>ERZ842401.8407-NODE-8407-length-10158-cov-3.753737_pt1 | contig 10158 bp, 7 predicted proteins | sample MGYA00521270_ERZ842401 | MGnify/ENA primary metagenome ERZ842401 (study PRJEB31892, sample SAMEA3878208) | bioreactor metagenome | biome: Moose rumen | place: Sweden | collected 2011-10 | study: EMG produced TPA metagenomics assembly of the PRJEB12797 data set... | reverse complement strand
CCCGCCTCGTCCGTTCCCGGCAGGACGACGGCAAATTCGTCGCCGCCCATGCGGAAGATCGCGCCGCCTGTCGGCGTCGACATGCGGAGCAACAACACTGCCATGCGGATATATTCGTCGCCGACGAGATGGCCGCAGGTGTCGTTGATCTTCTTGAGGTCGTTGCAGTCCGCAGAGATATAGCCGATGGGGTAATTCTCCGCGCTGCACAGCTTTGGCATGAGCTCCAGATAGCCGTGGCGATTGTAGAGACCCGTCAGTTCGTCGGTCTTCGAGCGTTTTTCCAGCTCCAGCTTCAAAAGCTGCTGCTCGGTCACGTTGTTGATGAGCCCGACAATGCCCGTGATTTTGCCCTCGTCGTCCCGCACCGGCTCTTTGATGAGCTCCAAAAATTCCTGCTGCCCGTCGGCATTGACTTCAATGATGTATTTCGTCCCTTTGCCCGTGGCGAGGATTTTCTTGTCGCTTTCATACGCCTTGATCGCGTTTTCCTTGTCCTTCCGTATCTCCGGGTCGGTCTTGCCGCGGATGGTCCAGTTGGGGTCGCCCCGCGTATCCAGATGGTGCCAGTAATGGGTGGCGAAAATGTATTTTCCTTCCTCGTCCTTCAAGTAAATATTCGAGGGCAGCACTTGAAGCATCCGCTCGATTTCGTGAAATGTCGCCGAATCCTTCGCGCGGATTACATTGGACAGCCGCTTCAAAAGGAGCTTTCCCTCGCAGGGCGGCGTGATGAGGTCGGCGGCGCCCATGTCGAGACAGGCGAGGTCGTCCACAGTTGGCTGCCTCGGCACAATCCCGATGACCGGAATCGCGGCATAGAGGGCGTTATGATTGACCGCCTGAAAAAAAGGCCGCCCATTGTCCCGCGCCAAATCGAGATCGAGAAGCACAGCGGAAATTTTCTCCCGCATCCGGTTCAGAATTTGCAAACCGTCTTCCTCGTCTTCGGTGCGAAGAATCTCGTATTCCGCGGACAGCAATCTGCGAAACTCCTCCGCAATCAGCGAAGGGGGAAGAATCATCAGCAACGTCTTTTTTCTCGGCATAGGAAGGGGCTCCTTTGTATAGGTATAATCTATATTATACCATATTTTCCATACTTAGGATAATGCAAAATCACAGAAACGAAAAACATCCCGGAAACGTTTGACGGTTTCCGGGATGTTTTTCGTTTTGCCGGGCGCGACTGTGGCGTTTTCCGGTATCGATACGCTGATCGTGCAATCCAACGGTTTCTGTGAGGGAAAAGAAATTTTGTAAAACGATGCAGAATATACTATAATTGAAAAATAAAACAAATTGCAGGAGGGGTGCGGATGTTCCTTGAAGTGGAACAAGTCGGATTCGTTTATCAAACGCCTTCCACGGAAACAGAGGCACTGAAGGATGTGTCCTTTAGGATGGAGGAGGGCGAATTTGTCAGCCTTGTGGGCCCTTCCGGCTGCGGGAAATCGACGCTTCTTTCCATTTTGGTTGGGCTGGAGCGGCCCACCGCCGGAAGCGTCCGCCTAAAGGGACAGAGCATTTCGGCTGGCTCGGGGACAATCGGCTATATGCCGCAGGACGCGCATCTGTTTCCATGGCGCAGCGTCCGGGATAATATCGCTTTGGGGCTGGAAATACAAAAGAAAATGGATGCCGAGCATCTGGACGCGGCGGAGCGGCTGATGAAAAGATACGGCCTTTGGGAAGTTGCTGATCGCTTCCCCGGACAGCTTTCCGGCGGCATGAAGCAAAGGTGCGCCCTCATACGCAGTCTTGTCACCGACCCTGCATTTCTGGTGCTGGACGAATCCTTCTCGGCTCTCGACTACCAAACGCGAATAGCGGTATCGGTGGATATACGATCCATCATAAAAAAAGAAAATAAAACGGCGCTCCTTGTCACCCATGATATTTCCGAGAGCGTTCTTCTTTCTGACAAGGTTCTGGTTATGTCCAAGAACCCGGGGAGCATCAAGGCCGTCCATGATCTTTGCATGTTCCGGGAGATTTCTCCCTTGGAGCGCCCGGAACAGGTGGAATATCATGCCACCATAAAACGAATCTGGAGGGAACTGGATGCAAATGTCAGCACCTGAACAATCCCAAAACCGCAGAGCGTATTTGCAAGAGCTGGAGCGGCGGAAGCACTGGGTTTATGCCATGCGGCTTCTCACGCTCCTGCTTTTCTTTGCGCTCTGGGAGATACTGACCCTGCAGGGAATCTTGAATTCCTTTATCTTCAGCAGTCCAAGCAGGATCTTGGAGATTTTGTGGCTGATGTCAAATAACGGAGAGCTTCTGCGCCATGTTGCGACCTCAGTGATTGAGACGGCGGCAGGCTTTTTCCTTGGCACGTTTTTCGGGATATGGATTGCCGCCGCGCTTTGGTGGAATCCCTTCCTGTCCGATGTATCGGAGCCGTATCTGATCGTTCTCAACGCGCTTCCCAAAACGGCGCTGGGGCCTGTTTTTATCGTATGCATGGGGGCCGGAACGGGAGCGATTGTCGCTATGACCTTGGCGATCTCTCTCATCGTGACGATTTTAACCGTTTGGAACGGTTTCCTGCAAACAGACAAGGGAAAGATTCGTCTGCTTCGCTCGATGGGAGCGGGAAGGATGCAGATTTTCACGAAGCTGGTCCTGCCCTCCAATTTCATAACGATCGTGAACGCCATGAAGGTCAATATCGGTCTGTCTTGGGTCGGTGCCATTACGGGAGAATTTCTCGTATCGAAGGCGGGGCTCGGCTATCTCATCGTATATGGTTCCCAAGTATTCAAGATGGATCTCGTGATGGCATCGGTGCTTATCCTTGCCGTTTTCGCGCTGGTGATGCAAGGGGGCGTCTTCCTGCTGGAACGGTTTGTCCGCGAGCACTATGGGATGAAAAAAGAGTAATACAAGTGGTTTCGTGTCTTGAATTTTGAAAGTTTAACGAAAGGATGGGTATACGATGAAGAAAAACATATTGCAAATCTTGGCCGTGGTCTTGACGCTTTTTTTGATTCTCGCAGGCTGCGGCGGCAAGCAGCCGGACTCCGGGAAAGTGCGCCTTGCGGAGGTAACCCACTCGGTCTTTTACGCTCCTTTGTATGCGGCGATTGAGCTTGGGTACTTCAAGGAAGCCGGGCTTTCGGTGGAACTGACGAACGCCGGCGGCGCGGACAAGGTCATGACCGCTGTGCTGTCCGGGCAAGCGGACGTCGGCTTCGCGGGGCCGGAAGCGTGTATCTACACTTATTTGCAAGGGGAGAAAAACTATCCCAAGGTGTTCGGGCAGATGACCAAGCGGGACGGCTCGTTTCTGATTGGGAGAACGCCGGAGGATTTTCAGTGGCAAAACCTCCCGGGCAAGAAAATCATCGGCGGCAGGAAGGGCGGAGTCCCCGAAATGACCCTTGAATATGTCCTGCGCAAAAACGGCGTCACGCCCGGAAAGGATGTGGAGATCGACACCTCCGTCCAGTTCAATATGATGGCAGGCGCTTTTGCCGGCGGCAGCGGAGACTATGTGACGCTTTTTGAGCCGACAGCCACGGAAATCGAGTCGGCAGGGAACGGCGTCGTTCTGGCCTCGGTGGGCAAAATGAGCGGCGAAATCCCCTATACGGCCTTTTTCGCGAGGCAGGAATATCTTTCGTCCAACGGGGCAACCGTCGAAAAATTCGCCGCCGCGGTAGGCAAAGGGATGAAATGGGTGGCGTCGCACGACGCTGCCGAAGTGGCTTCGGTCATCCGCCCCCAATTTGCGGACAGCAAATTGGAAACACTGACCAGCGTCATCCGGCGGGATCAGGAGATTGACGCATGGAAGGACACGCTGGTGATGGAAAAGGAAGATTTTGACCGCCTCCAGACGGTCATGGAGGAAGCGGGGGAACTGGCGTCCCGCGTTGACTTCTCCCTGCTGGTGGATAATACATGGGCCGAGAAGGTAAGATAGTGGAGAAAACGTTTGTATTCAAAAACACCTCCAATGAGCCGGACATAATCATCAAAAACGCGATGAAGGGCATCCTGCTGGCCATGTTTCTCAATCAGCTCCTCATGAACACGGCAACGCTTCTCGATGCGCTGATTGTCAGCCATTTTTACGGCGACGTCGCCATGGGCGGCTGTGGCATCACCTATAATCTGGTGTTCATGAACGTGACACTTGGAAGCATCTTTGCCGTCGGCGCTTATCTGGAATGCGCCTCCGCGATGAACTCGGGCGAACAGGAACGGGCGAACAGCATCTTTTCCGCAAGCATTTATCTGGCGCTGGCCTTCTCTGTAGTTTTCGCTGCCATCGGGCTGGGATTCTCCGGCCCGACGGCAGCGTTTTTCGGCGCTGCCCCAAGCTCGCCCGATCTTCACGAGGTCACGACGGAGTATATTCGCGGCCTTTCCTTTGGCTTCCCCGCGGATTATCTGGTTGCCTTTCTGTCCGCGATCATGCTGCTGGACGGAAGCAAAAAGAGGATCCTCTGTTCTGCGGTGGTGATGATTCTTGTCAATGTGCTCTGTGACCTTGGGAATGTGTTCTTCCTGCAATGGGATATGTTCGGCATCGGTCTGGCCACGGCTTTCGGCAACTACTGCGCTTTGGGCGTGCTGCTCCTGCATTTTGCGTCGCCTGCGCACCGTCTGCGCCTCGCGAAGCCGGAAAAGCTCCTTTATTGGCTTGGGGTGTTTTATGACAGGAGCGCCTCATCCCTCCTCGGGCGCGTCATGAAGTGGCTGTATTTCATGCTGTTCGTCCATACAATCATGATGATGGCCTCCTCGGACAGCCTGATTTCCTATTCCGCGTTCAACAATTTCCGGAATATCATGATCTGCGTCTGCCTTGGCCTCGGCTCTGCCAGCCTGCTTCTCTCCGGCGTGATGTATTCGGAGAAGAATGTCCGCGCCCTGCGCCAGACGGTGCGGACAGGGCTGCAGCTCTCGCTTCTCCTGGGAGCGGGCATAGGCGGAACGGTCGCCCTGTTTGCCGAGCCGCTCCTTTCCGTGTACGGGCTTGGGAATCATGCAGAGGAAGCGGTTTTGATCCTGCGCATTTACGGAATCTTCTTCTTCATTGAATTCCTGAAATTCTACTATTCCTTCTATACGAGAGCCATATACAAAAAGGGGATTTCCACCTTTTACAATATCTTTGGCGAGTTCCTGTTCCCGGCGCTGTCCGCCCTTGTGCTCGGCGCCCTGTTCGGCAGCGTCGGCATCTGGTTTTCCATCCCTGTGGGGAGCGCCCTCGCCGTGCTCAGCGTGCTTCTCTATTCCCTGAAAAAGAATGGCAGCACGGGGAGCTTTCAGGACGACCTGATGCTCCTTCCACCGGCATTTTTTGAGGGGCAGGACACCTGCCTGAATGTTTCCCCAAAGGAAACAGGGGATATTGTCGTGTACAGCCAGGCGGCGAGCGAATTCCTGACGGAACGTGGCTATGACGACAGAACCGCGAATTTCGTCGCGCTGAGCATAGAGGAACTCCTCCTGAACATCCAAAGCCGCGCGGGGGACACCAAAAATACGGATCTCTTCGTGCGGATCGAGGAAAATCAGATTATTGTAAGGATCCGCTGCGACGGGAAACTGCTCAATCCGCTGTCCATCACGGATATTTACAATGAGGATACGGAAGAAATATACGGACCGGCGCTCATCCAACGAATCGCGGATTCCATGGAATACAACACAGCCATGGAGCTGAACAATCTGATTGTCAGGTTTAATACTAACCGCTGATTGAACTTGCGGAAACACGGACATTGGGCGCGCCTTTATGCGCCTTTGCCCGGTTCCTTGGTTCGTGAATGCGCAAAATCCGTTGACATAATAAAAAAACGATGTTAGAGTGTCTTGCGGATTTGTGGGAACTGCTCGTTTTGGGTCTGTTCCCGAAGCTCGTGAAGAGAGCTCTATTTTGTAGGGTAAAAATTGGGGAGGTTTCTGCTATGACGAAAAAGTTTTTGGCCTTGTGCCTTTGCTGCATGATGGCCATGATATTGGCCGGATGCGGCGGCAAGCAAGCTGCCGGAGACGGCGGCAGTGCCGTTGCAGGCAGCGGCAAGGGAGTGAAAATCGGCGTTTCCATGCCCACCAAGTCTTTGCAACGCTGGAATCAAGACGGCGCCAATTTGGAAAAGAAATTGAAGGACAAGGGATATGAGGTTGACCTGCAGTTTGCCGAAAACAAAGTGGAAATGCAGGTATCCCAAATCGAAAACATGATCACCAAGGGCTCTAAGGTTGTTGTGGTGGCCGCCATTGACGGCGGATCGCTCTCCGCTGTTTTGGATGAAGCAAAAAGCGCCGGCGTTTCCGTCATCTCCTATGACCGCCTCATCATGAACACCGACGCGGTGAATTGCTATGCGACCTTTGACAACTACGGCGTAGGCAAAATTCAGGGCCAATACATTGAAGAAAAACTCGGCCTCAAAGAAGGCAAAGGCCCGTATAATTTTGAAATCACCACCGGCCCCTTGGATGACAACAACGTCATCTTCTACTTTGGCGGCGCCATGGATATATTGAAACCTTACATTGACAACGGCCAGCTGGTCGTCCGTTCCGGCCAGACCACCCGTGAACAGTGCGCTACCCTCAACTGGGACGAAGCCAAGGCTCAGGAGCGTATGGATAATATTCTTACCACCCATTACACCGAAGCTCATGTTGACGTCGTCCTTTGCTCCAACGATTCCACTTCTTTGGGCGTCCAGTCTGCGCTTAAATCCGCCGGATACGGCACCGCCGACAAACCCATGCCCCTCGTCACCGGTCAGGATGCCAATCTGCCCAACATCAAAGCCATTATCAGCGGCGAGCAATCCATGTCGGTGTTCAAAGACACCCGCGCCTTGGCCGGACAGGTTGTGAAGATGATTGATGCCATGGTGGCCGGCAAAGAACCGGAAGTAAACGACACCAAGAGCTATGACAACGGCAAGAAAGTCGTCCCGTCCTATCTCCTGCCGCCAAAATTCGTGGACAAGTCCAACTATAAGGAATTGCTCATTGATTCCGGATATTACAACGAGGCAGAACTTGCCAAATAATAACTTTTGGACGCAAGTATGACAATCGGAGGGGATGAAAATCTCCTCCGATTGTCATACTTGTCAACTTGTCAATCGGCGCGTTGAGGAGGGCTTTTCATGGCGCCCTGTTTGCTCGAAATGAAGGATATTGCAAAAGTGTTCCCCGGCGGAGTGCGAGCTTTGGACGGGGTGAATATCCGGGTGGAAGAAAAATCCATCCATGCCCTGTGCGGCGAAAACGGCGCGGGAAAATCGACTTTGATGAACATTCTGTCCGGTGTTTATCCTTACGGTACATACGAAGGAAAAATCATGTACAAAGGCAAGGAGTGCCGGTTCTCCGATATTCGCGACAGCGAAAAAGAGGGCATTGTCATCATTCACCAGGAATTGGCTCTTATTCCTAGCCTTTCGATTATGGAAAATATTTTCCTTGGCAATGAACGTCAAACCAATGGCATCATGGATTGGGAAAGAACCCGCATGGAAGCTGTGCGGATCATGGAGCGGGTGGGCTTGCACGAAGAACCGGATGTGCCCGTCAACAAATTGGGCATGGGCAAACAGCAACTTGTCGAAATTGCCAAAGCACTGTCCAAGGATGCCAAACTGCTCATTTTGGATGAACCCACCGCCTCGCTGAACGATGAGGACAGCGAAAAACTTCTGGATTTGCTCTTGGACTTGCGCGAAAAATCAGGCATGACGGCCATCATCATTTCCCACAAGCTCAACGAAATAACCCGTATCGCCGACAAATTGACGGTAATTCGCGATGGCAAGTCCATTGCATCTTGGGCCAAGGGCAAGGACGATTTTGCCGAGGATCGCATCATTAAAAGCATGGTCGGGCGCGAAATAACGGATCGTTATCCGCCGCGCCCGAATTGCCCCATTGGGGCTATTTGCTTGGAGGTCAAAGATTGGTGTGTCGGTTCTCCCGATATCGCCGACAGGCTGCTCGTGGATCACGTCAGCTTCCATGTGCGCCGCGGGGAGATAGTAGGCTTTGCCGGGCTTATGGGGGCGGGGCGGACAGCACTTGCCATGAGCATATTCGGAAAATCCTGCGGCCGCGGTATCAGCGGCACCATCCTCAAAGACGGCAAAGAAATCAAGATTGAAAGCGTAGCCGACGCGATTGAAAACGGCATCGCCTACGTCACGGAGGATCGCAAAGGCAAAGGCCTGATTCTTATGGAAAATATCCGCGAAAACATCACCCTGCCCACGCTGAAAAAATTTTCTTCCCCCGGCGGCCTCATAAACGAGGAAGCCGAAGCCAACACGGCCGAAGAATATATGCAAAAACTTCATATCAAAGCGCCGGGGATTTTCCAAAAGACCCGCAATCTTTCCGGCGGCAATCAGCAAAAAGTTATGTTGGCGCGCTGGATTTGCGCCAATCCCGACGTGCTGATTCTGGATGAGCCGACCCGCGGCATTGATGCCGGGGCGAAATATGAAATTTATTGCATCATCAACGAATTGGCCAAGCAGGGGAAAAGCATTATCGTAATTTCTTCGGAAATGCCCGAGATCTTGGGGCTAAGCGATCGCATCTACGTCATGCACGAAGGACGTTTTGCAGGAGAACTTCCCGTTGGCGAAGCCTCCCAAGAAGGCATCATGCGCTGCATTATGCAAGCGAATTCGGCCAAACCATCGTGAGGAGGATACGACTATGAAATCCGATACAGCCATCGGCAAAACCAAGGGCAACGTCCTTTCTTTTGTGCGTAATTACGCCATGTTTATCGCCCTAATCTTGATTGCCATACTGTTTGAAATTCTGACCGACGGTGTTCTCCTTGCCCCCATGAATATCTCCAAATTGGTCATGCAAAACAGCTATATTCTCATTTTGGCCATCGGCATGCTGCCCTGCATTTTGGCCGGCGATATTGACCTTTCCGTAGGCTCGGTGGTCGCGGTCATCGGCGCCGTTGCCGGCACCATGATGGTATCTATGGATATGGGCGTTCCCGTCACCGTTGCCGTTTGCTTGGCTGCGGGGCTCCTTGCAGGTGCGTGGCAGGGATTTTGGATTGCCTTTGTCCATGTCCCCTCTTTTATCGTCACCCTGGGCGGGATGCTGATCTTTCGCGGGATGACCATGGTCATCTTGAACGGCAACACGCTGGCCCCGTTTCCGGAAAGCTATCAATTTATTGCCCAGCGTTTTTTGCAGGATATTCCCGGCCTTGGAGACATTCCCGCCATCAACATGATTGCGGGAGGATTGGTTGCGGCCCTGTGCGTTTATATGCAGGCAAATTCCTATCGCAAGCGCATGAAATACAACCTTCCCGCAGGCTCCAAGCGTATGCTCGCGGCAAAATGCGCAGCCATTGCCGCAATTTGCTTGTTTACGGCCTTCTGGTTGGATCGATTCAAGGGGATTCCCATCACTCTCATTTTGTTGGGCGTCTTGATTGCCATTTATTCGTTCCTATGCAACAAGACTGTCATTGGCCGTCACATTTACGCTTTGGGCGGCAACGAACGCGCCGCCCAATTATCCGGCGTCAAGACCCAATGGGTACGCTTCCTGGTATTTGTGAATATGGGGCTTCTGTCCGCCATCGCCGGTTTGGTTTTTTCGGCGCGCCTAAACTGCGCCGCGCCTACCGCCGGCATGATGTTTGAGCTGGACGCCATCGCCGCTTGCTATATCGGCGGCGCCTCCGCCTCCGGCGGTGTGGGTACTGTTGTCGGCGCCATTGTGGGCGGCCTGGTCATGGGCGTTCTGAACAACGGCATGTCCATCTTGGGCATCGGCATTGACTGGCAACAGTGGATCAAAGGCCTGGTTCTGCTGCTCGCCGTCGCCTTCGACATCCACTATCAATCGCAACGTTAAGGAAACACAACGAATAAGTCAAAATTTATTAGCGATAAGAAAAAAGGGATGCCCATGAAGATTTTTTCTTCATGGGCATCCCCTTTTTTCGTTTTTTGCGTTATGCTTCCTTAGCCCGGTACACTGCCGCGTACATGACCGGCAGCACCAAAAGCGTCAGGAATGTGGCGATGATGAGGCCCGCCGCGATGACCACCGCCATCGGCGCCCAGAAGGGGCTTGTCATCAGCGGGATCATGCCGAGGATGTCGGTGCCCGCCGTCAGCATGATCGGGC
>ERZ842401.8406-NODE-8406-length-10158-cov-5.200040_pt1 | contig 10158 bp, 7 predicted proteins | sample MGYA00521270_ERZ842401 | MGnify/ENA primary metagenome ERZ842401 (study PRJEB31892, sample SAMEA3878208) | bioreactor metagenome | biome: Moose rumen | place: Sweden | collected 2011-10 | study: EMG produced TPA metagenomics assembly of the PRJEB12797 data set... | reverse complement strand
TGAGGTGAGGTGAGGGTATTAAAGCATATTTACTCAATTTTGTCAAGCTCCTTTTTAATAAATTTTGAAATTAAATTGAATTTTATCACACACTTTTAAATAAATTTAAATAATTTGGACGAGTTTAAAAAATCTTGACGCAAAAAATTTTGTGAGTATAATATTTCGCGTTGCGTTTTGAGATTTCGCGGGGGTGGCGGAACTGGTAGACGCGCAAGACTAAGGATCTTGTGGCCACTTTAAGCGCTGTGGGAGTTCGAGTCTCCCCCTCCGCACCATAAAAATAAAAAATAAAAATTACGCTCTTCGGTTTTTGGCCGGAGAGTTTTTATTTTATTTATTTTATTCATGGCCGGAACTAGAATTTAAAATTCATAATTCATAATATTTTGCATGGCCGATAATGTATCGTAATTTTCTTTAACGTCATGAACCCGGATTAAATTAATTTTTCCGTTTAAAAATGCGGAAACTGCTAAAGTTCCAGGTAAATTATTTTTGCCCAAAAATCTTTTACGCGAATGCCCGATTAAAATAGGCAATCCGAAAATTTTAAGGAAATCAATATTTTTTACAATGTAAAAATTTTCAGCCGGATTTTTCCCAAAACCTAAACCAGGATCAAGAATAATATTTTTTAAGTTTACGCCGGCCTTTTCGAGAATATTTAATTTATTTCGGAAATATGAAATTATTTCAGAGCGCAGATTTTTAAAGGGTTCGGAATCTGATTTTATATGCGACAAAATATAAGGCACGTTTAATTTTGAAATTGTTTCGGGAATTTCTGCATCAAATTCAAATCCGCTGATGTCGTTAATAATATCTGCTCCTTCGTTTATGGAAATTTCGGCAACTTTTGATTTATAAGTGTCAACGGAAATTATTATATTTGGGAAATTTTTGCGCAGAATTTTTAAAGCCGGTATTAATCTTTTAAGCTCTTCGGATTCGTTAATTTTTTCGGAATTTGGCCGGGTTGATTCTGCTCCGAGATCAATAATTTTTGCGCCGTCATTTATAAAATTTTCGACTCGTTTTAATAAATCCTTTTCGTTCGAGATTCTGGAATCTTCAAAAAATGAATCAGGTGTTAAATTTATTATTCCCATAATTTGAGTATTCTCATTTAAAATTAATTGCCTATTATTATTTAAATTAAATTTCCATTCGTGAATTTTTAAATTTTTCAATGTGCTTGATAACTCTTCACGAAAATTTTTTAATCCCCAAATATCCATAGAATTAAGTTTAATTAATAAGCTTTCGAGCTGTGAAATTGTGCCCATTAATAATACATCGCTAAAATCAGTTTTGCCGTCTATTACGTGTTTGGCTACAGCTGCATCGCCGTTACGTGCTAATAATTCCTGTTTTAAAAATGTCGCTGCTCTAAAATCTATTTTTTCGGCGTAAATATTAATAATTTTATATTTCGGACTTAAATATTTAAAAGCTCCTGAATCAGTTCCGATCGAATTTAAAATTTTTATAAACTCACCTGAATTTTTAATCTCAACTGGATATAACAATTTAAAATAATTCTCCTTTAACATTAATAAAAATAGTAAAAATAATAAAAAATAATCTTTTACGCAATATAATATTAAATTAAATAAAAATTTCTAGCATTACCAGAAAGGATATAAAAATTTTTTTATGAGTACTTTTAAAGATTTTAATTTACGAACGGAATTATTAAACGCTCTGGATAAACATGGCTTTAAAAATCCTATGCCGGTTCAGGAAAGCGTTTTAAATCAAGATTGCTCACGGGATATGATCGTACGCGCTAAAACCGGGTCGGGCAAAACTTTAGGTTTTTTATTGCCGTTGTTGCAAAATATTAATATTTCAGAGCGCACACCAAAAATTTTAATACTCGCTCCAACTCGTGAACTCGCTCAACAAACAGCAAATGAATCCGAATTTTTAGGGAAATTTTTAAAAATAAATACTGCGTCATTAGTTGGCGGAATGGATATCGTTGCACAATTAAAAAATTTGCGTCATGGTTGCGCGGTAATAGTCGGAACTCCCGGACGTGTTCGCGATCATATTGAACGTGAAAGTTTAAAGACTTCTGAAATTTTAAGCGTTGTGCTTGATGAAGGAGATTTAATGCTTGATATGGGTTTCAGGGATGATCTGGAATTCATTTTAAATTCTCTTCCAAACGGTAGACGCTGGCTATTTTCTGCAACAATGCCCGACGAAGTAAAATTATTGGCCGAAGAATATTTAAATAACCCGTTGACGCTTTCATTATACGAAGAAGGCGAACAGCACGAAGATATTTTACACAGAGTTTACAAAATTCCGAGCAATAAACGTTTTGAGGGTTTAGTCGATATTTTATTATATGAACACCCGACCAGAAGCTTGGTGTTTTGCCACACCAAAATGGAATCGATCGAGATCGCTCAAAAATTACAGGATCATGGTTTCAACGCCGCAGCCCTTCAGGGTGATATGACTCAAAATGAACGCAACGCCGTTTTAGCTTCGTTTAAATCGGGTTCTGTTCCGTGTTTAGTTGCTACAAATGTCGCCGCCCGCGGTTTAGATATTGAAGGAGTCAGCCACGTGATTCAATTAGGACTGCCCGACGATCAGGAAACTTTTATACACCGAAGCGGAAGAACTGGAAGAGCCGGCCATGAAGGAATAAATTTAATTTTATTGTCGCCTCGTGAATTGGGAAAATTTAAAAATTTAATTCGCGACACAAATATAAAAATTGATTGGCGTGATATTCCAGGACTTGAAAAAATTCGTCAAGCATGGTTCGAAAATACTGAACAGGAATTATTTGCCGCTCCTATTGATAAAAATTTTGGCGAGTATATCGCATGGGCCGGAGATTTATTAACGCGAGCCGAACCTAAAATTTTAATTGCTAAATTATTGGCCGTCTTGAGTTCAAAAAGTCAGGGCTATAGTTTGGATCGTGAACTTGAGCGCGAACAAAATAAACGTAATAAACCAAAATTAAATTTAACCGGCAGCAAAAATAAAAATTTGAGACCAAAAGGAATTACGAAAAAATTTAAATCCGGGAAATTTCAGAACGTCGGACATATTTTAAATACTTTGTGCAAAGCCCTTAACGTTGAGCGCCAGGAAGTAGGAGCAATAAAATTAAAACCGGATGGCATCAGTGTAGAATTAATGCCGCTTGCAATTTCAAGGCTCGAAAAAAATCGCGTCAACCTCATAAAATTGGGTTTGCATCTCGAAGACGATAATAATTTTAATAAACCTGCACGCAAAAATAAATTTAAAAAATGATCTTGTGTTAAATGATAATATAAATTTATAAATATTCTTGAGGGGGAATATTCTTAAAATGTTGGGCGAAGGTATAAAAAAATTAGGCTTCGGATTAATGAGGCTTCCAAAAATAAAAGATTCTGAAACGATCGACATTGAACACGTTAAAAAAATGGTCGATGAATTTTTATCAGCAGGGTTTACATATTTTGATACTGCTTGGGCTTATCCAGGAAGCGAAGAAGCTATACGTGAAGCACTTGTTAAACGTTATCCGAGAGAAAAATTTCAGCTTGCGACAAAAAATGCTGCCTGGATCAACTGCAAAACTAAACAGGACGCAATAAACCAGTATGAAACATCGTTAAAACAAACCGGAGCGGGATATATAGATTTTTATTTGTTGCATAATTTGGGAGATGCCCGCACGTTGCCTTTTGAGGAGTATGATTTATGGAATTATTTTTTAAACGAGAAGGCAAAAGGAAAAATAAAACATTTGGGATTTTCGTTTCATTCTACGCCGGAACAGCTGGAAGAAATTTTAAAAAAACATCCTGAAGCTGAATTTGTTCAATTGCAAATTAATTACGCTGATTGGGAGTCACATGCTATTAAATCCAGAGAATGTTACGAGATGGCGCGCAAATATAATAAGCCGGTCATAATAATGGAACCAGTTAAAGGCGGAATGCTCGCAAATCCTCCGGAAAGTGTCGCGAAAGTTTTTAAGGACGCTGAACCAAATGCCTCGTATGCTTCATGGGCTATAAAATTTGCTGCGAGTTTGGACGGAGTTATAACGGTTTTATCTGGAATGTCGAATATTGAACAGATGCGCGATAATTTGAATTTCATGAAGGATTTCAAAAAATTAAGCGATGACGAGCAAAAAATAATAATAAAAGCCCGCGAAGAATTAAATAAAATTCCGATTATTCCGTGTACGAGTTGTAATTATTGCGCTAAAGTCTGCCCGAAAAATATAGGGATTTCAGTTTCATTTAACGCCATGAATTTATTAACGTTATATAAAAATGAAGCAGCTGCGAAGAATCATATTAAATTTTTTGTTGTTGGACAGGGACATAAAACGGCCGATGAATGCATACAGTGCGGAGCTTGTGAAAAGGCTTGCCCCCAACATATAAAAATACGCGATGAGCTTAAAAAAGTTGCTGGCGAATTAGGCTAGAGGGATAAAATAAAAAAGATTTCATCGCGGTAAAAGCCTGAATTAAAAAATTCAACGGGAGGCCGGCATAATGTCTGAACCTCCCATTTTAAAAATTAAAAAATTAAAATTGCGAGATAATGATAAAAATAAAATTTCTCTAGCTCCCTAGCTCCTTAGCGTTTAATATCATAATTCATGTTCATTAAACTTTTTATGCTGCTCACATCGTCCGTTATATTTGCATCGCCGTGTATAGTATGTTTAATTACACTGCTGGCAACCGCAAAATTTACCATGTCCATAGGCTTATAATTATTTATCATCGCATAAATTAAACCGCTCGCGAAAGCATCTCCGCCGCCAACTCGATCCAAAATATTAAACGTGAATAATTTGCTCTCGAACGTATGTCCCTCGTACCACATGAAAGCCATTAAACTATTTTCGCTGCCGGTGTGAGCAAATCTGACATGACGGGCAATGCACTTTAAATTTGGATAACGCGTAACGAACTCCTGAAAAATATTGTCCTGTTGTTCGTAATCTGGTTGAAACGGTACACCGTCTTTTACATCGCCTTTTGAATGATCTTCATCGTCGCGCCACAAATGATAAGGCTCAATACCAAGCAAAACATCTACATACGGCAGACATTGCGTGCAAAAATCCCGCGCCTCATTCCAGCTCCAGAGAGTGCTTCTGAAATTTCCATCAAAACTCACCGTTAAATTTTTTTCTTTAGCGACTCTCAAACATTCGAGCGTGAAATTTTTACAGCTTCCAGACAATGCAGGAGTAATTCCGCTCATGTGAAGCCAGTTAAATCCCTCAAATAAATTATTTAAATCGACTTTCGAGAAATCATATTCAGTCATTGCGCTGTGTTTTCGGTCGTAAATTACTTTGCTCGGCCTGATTCCGTAACCAGTCTCAAGATAATAAGTTCCAAGCCTGTGCGTTGGAGTTTCGTCAGTTGTGCTCAAAATTACCGGCGAGCAGTGAACGTCATTGCTTCGTAACATTCTTATCGCGCTTTTGCCGAGAGAATTATCGGGAACAACGCTGAAAAATGTGCTGTCAACTCCCAAATTTGCAAGAGCTAAAGCGATATTTGCTTCACTTCCGCCGTAACTGGCTTCAAAATTTGTGGCGACCCTGATTTTTTCGTAATTCGGAGGGGTCAAGCGCAACATTATTTCCCCAACAGTAATAAATTTTTCGGAGCAAATGTTATTTTTTGTTATCGGGTTAAAATTCTCCATAATCTAAATAGGCACCTTTCATAGGACTCGCCGCTAATTCACTGAACAGCCTTAAAACTCCGCGTTTATATTTTTTCTCGCGAGGCTTCCAATTTTTAGCGCGTTCGTCCAAAATTTTTTGAATCTCTTCAGGTGATTTCCTTTCACCCTTAACGCCTATTATATTTAATTTTCGCGCAAATACATCAAGTTCTATTAAATCCCCTTCTTCAACTAGTGCGATCGGTCCGCCTGAAGCTGCTTCCGGGCTGCAATGTCCAATTACTGGGCCGGTTGATGCGCCGGAGAATCTGCCATCAGTAATTAAAGCTATTGAACGACCGAGTTCTTTATCTGAGCTTATTGCTTCGGACGTGTAAAACATTTCTGGCATTCCGCTGCCTTTAGGACCTTCGTAACGAATAAACACCGCGTCACCTTTTTGGACTTTATGATGTAAAACAGCGTCGAGGCATTCTTCTTCACTGTCGAAGGGTCTTGCGTTTAAAACGGCTTTATACATTTCTTTAGGGCAAGCTGTATGTTTTATTACTGCGCCTTCTGGTGCTAAATTTCCCTTTAAAACTGCGATGCTGCCTTCAGTTCCGATTGCGTTATCGTATGATCTTATAATGTCTTCTTTTGTCAAGTTAATATTATATTTCTTATTAGCTTCGATGAGCCATTTATTGCAACGTTCATAAAATCCGTTATGTTTCAATTCGTCGAGGTTTTCGCCCAAAGTTTTCCCGGTTATAGTTTTAGCATCGAGGTGTAAAACGTTTTTAATTTCTTCCATGATTGCCGGGACTCCGCCTGCATAATAGAAAAATTCTGCGGGCCATTTACCTGCAGGACGTAAATCTAACAAATAATGCGCGCCCCTGTGTAATCTGTCAAAAGTATCGCCGGTAATTGTTAAACCGTATTCGTGAGCGATGGCCGGCAAATGTAATAAACAATTTGTGCTTCCGGAAATAGTAGCGTGGACCATAATAGCATTTTCGAGGCTGTCCATTGTGACGATGTCGGATGGTTTTACTCCGAGTTTTGCCAATTCGACGACGCGTTTACCTGCATTATAAGCGTATTCTATTAAATCAGGACTTGTTGCTGGTAATAATGCGCTTCCCGGTAAAGCTAGCCCCATAGCTTCGGCCATGATCTGCATTGTTGAAGCTGTTCCGATGAAACTGCAAGCACCGCAAGATGGGCAGGCGTTATGTTTAGCCCAGATTAATTTATCTGCATCAATTTCTCCGCGTTCAAATTTTGCGCTGTACATTCCGAGCTGTTCGAGCGTTAATAATTCCGGCCCTGCGCTCATAGTTCCTCCAGTTACCATTATTGAAGGTATATTAACCCGTGCCATCCCGATTAAATTTCCCGGCATACCTTTATCACAACTTGCGATAAAAACTCCGCCATCGAACGGTGTAGCATTAGCGTGAATTTCGATCATGTTAGCTATCATTTCGCGGCTTGCCAAACTGAAATTAATTCCGTCAGTTCCCTGTGATTCACCGTCACAAATATCCGTGCAAAAATATCTCGCTCCGAAACCTCCTGCTTCGCTTACGCCTTTTCTGACTGCTTCGACGAGTTTATATAAATGTGCGCTTCCTGGATGGCTGTCACCTGAAGTACTTTCGATAATAATTTGAACTTTGTCTAAATCTTCCGGCTTCCAACCGCTTCCGATTCTTAACGGGTCAATTTCCGGAGCTAATTTGCGTAATTTTTGGCTGTTGAGTTCCATAATAAAAAAATATCCTCCTCAAAAAAATTTAAAAAAATCGAGCCTGAAAATTGTAAAAAGTTTTTTTATAAAATATCTCCGTTCTAAAAAAAATCCCCTCTGCAATAATTTTATTTTTTATTTTTAAATTTAAAACAAAGGGGCATCAAAAAATTTTTTTAAAACACCAGCGAAATTATTAACGCTACAACAAAACCGCCAACGCCTACTAACGTTTCCATAATCGTCCAAGTTTTTAGCGTAGTAGTTTCATCAAGTCCAACTAAAGATTTAACGAGCCAGAATCCTGAATCATTGAAATGTGAACACACGGTCGAGCCTCCTGCAACTGCTGCCGTGACACATGCTTTATAAAGTGGTGTTAAACCTTGAACCGCCGGCATTGCTGCAACGATTCCAGCCGCCATAGTCATAGCCACCGTAGCACTACCGACGCAAATCCTAACCAGAGCAGCAACAACAAAAGCAACGACTACGATGGGCATATTAATCGAAGCAACGGCGTTCCCGATTAAATCACCGATCCCGGAATATTGAAGCACAAATCTTAAAACACCACCGCAAGCCGTAACAAGTAAAATTAATCCTGTTGGTTCGAGCGATTTATCTAAAATTTTGCTCAATTCCTGCATTGAATATCCGTGTTTAACTCCGAGCATGTACATTGCGAAAATTGTCGAGATCAACAACGCTACAAAAGGTTCACCCAAAAAATTAAATACTGGCATAACGTTTTGCATGGCCGGTATTACTGCGAAGACTGATTTTAAAATTATGAGAACCAACGGAATTAAAATTATTCCTGCGATTGTTCCGAACGGCGGTAATTTTGATTCATCGAAATCCTCTTGATTTTTTACATGTTCCGGCACTGGCACAAAATATTTTTTACCGCAGTAAGCTCCCCAAATTGGTCCGGCGACGATCATTGCTAAAGAACCGCAAAACACTCCGATTAAAATAACCCAGCCGAGATCGACTCCGATCATATTTGCAACCAAAACCGGTCCGGGTGTCGGCGGAATGAACGCGTGCCCAACGGCTAAACCTGCAAGCAATGGAATCGTATAAAATAATGCGCTTCTGTTAGTACGTTTTGCGAGCGAGAAAGCTAGAGGAATTAAAATTATTAATCCAGCATCAAAAAATACGGGAATTGAAACGACAAGCCCGGTAATTCCTAAGGCCCAAGCAGCTTTTTCATCACCAAATTTTTTAACCATAGTCACGGCCAAAGTTTGAGCGCCGCCCGAAGCTTCGAGGATTGCTCCGAACATTGAACCGAGTCCAACGAGCAGGGCTATACCTCTTAAAGTTGTTCCCATTCCGTCATTAACTGATCTTAGTATTTCGGTGAGAGGCATTCCGGCAATTAAGCCTATAGAAATAGCTCCGACTAAAATCGAGATCATTGCGTGAACTTTAAATTTAATTATGAGAACGAGCAAAATAATTAAACCAGCTACAGCACCGATTATTAACCGCGTTGAATCTAATACAACGGCTTCCATGATTTATAAAACACCCTCCGTCAAAATAAATTTTTAAAAATAGATCTTATGTTTTACGAGGTATATTAAAGGAGTGAAAAAATTATATTTATAATAAAAAGCAGGTCAATCAGTAAATTAGACATTATTATTTTAAATCTTTGTTTCCTTCGATAAATTTTAAAATCATCTGACGATTATAAGTTAAATGCATGATCATTGCGCATCTGGCTCCTGCGGGGTCGTGGTGTGAAATTGCTTCTGTTATGGCTCTGTGAGTTTCGATGGTTTCTTTTAGTAATAATTTATGAGTGACATTTGCGAATGTGAAAACTGATGAAATTATCAGTGGGATTAATTCTTCAACGACGCGGTTTTTACTGCAGGTTGCTATTTTTTTATGAAATTCGATGTCTTTTTTTACGTGATCTTTGCCGGATAAATATAATTTTTCTACTTCATCGCATAAATTTTTTATTTCAGAGATGTCCTGTTCAGTTGAATTAAGTGCGGCCAGTGCAGAAATTTCAGGTTCAAGCATAATTCTCACATCAAATAATTCCAGTGCAATTTGTAATTTATCGTTATATCTTGATAGCCTTAACGGGTCATCTTCCAATGTATACGGATTAATAACAAAAGTTCCTGCACCCTGTTTAACTTTTAGAACGCCTTTTGATGCTAAAATTTTTACGGCTTCTCTTATGGTGCTTCTTCCTGCGTTAAATTCTGCTGATAATTTAGATTCATTAGGAATTTTTTCGCCGGAATTAATATTATTATCGTGAATATATTTCAATAATTTTTCTTCGATTTGAGTGACGAGATGCTTGCGAATAATTTAAATTTCCTCCCATATCCAATAATAAATAATATTTTAATTGCGGTTAATTATTTTTCCAGAGTTAAAAAGCGTTAAGCACGAATATTTTACGATATTAAATTTAAATAAAAAATAATTTTTCAAAAAAATTTGACACAAAAAAAAGTGCGTGTATAATATTCCCTGTTGCGCCTGAGAGGGGCTGAAATTCGAAAGAGTTACGAAGGCTCTAAAGGGTAGCAAATTTACAGAGGTTAAACATTTCTGGGATACTTGAAAAAAGCAAAATTACAGACGAGAAAAATAAATTTCAATTTTGACAGTCAGGAATGAATCAAACAAACTTTTTAACTGAGAGTTTGATCCTGGCTCAGGATTAACGCTGGCGGCGTGCG
>ERZ842401.8405-NODE-8405-length-10159-cov-3.010095_pt1 | contig 10159 bp, 8 predicted proteins | sample MGYA00521270_ERZ842401 | MGnify/ENA primary metagenome ERZ842401 (study PRJEB31892, sample SAMEA3878208) | bioreactor metagenome | biome: Moose rumen | place: Sweden | collected 2011-10 | study: EMG produced TPA metagenomics assembly of the PRJEB12797 data set... | reverse complement strand
AGTTCAGACGTGTGCTCTTCCGATCTTTGTATTGGATGTCGGGAACTGCTTACCGCCGTCAGCTGACTGAGTAGAGTCGCTTACGATTACGAGCGTATTAGCGGAAGTAGCCATATTAAAGCTGGATTTTACGGGTTCAGCCGAGCCTGTTACGTTACCGCTATCAACCTTAGTAGTTTTTTCTGAGATACATTCCTTATCATTAACCTCGATATAGTAAACATCGAGCTTGGAATCGTACAGCATTTCTTCGCCGGGCCAAGCCGCGTTCTTATAAACCTGACCGCCTACTGTAGTACCTTTACCTGTAACCTGGTCGTACATATAGCAGTAAACAGGAGTCTTCCAGCCTGAATTCTTTATCGCCGAAGCGGCAATCATTACATAAACGCCTGAGCTTGCGGCGTTGCTCTTTGTATAATAATAAGTAGAGTTAGTAGTCTGCTTTCCGTCTGTAGCTGTGAGAGTGAGCTTGATTGTCTCGCCTGCTTTATAGTCGGAACCGATTCTGATTTTCGGAGAACCTGTGAAAGTAACGGGAGCGTAATCCTCGAGCTGGTATGTACCGCTTGTAGCGTGAGAAAGCGAAAGACCTACTGTAAGAGTGTCGCCCTTAAATGTCTGAGTTTCTTCGTCAGCGTAAGCCATAGGAGTAGTTTCGCTCTGAACAACAACAGCAATACCTGTTGAGCCGATCTGACCGCTTACTGTTCCGCCTGAAACTGTAAACTTAGCGCCTGTAATCATATCTTTATATTCGCCGTTAGCAAGACCTGTGCCGCTTACGGAAGCGTTAGCGGAATTGCCCTTTACGTTAACGATTACGATACCTGAAGTTCCTCTTGCGACATAAGCGAAGTTGCCGCTTGCGCCTGCTTTTTCGCTCTGGCCTACGAAGTTGTTATGGAACTTATTAACCTCGGCAGCCGCAACGCTCTTGTAAGAAGTATTGAGAGCGGTTCCGCCCATCTTCATTGATTTATCTGTACGAGCGAAGAACAGCGGAGTAGCGTCCTTACGGGAAGCTACCATTGCCCAAGTCTTTAAGATGTTTTCATCGGAAATAGTACCTGTGTACTCATTCTTATCGTCAGCGTTTAAGAATCCGTCGTGAGATTCCGCCCAAAGCACAGCCTTGGAAGCTCCGCCTGATAATGAGTAAGAAGCGCTTGAAGCGCCTGAAGCGTTTCCGCCGACTACAGCGCTTCGGATAGATTTGGAGGTTACGTTATCTGTTACGCGGTATTTGCCGCCGTTTAAGTTAGTGTAACCTGAGATAGATCTTCCGCCACCGGGAGTGTTAAGAACCTCGCCGTAATAGAACATTGTCTTGCCCTTGCTTGTAGCGTAAGAATTAGCGCCGTTTATAACATTTGTCCAGTAGTTGTTAGGAGAAATGGAGTCGGAAGGAGTCTCGATATGCTTAGCCGCGTCGAAACGGAAGCCGTCAGCTCCGCAGTCTATACACTCTTTGAGAAGGCTTATAACTCTGTTCTGAACAGTTGTATTACCTGTATTTAAGTCAGGGCACTTTGACGAAGCGTACTGTGTTACTGTTGTAACGTTGCTGTCGCTTGCCTGACCCGTTGTAGGATCGTGGAAATAAGGATTGTCCTTAGTCATACCTGTGTTGTTATACAGAAGAGGCTCGTAAGTTTTAACCTCGTCAGCAAGCTTATACCAAGGCATTGACTCGTAAGATTTTTCGCTTGTAGCTCCTAAGTGGTTGGTAACTACGTCGCAGATAATCTTTACGCCGTGCTTGTGAGCTTCGGTACAAAGCGATTTAAGCTCAGTCGCTGTACCTACCCAGCTGTCCTTCGCGATTGAAAGGCTGGCAGGCTGGTAAAGCTTCCACCACTGACCTGATATGTTTGTAGATGTACTTATATCTTTCGGCTGCTGAACAGGAGAAACCTGAACCGCTGAATAACCCGCAGCCGCGATAGCGGAGATGTTCTTCTCGATAGAGGAATAACTCCATGCTAATGCGTGTAAAATTACACCGTCGGAAACATTGTCCTGGAGCTTGGTTTCCAGTCCTGTATTGCTTTTAGCCGTATCAGCCGCTTGAGCTGTCATAGCAAAAGCAAATGATGAACAAAGTAAAGCAAGCACCATCAATATGCTCAATATACCTTTGAGTTTTTTCATTTTTCAAAACTCCTTTCTAAATTTAACGCAATACTATTCACTGTACACGTTTTATCATAAATATTATATCAAAAATTACCACATATGTATATATCTTTTTTTAACCAATAAATAAGTTATATTTTGTGTATTTTGCTAAAAAGGTCTTAAAAGATAATAGTGAGTTTATTTTTCATTGACTTTTACACTAAAAAAAATTATAATATTCAGCGGTGTCAATATACTATATTATGAATTAACTTTTATGGAGTAAAATAGATGAGTGAAAATAAGAACGATATTATTATTTCCCTGAGGGATATTTTCGTCGAATTCGACGGCGAAGTTATCTTAAATCACATAAATCTCGATATAAAAGACAAGGAATTTCTGACTATCTTAGGTCCGAGCGGATGCGGTAAAACAACCACGCTCAGAATTATCGGCGGTTTCTTGGAGCCTCAGTCGGGAACTGTTTCATTCGAAGGTAAAAAAATCAACGGACTTCCGCCGCATAAACGTAATGTCAATACGGTTTTCCAGAAATATTCCCTATTCCCTCACCTGAATGTTTTCGAAAACATAGCGTTCGGAATGAGGATTAAGAAAATCCCTAAGGATGAGATTAAAAGGCGCGTAAAGGAAATGCTCGCAATAGTTGACCTGAAGGGTTACGAGAAGCGCAGCGTATCAAAGCTTTCGGGCGGTCAGCAGCAGCGCGTAGCGATTGCGAGAGCGCTCGTATGCGACCCTAAGGTACTGCTCTTAGACGAGCCGTTAGGCGCGCTCGACTTAAAGCTGAGAAAAAATATGCAGTGGGAGCTTAAGCAAATTCAACAAAAAACCAACACTGCTTTTGTATATGTTACACATGACCAGGAGGAAGCGCTCACAATGTCCGACACCGTTGTTGTAATGAACAACGGCGTTATTGAACAGATAGGCACTCCCGCGGATGTATACAACGAACCCGTAAACGCGTTCGTAGCCGACTTTATCGGCGACGCGAATATCGTAAACGGAATTATGCTCGACGACTGCAGGGTTAAAATTCTAGGCGAGGAGCTTGAATGTGTGGACAAAGGCTTCGGGCGCAACACTCCCGTAGACGTGGTAATACGTCCCGAGGATATTGAAATAGTTAAACCCGAACAAGCAAAGCTCTCAGGCGAAGTGGTCGATGTCGTATTCAAGGGCGTTCACTACGAGATGACAGTTATGTGTAAGGGTTGCGAGTGGATAATTCACTCCACCGAATGCGAGCCTGTGGGAACTATGGTCGGAATGAAGATTATTCCGTTTAATATTCAGATTATGAACAAGATGTTCTTAGCTGAGAAGAATACTTTTTACGCCGACGTAATCTCCTCTGATATTGAAGAAAATAAAATCACCGTCAGGGTTGAGGACTGCGAATTTGATATCGAAAATCAATACTTTGAGGAAGGCTCGCGCCTAGCGATTTCGCTTCCGCCGAGCGCGCTTTCAATCGCGGGAGACGGCGTAGGCCATATAGACGACGTATACATAGAGTCCGTCATTTTCAAGGGCGAGCACAACGAAATCATACTCGAATCCGACGAGCAGAAATGGCTTATGCAAAGCGACGTTGACGAGCAGGTAGCTACCTACGTTCCGCTTAAATTCGATTTTACCAAGGCTGAATTCAGAGTTATGGAGGGTGAAAATGAGACTTAAACGCCCGTCCATTCCATACATAATCTGGATGATTGTTTTCACAATGATTCCGATTGTTCTTATACTTTTCTCGGCTTTCACCGACCGCGGCGGCAACTTTTCAATCGAGCCTTTTATAAAAGCGTGCGGTTACATCGACGTATTTATGAGAAGCCTGTGGATAGCGTTTATATCCACTTTAATATGTCTTATACTGGCTTATCCCCTGGCTTATATTATGAGCCGTCAGACGAGAAGCGTTCAGAACACACTGACTATGGTAATTATGATACCGATGTGGATGAATTTTCTGCTCAGGATTTACGCGTGGGTTACGCTTCTGCAAAACGGCGGTCCGATAGATACAATGCTTTCGCTTCTCGGTATTCACACCACCCTGCTCGGAAATCAGGGAGCCGTAATACTGGGTATGGTTTACGAATACCTGCCGTTTATGGTGCTTCCGCTGTATTCCGTTATGGCTAAAATCGACCGAAGCGTAATAGAAGTCGCCGAGGATTTAGGCTCAAACAGGCTTACTGTTATGAGAAAGGTTGTATTTCCGCTGAGCGTACCGGGAATAATCTCGGGAATCACTATGGTATTCGTTCCGTCAGCGAGCACATTCTTAGTGGCTCAGTACTTAGGCGGAGTAGACGATATTATGATAGGCGACGTAATCGACAGGATTTTCTGGAGCGACAGCAATACAGGCTCCGCAATCGCGCTTATACTTATGGTTGCGATATTAATATTCCTTATCATTCTTAACTTCTTCGGCGACGAGGAGGCGATTGCGTGATGAAAAAGCTTTCTAAAATTTATACGGCTTTAATCATTTTATTTATGTATATGCCGATTATTGTACTGATACTGTTCAGCTTTAATAACGGAAAAACTACTGTATGGAAAAGCTTTACGCTCAAATGGTATACCGACCTTTTCAGAGATAAAATGATAATAGGCTCGCTATGGAACACTTTATTAATAGCCTTATTAGCTTCGCTTTTCGCCACAGCTTTAGGCACATTGGCGGCTATAGGAATTAACAACTTTAAAGGCAGAAAAAAAATTCTCCTCAAAAACGCGAGCAATATCGAAATTCTAACGCCCGATATAGTAACAGGCGTAGCGCTTATGCTTATGTTTACAATGCTCGGAACAGCGCTGCATTTTAAAATGGGATTTGGAACAGTGCTTCTGGCTCATATCACATTCTGTACTCCGTACGTTGTTTTAAACGTGATTCCGAGAATAAGGCATATGGACTATTCGGTTTACGAAGCGGCGCTTGACCTCGGCTGTAATCAATGGCAGGCGTTTCGTAAAGTCGTCATTCACGAGCTTATGCCGGGAATGTTCTCGGGATTTCTGATGAGCTTTACGTTCTCTATGGATGATTTTGTAATTACATATTTTACGAGAGGCTCGGCGTTCCAGACGTTATCTATACAGATTTACTCGATGACGCACCAGCGCATTTCTCCTAAAATAAACGCGCTTTCGGCGCTTATGTTTATTGTAGTTCTGGCATTAATGATTGTAATTAATATAAAGGACAGAAAGCTTGAAAAGCAGCAGTCCGCTAAAATTTAACAAAGAAAGGTTATGAAAAATGAAAAGAGTTTTATCAATTTTAATTTCATGCGCTCTTTTAGCTACGGGAGCGGCTGTACTTCCGTCGTGTTCAGACAATTCCAAGGGCGAAATCAACGTATACAACTGGGGCGATTATATCGCTGACGGAAGCGAAAAAGACGACAACTCTTACTACAAGGACACTATAGCTGAATTTGAGGAAGAAACGGGTATCACCGTAAACTACACTACCTACGAAACCAACGAGGAGCTATACAACCTTCTGAAATCAAGCAACACCTCCTACGACGTAATCATTCCGTCGGATTATATGGTTGAAAAGCTCAAGGACGAAGGACTTCTGCAGAAGCTCAATATGAAGAAAATCCCCAACGCTGACGACATTATGGATAACCTCAAAAATCCTGTTTACGACCCTAAGGGCGAGTATTCCGTTCCCTACTCGTGGAATGTAACGGGACTTGTGTATAATAAAACAATGGTTAAAAATAAACCCGACAGTTGGAATACCTTATGGGATAAAAACCTGAAAGGAAAAATATTACAGTTCAACAACAGCCGCGACGCTTACGCGATAGCTATGCAGCTTTGCTCTATCAACCCCGAAACCTTCGATAAGAAAGATATAGACAAGGCTACCGAAAAGCTCAAAGAACAGAAGCCTTTACTCAAAAAGTACGTTATGGATCAGGTATTCGCCGAAATGGAAAAAGACCAGTCCGCGGCGGCTCCCTACTACGCGGGAGATATATACACAATGATGAAAAACAACGACAACTTAGAGGGCGTTCTTCCGAAGGAAGGCTCTAACCTGTTTGTTGACGCGATGTGTATTCCTAAAAACGCCGAGAATGTTGACGGCGCTCATAAGTTCATAAACTATATGACAAAAGCCGAGGTTTCAGCGGCTAACGCTGAGTATATCACCTACGCCAGTCCCGTAAAAAGCGCTAAAGCGCTGCTTCCGAAAGATCTCAGCTCAAGCGAGCTTGTGTATCCTTCGGACAGTTATCTCAAAAAGTGCTATACTTTCAGAAACGTCAGCGAGGACACCTACGCTTATATGGGCGAACAGTTCACAAAGCTTATGTCAAAATAAATCCAAATAGCAAAAGTAATAAAGAGCGCTTTCCGAAATTCGGGAAGCGCCTTGTAATAACAATTAAAAAGAGGAAATATGAAGAAATTTTTATCAGCAATTCTCATCACAGTAATAATAACAGCTTTGTTTACAGCGTGCGAAACGGCAAAGCCGAAGAAAAAGAACTCAAACTATCACACACTGTATATAAGGGATGAATTTAAAGGCGAAGAAGTAATAGCTACATTCTTTAACAGTAAGAATAATAAGAGCGAAAGCGTTAAAATGGATAAAATCAGCGAGGATAAAAAAAGCTCTACCTTCTCCTGCGAAGGAAACACCTTAGCGTACAATATGGCATATGTAACAATAGACGGCAGCAAGTCGGCGAGATTTGCCTTTAACAAGTGCGTCAGCGGCTGGTACAATTCCTCAAAGGGATTTATGCCATACACTCAGGGAGAAAAAATCAGCTATAAATACAAATACGACGACATAACTCTTAAATTCAACGGATACGACAAAAAGATACATATATGGAAGCCTGACGGCTACACTTCCTCGTCAAAAGAAAAGTATTCCACAATTTATATGCTCGACGGAAACTGCGCTGACTTTCTCGAACAGCCTGTCGGACACACCATTGCGGAAAGCGAAAACTCCACCGCTCAAATTAAAAGTATGATGACTGAAACAGGTGAAAAAGCAATTATAGTAGCTGTCGAAACCGACGGCGACGGTAAAAACTGCTGGCGTGACGACGAACTTATGCCTAATCTCGGTAAAATGGCGCATGAAGAAGGTACATCCAAAAAATACGGAAGCAAGCTCTCCGATTTTATGAGCAACACCTTGGTTCCCTATATCGAAAAGCGCTATAACGTTTATACCGACGCTTTGCATACTTCCGTCGAAGGAACTTCGCTCGGCGGACTCGAGGCTTTCTATATAGCTATGGATCATCCCGAAAGCTTCGGTACAGCGGGAGTGCTGTCGCCGTCGTTCTTGTACTATAATAAAACACAGTGGAAAAGCTTTTTAAGTAAGAATAAATTCGGAGAAAACTCCCCGTTTATCTACATTTACTCGGGAGGTAAAAAAAGCGATACCGGCAGAGAAGCGACAGAAATGGTAAAACTCCTTAACGAAATGAAATATCCAAAAGAAAAGCTTGCGTTTCATTACTTCGAAAAAGGTACGCACGATATCGCCTGCTGGCGAAGCGTATTTGCGGAGTTTCTCGAAGCTATGGTACACAGGCAGGTAAAACCTTTGCAATAAATATCAATTAATCTAAGCTAAAAGCGTACATCAATACGATGCTTTTGTATTGATTTTTAATCTATTAAATGATAGAATTTATTCATATAGATTGGAGGTCGTTATATGATTGAGATACTTCTGATTGTGATACTCGCGGTTTCTCTTATAGCTGCCGCGCTTTCGTTGATTGCGGTTATCACTAAAAATAAATCCTCGGATAATTCCGAGCTGGTTTCCAAAATCACCGACTCTCAGCAAAAGCAGCTGAGCCTGCTTCGTCAGGAGCTTACCGCTTCTACCCAGCAGTCGGTAAAAAGTATGGGCGATATGATATCGGAAAACCAGAAGCAGTTCTCATCCTCACAGCAGGAGAAGATGAACAGCCTTGAATCAAGGCTCAAAACCTTTTCGCTCGAAAACGAGCAGAAGCTGGATTTAATCCGAAAATCGGTAGAAACTAAGCTGACTTACATTCAGGAAGATAACAATAAACAGCTCGAAGAAATGCGTAAAACAGTCGACGAAAAGCTCCAGAATACCCTCGAAGAAAAAATGAACAAGAGCTTTGAGCTTGTTAACCAAAGGCTCGAGCAGGTATATAAGGGACTGGGTGAAATGCAGAACTTAGCCGTCGGAGTAGGCGACTTAAAGAAGGTGCTCACCAACGTCAAAACACGCGGTATAGTCGGCGAAATTCAGCTCGGAGCTATCCTGTCGGAAATACTCTCTCCCGAGCAATACGCCGAAAACGTAGCTACCAAGAAAGGCTCTAAGAATGTGGTAGAATTCGCGGTTAAGCTTCCCGCTGAGGACGACGGATTTATCTATCTGCCTATAGACTCAAAATTCCCGGGAGATACCTACTCCGCGCTTCGCGACGCGATTGAGGACGGCGATAAGGAAAAGATTAACCTTGCCGCTAAAATGCTCACAACGACGATTAAAAACGAAGCTAAGGATATCAGGGATAAATACATAGACCCGCCTAACACAACCGAATTTGCTATAATGTTTTTACCGTTCGAGGGACTTTACAGCGAGGTTGTAAACAGAGGACTTGTAGAAGTTCTACAACGTCAGTACAAGGTCAACGTAGCGGGTCCGAGCACTATGGCGGCGCTTTTAAACTCGCTTCAAATGGGATTTAAAACCCTCGCTGTACAGCAGCGCTCGGCTGAGGTTTGGAACATACTCGGCGGGGTTAAGACTGAGTTCGATAAGTTTAACGACGTACTCGTCCAGACCCAACAACGTATCAATCAGGCTAACGCCGAGCTCGATAAGCTCGTCGGCGTACGCACCCGCCAGATTCAGCGCAAGCTCAAAAGCGTACAAAGCATAGAAACTCCGAATAATTCCACAGAAGAATTATTAGATTAAGACAAAGTTAAAGCCGATTCAAACTCTGTAACGAGAATTGAATCGGCTTTTATTATAATATTAATTCACTTTACTTATTCAGCCAAGATTTAATCGAGGCTGATTTTTTTATTTATATCGTATTTTACGGGCTCTTTAGCGAGGTACATCTGCAATATCGACGCGTCGCGTACGGTGATTTTTCCGTCACCGTTAACATCGGCGGTATAATTTGCTGTATACTTAATCTGATATTTGCCTACTTTATATTTCTGGATAAAAGTGACGTCGCGGATATTTACCTTTCCGTCAAGGTCAACATCTCCCAGCAGACTGTCGGCAATTACGAGCGGGATATTACCGCTCTCGGCGTAATTATACGCGGTACTTCCCTTATGAGCGTATATAACAAGATTACCGCATCCAGAGAACGCGTTATCGCTTATCTCGGTAACACTGCTCGGAATTACAACCTTGCTCAGAGATACGCAGTTTAAGAAAAGCTGTTCAGGGATTTTGCTTATTCCGCTTTTGAGTACAGCTTCTTTAAGTCCCGTACAATTCTGAAACGCTCCGAAGGAAAGCTCGGTTAAGCTTTCGGGCAGCTCGATTTTAGTAAGATTTTCGCAGCCGTAAAAAGCGTTATCACCTATTCTTTTCAGGAAAGAAGCGTTTTCGAACGACACGTTTTTTATTACGGTATTCTGGAAAAACGCGTAGTCGTCAATCTCAGCTACCTCGGCGCCCATAAGCGTTTCGGGGATAAGCACCGTTTCCTGACTTCCGTCGTACTCGTGGATAACCGCCTTGCCGTCTTCATTTATATCAAAAACAAACCCGTTCAGCGATATATATGAGTCGGCGGCGAAAGCTGATGTTGAGCTAAGAATTATTAATGATAAAATTATCGAAAAAGTTTTAATAAAATTTCTCATAGCCGTCTTTACCAATCTATATTTTCGTCTTCATCAAATATCGGATCATCGCCCCAATCTCCGCCGTCATCGACGTAGCTTGAATAGTTCTCAACACTTCCCGAGAGAACAT
>ERZ842401.8404-NODE-8404-length-10159-cov-4.295823_pt1 | contig 10159 bp, 7 predicted proteins | sample MGYA00521270_ERZ842401 | MGnify/ENA primary metagenome ERZ842401 (study PRJEB31892, sample SAMEA3878208) | bioreactor metagenome | biome: Moose rumen | place: Sweden | collected 2011-10 | study: EMG produced TPA metagenomics assembly of the PRJEB12797 data set... | reverse complement strand
GAAAACATCCTTTCTTCACATTTTGATATCAAAATGTGAAGAAAGGATGTTTTCATATCATCTTTGTTTTTGAATAAAATGCTCACGCTCGCAAGGCTTTGAGCAAGCTCAGCTTTGACTCGCTAAATCGCATTTTTCGGTAGTTACTATATATTTTCAACGCTATAATTACTCTGAGATTTAATTTTCATCGATGAGTAGATATAATTACACTCGCAAATTTAGAAAAAAATATTGTTACTGAGCATATATAAAGTGTAGAAAAAACAAAAGCCCTCAAAATTTTGAGGACTTTTTGAGAAATAAAAGATGAAAATATTATTTCTTTATTCCGTCACGCTTGAGGAGGGCGTCAATTTTGGGTTCGCGGCCGCGGAAGCGTTTGTAGAGCGTCATTGGAGGCTCGGTGCCGCCGCGCTCGAGGATGTTCTCCTTGAATGACTTGGCGGTAGCAGGATTGAAGATACCGTCTTCCTGGAACTTGCTGAAGGCGTCGGCATCGAGAATCTCGGCCCACTTGTAGCCGTAGTAGCCTGCAGCGTAGCCGCCCGAGAAGATGTGGGTGAATTGTGGAGACATCATGCAACCATCAACTGGTTTGAAAATTTCAACGGGCTTCATTGCCTCGTATTCAAACTTGAAAGCATCGCCCGAGACTGGTTTTGTGATAGTATGATATGCCATGTCAAGGAAACCGAAGCTAAGCTGACGCAGGCAAGCGTAAGAAGCGCCATATTGCTCTGAAGCTTTGATCTTCTCAACTAAATCCTGTGGGATACTCTCGCCGGTGAGATAGTGCTTTGCGAAACTGTCGAGATACTCACGTTCGCTCAGGAAATTCTCATTGAACTGCGACGGCAGCTCCACGAAATCACGATAAACGTTGGTGCCCGAAGTGGAGGCATATTTGCACTTCGAGAGCATGCCGTGCAAGCCGTGCCCGAACTCATGCATGAAAGTCTCCACCTCATAGTAGGTGAGCAGTGATGGCTTGGTGTCGGTGGGGCGGGTGAAATTCATGGTGAGGGTGACGATGGGTCGCACGTCGTTGCCGTTGGCATCTCGGTACTGCTCACGGAAGTTTGTCATCCACGCACCGCTCTGCTTGGTCTCACGGGGGAAGAAGTCGGTATAGAGCAGAGCCACAAAATTGCCGTTGTCGTCGGTAACATTATAAACGTGCATCTCGGGATTGAACACCTGAGCATCAAAATTCTCGGTGAAGTGAAGTCCATAGAGTCTTGTGGCAAGACCAAAGACGCCATCAATCACATTCTCAAGCTGGAAATATGGTCTCAGCAACTCATCATTGATGGAGTATTTCTCCTCTTTGAGTTTGTTGGAATAGTAAGAATAATCCCAAGGCATGATAGTGAACTTCTTGCCTTCAAGCTGGCTTGCGTACTTGTTGAGGTTGTCCATATCGCTCTTTTGGGGCTTGGTGTAAGCATCCTTGAGTTGGTTAAGCATATTATAGACATTTGTGGGATTCTCGGCCATCTTGTTGGCAAGCTGGTAGTCGGCAAATGTCTTGTAACCAAGCAAGTTGGCGAGTTCTAGGCGAGTGTTGGCAATCTGCTGCATTATCTCAATGTTGTTGAACTCACCGCTCGTGCATTGAGAGTTGTACATCTTGTAGAGTTTCTCACGCAAGTCGCGTCGAGAACTGTATTTCATGAAAGCCATGTAGCTTGGCGCGTGGAGAGTGATGAGATATTCACCCTCACGGTCTTTGGCCTTAGCGGCTGCCGCTGCTGCATCAATGGCGCTCTCTGGAAGACCGTCAAGGTCGTTCTTCGTGAGCCACATCTCATATTTGGAGGTCTCTTTAAGGGCATTCTGGTCAAACTTGAGCGTGAGCTGCGAAAGCCTTGTTGAAAGTTCTTTGTACTTGTCACGGTCGGCACCCTTGAGTGCGGCACCGCTGCGCACAAACGACTCGTGAGTGTTGTGCAGCAGCATCCAGTCCTCATTGTCATATTTTGACTTGTCGAAGTGGTTATACACATAGTCGATGCGCTGCCACAGCTTCTCGTTGAGAGTCACGCTGTTGCCATGTTCGGTGATAAGTGGAGTCATACGCTCCGACACCGCCATGAGCGAGTCATCGGCATTAGCCGACAGCATAGGGTAGAACACTCCAAGCACACGATTGAGCATCTCGCCTGAGCGCTCTAAGGCGACGATGGTGTTCTCGAAGGTAGGTGTCGCCTCCTGGCTGGCAATCGCGTCGATTTCGGCACTGTGACGCTTCATTCCCTCGATGATTGCCGGCTCATAGTCGGCGGTAGAAATTCGGTCGAAAGGTATAGCCCCGTTGGTAGTTTTAAACGGCTGGAAGAAAACATTATCGGCACTAATCATAGTTGCAATTGATAGTAAAAATGTGATTGATAAAAATAATTTTTTCATATTTATATAGTTTATGAGCTGACAAGCTGACAAGGAACGAGCTGACAAGGCAAATGTAGTCTAAGCTGACAAGCTGACGAGTGACAAGCTGACGAGGCAAATGTCTATAGTATTGTCTTGCTTGTTTGCTTGTTCGCTTCATGGGTTAGTATCATTTATCACGGCGTCGAGGATTAGGGCATAGTCGTTGGCAGGAACAGCCATCTTGTTGACAATATATTTTGCGTCGGCTAAATAGAGTTCTGAAAACGCTTGTTCATCATTCTTCTCAAGTTCCAGCGACTTACGGTATTGCGTGATGGCATCGGCTATGCGCCCCATGACTTGCAGCACGTGACCGTAATTGAGGTAGTCTTGCGATGACGGTGTGTCGTCGTTGATGATTTTCTCGTAGTAGTTCACCGCCTGCTCATGCTTGCCGGTGAGCAGCGAGCACCAGGCGATGGGTCGCCAGGCGCGGTGCTTGGCTTTTGGCATGAAATCGGCTTTGTAGTATTGCTGCAAGGCATTATCATAATCGCCTTTGTCAAGATAGCAGTGCCCCACATTCAGGCACAGGTTCACGCTCTGTGTCGAGATTTCGAGAGCCTTGTTAAAATACTCAATCGCTGCATCATAGTCGTGGAGACTACGGTGACATTGAGCCATTTGCTTCGTGTTCCATGCGTCACTGCCGTCAACAAACTCATACCGGGAGTAGTTTCTCAGTGCTTCGCGGTATTTGCCGAGCGACTGATAAGCAAATGCAATCTTTTGATACACATGCGGGTCAGCATCACGGTTGGCGACCATCTGGCGGTAGAAACCTATGGCATCTTCAAAGAAACCGTTTTTGAAATAGAACTCAGCAATTACCGACAGAGTTGGTGTGTCACAGATATATGGCTTCAGGCAATCAACATCGGTGAGTTTTATGTTGGTGTCGAAGATTGACATGAACTCGCGCCGGCGGGAGAAAAGTTTGAAGAAACGGTACAGGTCTTGGATGTATCGGTTCACAATATTGTCACGCATCTTTACTACCGATTGCGCCTCGTCGCTCTGTAATTCCTCGAATTGTTCGCGCTGAGCGTCAAACTGCTGGAACAGCATATTGCGTTGCATCTCAGGAGCCGATGCCATATAAAGTAGCATAGAATACTTGTCGCTGTCACACAAAATAGGCATAGCGTTAAACAAAGCTGAGAGAGGATGGTGTTTTTTGCCGCTAAAAGCCGCACTAACAGCCGAGCATTTTTCGTGATAGGGCAGGAACCAGTTGGAGAGGGTGTTGAAGAACGGGAAGCTCTTTAGCTTAGAGAATGTGGAGATAAACACGTCTCCGCCTTGCAGCTGCAACTCGTTGAGCTCCTCCAGTTTGTTGGTGATGCCGCTCTTGTCGAGCCATTCCTGCCATTGCGGATTCTCTTCAATCTCGGTGATGTCGAGAGAACCGGGTGTCTTTCCTTTGATTTTCTTGAGAAGGTCGGAACTCATCTTATTGATTTCTGGACTGATGATGTCGCGAAGTTTTTGCGAGATGTTCTCGGTGTTGCGGCTATGTATCAACCGAGTGAAAATGAGTCGCATATCGCTTTCGAAGGCGGAGTCCTCCTCAAGTTGCTTCAATGTCTCTAAAACATCCTTATAGACCGAGATTCGATTGCGATAAAGGAATATTATAACCACTGCATTGATGAGAGCGCGCAGCCTAAGGTCGGTGTTTTTAATAGAGAGATAGCTGTTGAGCAGCAACTTCAGTTTTGAAACGTCAAAGAATTTGGCAAGCCCTAGCATCAACGCTGAGAGCACCAGGCTTTTAAGGTGTGCTGGCAACTTATCATTATCGAGCAGTGCAGAGATTGTCTCCACATCGGCTGTTGTAGTAGGGAATGTGCTCCACACCTTGTTGAAAATGTCGCTCTCCAGAGTCTCGCAACGCCGCTGGATATTGATAGCGGCATTGCTGCTGTTCTCGTCGTCAACGTCGTCGGCGAGTTGAAGGTTTTTGCATTCTGCGACATAATCATCAATGATAGATTGCAATGATTTATTTTTGTATTGCTGGTTGCGCTGATAGAAGATATGCGTTGACTGTGGTGCAGCCAGCGCAATGACAGTTTTGTCAGTAAGCAGGTAGGCATCGGCAATGATTTGTGACAAAATGTTGTCGCGTTGTGGGTCGAGAACTCCTTGCGACATGTATTGCAGCATGAAATGATAGGATGTAGTAAGTCGCATGAGTTCTTCGCCAAGTTCCCATTGCTGAGTGTCATCAACCATGGTCTTTAGGTTCTTCAGTGCCAGAACCAGCTGTCGGCTGTCCAGATATTGTGTGACTAACTTTCGGTATTTTGATATTTCTGTTTTTTCCATTGAATAGAGGAATAATATAATAGTTGAGTGCTTATAAAAAATGCCATTAGCAAAAGTTGTGCAAAAATACCAAAATTAGTGCAATTTGCATGAAATCTGACAAAATTTATGTTTTTTATTTTGTAGTTATCATATATTGCATTACTTTTGCACTAAATTTATTAAGACAAATAAAAACAAATGTTAACACTTTCAATTTGATAATAATATGGTTATCCAGCGAAAACAATCCTTATTTCTCTTGATTACAGCTATTTTAATGGGCATCTTTGCTTTTATGCCCTCGTTGTGGGATGCAAATGGAAATACTATTCTGGGCGGCTACAGAAAAGGTATTGATATGATACCATTCATTTTGAGCTGTCTCACCGCTTTGCTGTCGTTTATTACAATTTTCAAATTCAAGAGTTTGAGGTTTCAGAAGATTCTCTGCGTGGTGAATATCCTTTTAATCGTCGCCACTTTAGCTACAATCTGCGGCATAGCGTTGATGCACAAGGATTGTGACCTGCTTGGAAGCATTACCTATTATAATATATTGCCAGTGCTGGCGGTTATCTTCCTGTTACTGGCTCACAAGGGCATATCTCACGACCAGAGGTTGCTGAGCGGAAGCAGTAGAATCAGATAACAGTCTAGTTGGCAGCTATCGGTTGTCAGTTGACAAGTTAACAAGTTGACAAGCATTTTGTAGGGGAGGTCTCCCTTGTACGCAAGTTGAGGATCAGATAGAAAAAACATTTAGCTTGTTTACTCGTTAACTTCATTAGAAAACTCTAAACTCTTAGTAGATGGTAATAGCATTGGTCACAATATTTGTGATAGGTTATCTGTTGATAGCACTGGAGCACACGTTGAAAATCAATAAATCAACGTTTGCTCTAATCATGTGTGGTGTTCTATGGTCGGTATATTCGTTATGCACACACGACGGACAAATGGGCGAGGAACTGCTCAAGTTCTTGGGCGAGACATGCGAGATACTGATGTTCCTCATCGCCGCCATGACGATTGTGGAGCACATCGACCGATATGGTGGTTTCAGTTTCATCACCGAGCACATTCATGCCAAGAACAAGCGCAGGATGCTGTGGATATTATCGATCACCACGTTCTTCATGTCGGCGGTGCTCGACAACATGACCACTACCATCATCATGATTATGATGCTTCGCCGCTTGCTCCCTGACCAGAAGGAGCGTTGGATTTTTGCCGGTGTACTGGTGCTTGCCGCCAATAGTGGCGGTGCCTGGTCGCCAATCGGCGACGTGACCACCATCATGCTGTGGATGGCCGACAAGGTGACAGCTATGAGCCTCATCGAGAATCTGCTGCTGCCTTCTATCATATCGGTAATCGTGCCGGTGGCGATAGCCACAAGATGGATCAAGAAAGAGCCTATGCCCAAACCCATGGCACGCCGCGAGGAAGCGATACAAATGTCGCAGGAGCATCCTCACATCAGCAAGGCTATCCTCATTCTCGGTGTCGCGGGACTGCTGTTTGTGCCCATCTTCAAGACCATAACCCACCTGCCGCCCTACATGGGTATGATGATGTCATTAGGTGTGATTTGGCTTGTGACAGAGATATTGATTTCCCGCTATAAGATTGACCCGAAATTGGGCGGCCGTGTGTCGCAGGCGATGCGTCACATCGACATGTCGTCGATATTGTTCTTCTTGGGCATCCTCATGAGCGTGTCGGCATTGCAGCAGGCGGGCATTCTGCACACTGTTGCAGGAAGCCTCAACGACAGCATCCATGAGCCGGTGAGCATAGCTGGACTGATAGGCATACTGTCGTCGATTGTCGATAACGTGCCATTAGTTGCCGCTTGTATCAAGATGTTCACTGGTATGACAGGCGGCGACCCTACCTATCTTTCTTACTTTGTGGAAGACGGGCTGTTCTGGCACCTGCTCACCTTCACAGCCGGTGTGGGCGGCAGCCTCCTCATTATAGGTTCCGCAGCCGGAGTGGTGGCTATGGGCATTGAGAAGATTCCGTTCTTCTGGTACTTCAAGCGCATCACCTTCATCGCTTTCTTAGGATACCTCGCTGGCATCCTTTGCATCTGGCTTGAGAACTTTATGGTGGGTTCTATAAATTAACTTGAGATGATTTTGAGTTTATGTCGAGCAGATGCGAAGTAATCCTGTTTTTTTATAGTCCTGCGTAGCGAAAATATCAAGGAATTATATGAGCCAAAAGGTAAGCCTGTAACAAGAAGGAATAATTCCATACATACGCAAAAAATGCAAAGCCACCTGTGAGCATTTCATAGGTGGCTTTGTTATGTTGTGTTGATTGATATTGATTAGATACCCATTTTCTTGGCAATCTTAGCGGGGATGGCCTCTTTGTTGAGTATGATATTCATTGTCTTGGCTTTGAAGAATGCCTCGCTCACATAGAAGAATCCGTGATAGAGCTGGTTGGTATCCCAGCTGTTCTGAACCTTGAAGTATTTGTTGCCTTCCTGGTCAACAGCGGTACCCACGATTACCATGCCGTGGTCGTCGGTAGTCTCCTTGTTATCGAACATCATTTGGCGGCTCTCTTGAGTAACGGTCTCCTCGTTGCCTGGTCCCTTGATCTCCCAACGCTGCTCGTCACGGTCTTTGTCGGCCATCAGGTCCCAACGCTCGCGGTCGGTGCCGCTGAGGTCGTTCTCGTTCTTCTCTTTGACAAGCACTGCATAACCCTTGCGCCACTTGAAGCCGCGCTCGCTCACGTCGGCACCCCAAGCGATGGAGTAGCCCTTCTCGATGGCATAGTTTGCAATCTCCCACAACTCGTCGATAGGCACGTTCTGTGACTCTTCCCAAGTCCAGTTGTCGGCAACCTCAAGGATAAAAGGCTTGTAGAATGGATGGTGAGTGAAGGAAGTGATTGAGATGTAGTCATCCATTTTCAATGGCAACGATGCGGCATAGCTCTTAGGAGTGTAGGTCTTGCCTTCCCAAGTGAATGTCTCGGGGAGCTTGCCCATATATCCGTCGAGCACACCCTTGAAGCCGTCTTGCCATGATGGAGTGAGTTTCTTGAGCTTGCGCTGGTTCACGACATTCACCATGCCCTGCAACATAGCAGTAAGCTCGGCGGTGTTGAATTTCTTGTCACCATAGGTCATTCCAGTGTAAACCTCATTTGGCACCATTCCGTAATTTTCCCAAACGTAGGCTACATCAAGTCCCGCGCCACCTTCGGCGAAGTTGCTAGTGCCATCCAATCTCACATTCTTGATGGCTTTGTCGAGATAGCAGTGATAAACCACAAAACCTTCGCTCAAGTGAACTTCCTTGCCGGTCTTGCGCAGGATTTCGTTCTCAAAGAAAGTGTTGCTAGAGTAGCACCAGCAAGTTCCTGACTTGTTCTGGTCTTTTACTGGAGTGGATTTTACCACTTTAACGTCGGTGAATTTGAACCCTGTGCTGTCGGGGTTTTCGATCTTGGCATCAGCCATTGCGCCAAACGCGATGCTGGCAGCAATAATAGAATTGCAATCTAATCCTTGGATTTGTTTCAACAATGCTTCTGCTACGTTCTCTTCTGAGACCATACTTGCTCCCATGAGCGAAATGAGAAAAGCATCACGCAAAGGGCTGCCGCTCATATAGCGGGTAAGATAGTCAACAACCATCCCCTGTATGGACGCAAATGCGGGATACTCCGGGGAGGAATCATCTACTGTTAAACCATCATCATAAGTATGTACTTGAAAAGATTTGATGGGAAGATACCCTCCGCTGGGCTGAGTGATTCTTTTGGTCATCTGTGAAACGGAAAGCATACGATTACCATCCTTTCACTGAAACAGGTAGCCTGCGCCAGGGGCTTCGAGGCTTAGTTCAATGCTGTCGGAATCCTCGTTCTTAACTAGGCCTCGAACGGCAACGACATCTGTTCCATCACGGCAGAATACGGTGGGCATGACCTCCGAATAACGTCTTGCAGATGACAAGAAGCGCAACAGATGCTCCTTTTGTTCTTCATCGCCTTGAATAATAACGCGTTTGTTGCTTGCCTTATCTCGCAGTCGCGCACATAACGCCCCCGCATCGTTTTGATACTCCTCAATGTAGCAATCGAGTTTAACCACTGGAATGACCTCCTCAATGAATTGTACTCCAATGGTATCATCCTTTTGAGAGTCGTTATAATAACGTTTATCAGGATTTTTGGGAAAGACAAGGTTTATCAGGCCTCTCATGTTTCTTATGATCTTGTTCGAGTAGTCTTTCAACTCATTCCTGCACCGAAAAACATTATACTCGCGAAAAAATGAAGCCCAGTCATGGATATCTGTGTTTTCCACAAACCACTGCTTGATCGGAACACCGTCAATGATAGCGTTTTCTTTGATATGTGCTAATAACGCCAGTTGTTCCGCATAACGTTCAAATGCTGTTTTGTCGCGGAGAAGGAAAGGAATCAGCTTTTCGCGATAACCAACCATGCGACTGTCAGCAGAAGCAGAAAAACCTAATACAGAGTCGATAAATCTATATCCCAGCAAAATCCCGGTTTTTGAGAAAACCTCGATTGGATCTGTGCAATCAGATCGCTCCATGGAAGTCGCACATTGATAAATGAAATCAAACGCATACTTCCATTCAAGGGTATAATAAGCGAGAGAATTGAAAACCATCTTTTCGTCTGAATCATTGCACTGCTCCTTCAGACTGATGGCGAATTTATCGTATTGCCCTGCTATCTCACGGAATTGATTATTTGAGACCTTCTTGGCCGAGTGAAGCCGGTGGTTGATTATTGCCTTGATCAATTCGAGATCGCCAATATTGGTGATCTCGAAGAAATGCATTTCACTCAAGCGATACCCGTCCAACTTCTCATTCATATCCTGCATCTGAGGCGGGCGTGCATCTTCAACAGAAAAACCTTGGCTTTCAAAATAGTCAAGTTCTCTGTTCTTATACTCATTAGCCAACTTTTGCAGTCGGCTATATCGCATTGCAGCAGCTTCTTTTTCTACATTATCTAATTGGCCAAGGTAATAACGAATGGAATGCTTTTCTTGAGAACTGTCATAAGCATACTTTACTAACTCAAGGATGATCTGATCAATTAAATCGTCAATGCCCATATCTTCGGAGAACACAGAAGATAAATACTCTTTGGGGAATGACTCAAATAGAAGCCGGCTAACGGAGCTACCAGCAAGCATCAGTATATCGGTCATCTCTTACATATCTCCATTCATTAAGAAGAATTCCCAATAATTTGCCTTTTCTATTTTCAAATTACCACGCTTCATATAATCTCGCAAGAATCATGTATTGGATTGGTAAAGATATTTCCGCGCTGTCGTCTTCAACTCAAGGAATGGCTATACCTCCCTCTATTACATGGTTGGAAAAACAGGCCG
>ERZ842401.8402-NODE-8402-length-10160-cov-16.726076_pt1 | contig 10160 bp, 8 predicted proteins | sample MGYA00521270_ERZ842401 | MGnify/ENA primary metagenome ERZ842401 (study PRJEB31892, sample SAMEA3878208) | bioreactor metagenome | biome: Moose rumen | place: Sweden | collected 2011-10 | study: EMG produced TPA metagenomics assembly of the PRJEB12797 data set... | reverse complement strand
ACACCATCACCATCAGCGACAACGCCCACTTCCTGATGATGCAACTGCTCGATGCGAACGGTGCCAACCGCATCGCCCTCGACTACCTGCTCTGCAGCGACCTGCTGCTGAAGGACATCACCAACTTCAAGCGCGACTACGACCGCTACTGCATGGACACAGGCAATCCACGCCTGAAGCCGCTTTACCAGGAAGCCCTCTGCATCTGGCTGGCAGGCACCGAAGCCCCCCAGGAGCAATGGGAGCACTACATCAAGCGTCAGGACGTGATGCAGCAGTTCATCGAGTACAACAACCAGCGTGGTAATCCCCGCTTCAAGGATACCTACTGGTATTACTTCGACAAGATCAAAGCCCCGGAAATATAGTCTTGAGAAAGTGAAGATATGGAAAAGAAAGATATTAGCCCGAAAAAGAAATGGACAGCGTATGCGGTAACCGTATTGTGTACCCTTCTGCTGATACATCTCTTCTTCCCCTTCATACCGACACCCAGGAACGTGCAGCAGAGCGACGCACTTCCACCCATATACCCCGACTACTGCGACGTGACCATTCCAGAGAACATCGCCCCGCTGAACTTTCTCCTACGGGCTGACGGCTGCGAGGCCATCGAGGTTTCCGTTTCACTCCCCTCCCCTTCGAAGGGAGGGACAAAGGGTGGGGTCACACTCAACGCCCGAGGAAACGAGGTCGTCTTCGATATGGCCGACTGGAAGCAACTGCTACAGTCTGCCGTTGGCCAGACACTAGAGGTCACGGTTACCGCCCGCATCAATGGCCTATGGACACAATACAAACCCTTCACCTGGACGGTCGTCAAAGACCGGGTTGACCCCTACCTGACCTACCGCCTCATCGAGCCAGACTACGAGATATGGAACCAGATACAGATCCAGCAACGCTGTGTGGAGAACTTCGAGGTGAACGCCCTCGGCCACTACGAGCAACTGGAGAACCGCTGTATGAACTGCCACACCTACGGCAACCAGTCGCCCGACCTCTCGATGCTGTACGTCCGTGGCCCCGGCGGCGGTGCCATCCTCAACCAGAAAGGCAAGTTGCGCAAACTGAATCTCAAGACTGACGATATGATCTCGGGCAGCGTCTACTTCGGCTTCAGCCCCTCCGGCCGCTATATCACCTTCTCCACAAACCTCATCATCCCGGGCTTTCACAGTCTGGCCAGCAAGCGCCTTGAAGTGTTCGACTCGAAGTCAGACGTCTATGTGGCCGATCTGGAGACAAACAAGATGCTCCGCAGTCCGCTGCTCAGCGATAGCACCGTCTTCGAGACCTTCCCCACCTTCTCGCCCGACGGCAAGTACATCTACTACTGTGCCGCCGACAGCGTACTCCTGCCCCGCGACATCAAGCAACTGCAGTACGCCCTCGTCCGCATCCCCTTCGACGAGCAGACCGCCCAGTTCGGCACCCAGGTTGACACCATTCTCACCTCTCACCTCTCACCTCTTACCTCTAAGAAATCCTCCGTCTGCCACCCTCGCATCTCCCCCGACGGCCGCTACCTGCTCTATACCGTCGCCGACTACGGCACCTTCCCTATCTGGCACCCAGAAGCCGACCTGCAGATGATGGACCTGCAGACAGGCCGCATCGACACCCTCGCCATCGTCAATAGCGACAAGAGCGACACTTATCACGCCTGGTCGAGCAACAGCCGCTGGTTCGTCTTCGCCTCGAAGCGCGACGACGGTCTCTACGGCAAGCCCTACTTCTGCTACGTCGACAGACAGAGCAAGGCGCACAAGCCCTTCTGCCTGCCGCAGAAGCATCCCACCTTCTATGACAATTGTCTGAAATCTTTCAATGCGCCGGAACTGGGCAAGGGGAAAGTACCCTTCGATGTCAACGATGTGGCGAAGACAATGAAAATGGAGGCCGAGCCATTCCGTCCTTGAACTGGGAAATGCGCAACTGCCATTCTGCCTGCGACCTCACGTCGAAGTCGCTCCACGCCATACCTATATAATAAGTATAAGGTTGCCCCGTATAGCCAGACACGATGCCAAGACCATGGCCATAATTAGCACCAACAGGCTCCTTGAAAGGCTTCATACAGATGACGTCCGGCTTCTGAGGAAACAGCAGGGCAACATAGATCTGACTGTTGTGGCGCTCGGGGTCAATCGTCGGGTCTGCGTAATGGATACAGTCATCCTCCAGCACGACGCTCTCCGTATCTGCCATACGGATGGCAAAACCCGCCGCCAGACTGACGGGACGTTCCAGCCCATCGTACCATACCGTCATCTTGCAGAAGTTCGAGCCATGGTCGAGCGTCATCAGCCGATGCTCCCGTACCTTCATCCCGTCGATCACGGTCTCTCCGAAGTCCAGACGCAGCGTGAAGCGCAGAGGCCCGTTATCCAAGATCTCGTATTTCTCATAGCACCAGGGATAGCAGATAGAGTCACCCACCATCAAGGCCGGCGTGCCGCATCCCAAGGTCGGCCCTACCCCATAGCCGTCCATGCCTGCCCCGTGATCCAGATGATAACTCGTCTCCGTGGTCAACCTGTCGGCCTCCTCTGTTCTTCCCTGCTTCCTCAGTTCAGCAATCTCCGGATGCTTCGAGAACTCCAAACGGTACAGGCTATCTACCAACAACTCCGATGAATGCTTCACCCAGAGGTCGATGCCATAGGCCTTTTCCCCTCGGCGCTGCGTCTCAGGTCCATAGATACGGAAGCCCATTCGGTCGTTCTCAAACGAGATGTCATCCGCCCGCTCAGGGTAATACTTCCCGAATACGTACTGCTTCATCGTTGCTGGCGTGCCCTCTTCTATCGTATAAGTCGCCTCGCCATGCGGCCTCACCGACACATACAGCAACAACTTCCCGTCGTGCGTCCGCTGCCACGGCTGCTCAATGCCAAAGGCATCGCGAATCACCAATTGTGCATTATGCATTGTGCATTGTGCATTATCCACCTCTACCACCTCATGCCGCTGCGCACCCGTCGGGTTAGTGAATACGATTTTCCGCTGCGCCCCCATCGACACGCAGCCCATCATCGCCAATATCAATAAAAGCGTCCTCATTCTGCAAGTGCCTGGCTTATACCGTCAACAGAGATTGGCATCTCATTATCCAACATTTCAGGTAATTCCTCTTCTGATATTGAACGACAAGCAACTATCGACATCAAGCAGACGCTTATCAATATCGTGTTCCGCAGTATCCTACAAATTTTCATGCTCTTAATTTGTTTTGTCTGTTGAAATGCCAAGCGAACGGGTCTTAGTCTTCTCCAAGTGGATAATGGCCTTGCAAGCAGGCACGCATACATCACTAGTCTCCTGAAGGATTTTATAGAATTGGTTACCCGAGAGCACATAACAGCCATCTATACCGTCATAGTGACATTGCTGTATTACAGGTTCAAGTAGGTTGTCTTTATAAGTATGAGCATTCACCGTAGAGGGTAGCATTCCACTGGGGCGATCCTCGCTTGGACAAGCAATCACCTCGTATGCGCCGCCTTCTTCATCATCGGTCCCGATTAAGATGCCATTGTTCGCCTTGACTACATTAACCATTTGCCCATCGGCCAACAATTCCTGTCCATCCATTTGAATTATCTCTGCCCGATTACCTTCTACGCGATGACAGATATACGTTCTTATATTCCCTGGCAACTTCACATCGACTCCACAAGAAAAGGTCCAATACCGATGAAACGTTCTGGCGGTCGCCCGAATGTGAGAAGTCGCATAGTGCTCGGCCAGGGACAGCATCAACGCATAATCATCAAGCAAGGCCAAAGGGGTATGAATCGTTGCTATCTGGTGAGCATCGCCAGTCTTGTCATCCAGTCGGAAAGCATTCTCTGCGATGACAAGTGGATTATCAGTGTCTGGCAAGAATATATCGCTAATGTTAGTCTGGCCATAAATAGCATACGGTGACACACTTGTTACATCATAAGTGTTGCCATCCTTATCAGTCACAGTCCGAGGGATATATACGGCAATATCGTTTATTCCTATATCATTGGGAACGTTAATCTGTTCAATAACAACGGTATTATCTTTACCATACCGATAGGCCGTTAAGGTCACGCCTTCAATAGCCAATGTGGCATCTGAAGATTCCGTCGCCTCTATACTAAGTTCTAAGCAATTTTCCACATCTATGAAAGCAGCACGGATCTCTACATCAGTGGCTGGCATCTGAAATTCATAAGTATTTGGCGTGGTCTGCTTCAAACTGACAAAATCGCCGATACCTGGAGTTTTCCGCCTTGCCGGTGTGTGCCCAGCATAATCACCTTCATCACTGCCGACTATTTTCTCCACCAGCAATGAGCCATACTGCAAGAGATAGCCCTCTGCAGGGACGACGGTCAGCACGACCGTCTGTCCCTCTGAGGCTATGTTCTTATCTGCTGAGACAAGACCATTTGACATTTGCGCAAAAGCGATCTTCTGCTCGGCAGAGGCTCGCACCGCTGTCAGCAAAATGGCCAGCAGCGCGAGCGTAAGCAATCTAGTTCCCTGGTGCATATATTATCGTCTGTAATGTTATTACTTCACCACAACTTTCTTACCATTATGGATGTAGATGCCCTTCTGGGTCGGTTCCGCCATACGGGTTCCCTGAAGATTGTACCAGTGACCGTCGTTCAACATTGCCGAGCCGATTGGCTGGATACTTGTAGTATTCTCCTCACCAAAGGTAAAGGTAAATCCACGGACACCAGCAGCACTGAACTCCAGATAGCAATTGTATTGGCTGATGCTTGTTCTTGTAGTGCGAACAAACATACCGTCTTTCAACACATAGTTTGTATTACTGCTGTTAAGCGTCGTGGCGGTTGTCGCGCCCTTGAATTCTGCGCACGGCGTGGCTGATACCGTACCCGTACTGGCTGTCAGTTTAAACTTCGTAGCCGTGGCATCCGTTTCTATCTTTGTATTCTTGATGATCATAGCCTTGTCCTTTTCAATAACGCTCTGGGCAGCAGAAAGTACAACAGTACCATTTTCACCATCATTGTCAGGCTGAGTAACACTGGTAATGACATAAGCCTCCAAGCCTTCAGGCACGGCATAGGTGTTAGGCGAACAGAAAGCGACCCACTGCTTCGACACCGTCAGGTAATGGACGCGGCTCACATTCTGCGAAACAATTTGTGAGGCATTGCCACTCTCATCACAGCCAAACGCCTTAACTACCGTCATTCCGTCTGTCACATCTATATTGACAGCAGAACTGGAGGATGCACTGGCGGTAGTCGGATCCGTACCGTCCGTCGTATAGTATATCACGCTATTGGCTGCGTATGTATCATCTGCAGCACCGAGGCTGATTGTCACCTTATTATTATCCTCATCGTATGAAATAACGGGTTTGGCTACTGGCTTGTCTGTCAGTACGGCTGATACACGTACGGCATTGGCGGGCATTGTGAACTTAAATACGGTTTCACTCTCTTTTGTCACGCTTATATTGGGAGCAAAAATCAGGCTATTTGTTGAAGACTTACGACGTGCACTTAATACGCCCGTATCACTTTCGTCGTCAGTTTCCTGCTCAATGGTCAGTTTTACCACCTTGTATGAAGCATTTTCTGGCGTGACTGTCAGTGTCACTTCTGTGTTCGCATCTGCCGAGGCGTGACTTGACGTAATGGTAGCATGGTCTGGCTGGTCTATGTTAATGGCATACTCACCTGTCAAGACAGGGGTCGGAGTCGGAGTGGGCGTACTGCCCGATTTCTTGAATACCAGTGTCAGTTGGGGAATCAGGTCGTTGGCCGTACAACTATTGAAATAGTTACAATTCGAGTTGCTAATACCTGTGGCATCAGCACTGAAAATTTTGTTTGAATTGTTTGCATCATCGCGAACCAGCAGCAGGCCGAAGTTGCCTGTCTGGGTCTTCACAAAGTCTGTCAAGTCCACCGTATTCTGCCAGGCCGTAATCGTCTGGTACTTTTCCGTGGTGACGTCATCGCTCATCACCGACTTACCACTTTGGCCTTCCAGTTCCACTGTTCCAACAGCAGTAGTGCCCTTGGCGGTAGCGATAGCATCGGCATAATCGGCATACTTTGCTGCACTAGGCACATCGGCTGCAAAGGAGTAGAAGTTCAATGTGCGGTCACCTTTGATTTGTGCAGAGACGACACGCAGTTTGGCACTCTGAAGTTCCATCCCTGTAGGCACACTGTATTCGAACGACATATAGCCCACGAAGTCGGCATCGCCATCAGCGTAGGTCTTCAGTTCCATCGTAGTCTCACTGCCATGGTCGACCGTATTGCCCTTGCGCAGATAGGTATCTACCAATGGTGTCTTGACTACGGTAGAATTGTCAGTATCCTCTTCATAGGTCAGCGTCAACTGAGGCACCAGATCATCAGAAGTCGCAGTAAGAGCAGAATAATTTGGATTGGTAAAACCTTCAGCATTCTTTCCGAAGAAACGGTTGGTGTTGGTATTTGTAGCCCTATCACCAGTAATGGCCACCAGAAGGTTCAGATCTTCACCAACGGAAATCTTCGATGCATCCAGTTCAATGGTATTAGTCCACGATGCCACCGTCTGGTATTTATCTGCAATATTATTGTCCGTTGACACCTGCTTGCCACTATTTCCTTCAGCACTGACCTGTCCCAACGGTGCTGTAGCCAGTGCAGCCGAAATAGCTGTTGTCATTGTAGCAAAGTCGGGCTTACTGGCTACGTCAGCACCCAGTTTATAGAAGCCCGTCGTGCGGGTCGTCTTAATCATCTTGGAAACAAAACGCAGCGAGGCCGTCTTCACACGGTAGCCATCCTTGAGGGGATACTGAACGAAAGGACACCATACATATCCTTGTCCGTTCCGTCCTTTGTGTTATGAGTCAATTCGATATGACTGCTTGCAGCCAAATCATAACTCACCTTACTTCCATCGGTGTTATAAACACCATCATGGCTTAATGTCAGCACATCCTGTGCCGCTGCATTTTTCACGCCGAACAGCGAAAGCAGCAATGCAGCAAGTACATACATACAATTCTTTTTCATACGCTAATTAATTTCTTATATTACACAAACAATTTATATGCTATACGGATATGGATTAGCGTTTACTCAGAATTTTAATATGCGTAGTGTTGACACCCCTTCTCACGATGGCCAACAACTGGTGAATGACATTCAGCAAGATGCTGTTAAGGCGATTTAACAGATTGCAAGTCGGATCGACTGGCTTACGCTTATCCTTCCATTCCGTGTAAAAATCCACAATATGTCCGTTTTCCCATAGTTCCACGCTCATAGTATCTGCTTGAACACGCTTGTCATAACGGAACATCCACTGCCCATCGGGGTAACTGTCATTATTACATTGGGCCACCAACTCCCCGTCACTGAAGGTTCCATATACATCACCTACCACTTGATCATTGTGCATAGTCAGGCTAAGATGGACTTCATACACATTTGCAAATCTCTTTTCCTGACTAAAGTATTCCAGTTTTCCTTCCAGTCTTCCCCCTTCATACTGTGCATGAAGCAACTTCTGCGTTGTGTGCCCCCGATGTCTGAATTCCCAATCGCCCGTCTTCCTGTCATCCTTATACTGTCCTTTGGCTTTTTCACCCAGTTTCAAAATGTAATCGAAACTGCCATCGAAGATATGGTTTCTATCGTCAGGGATATAGACATAGTTGGCTTCCCCTCCATGATAGGGGCCGTTATAACGGGCATGCCCGTCGGGCACTCTGTTCGTTATCTCCGTTATCAAGCGTGTCAGATTCATCTCTTTAGTTTTTACTTCTCCTTTACTCTATATACGAACAGGAACGGTAACTTACGCAACAATAACTTAATACAAAGAGGCTCGTCACCTGTCGAACGAGCCTCCCTTCAATCGCTATTACCAATCATCTTCATCCCAATCATTACCACCTCGGGCAAAAGCAGCAGAACCGCTATCTGCATTCTTTTCATACACTCCACCTCCCGTAGGACTAGCACATAGCATATGGCGCATCTTAAGTTGTACTACTTTATACTGTGGTTCTATATATTCTCTTTTCATAACCTTATCCTCCATTTTTATTTTACAATATATTTCTTACCATTATTTATAAATATGCCCTTTACAGCAGGTCGGTTCTCTAACTTGCGACCACTCAAATCATACCAAGTACCATCCTGTTCCGTCACTGTCTTGGCATTATCTATTCCAGTAGTCTCATCATAAATGATTACAATACGGGCACCAGCACCATCAGCAGTCATATAAGCACGATTTGCAGCCACGGTGCTGCTATTTGCCTTGTAGAAGCCAATGGGGTTATTCTCATTAGCCCAAAGGATGTAGGAGCTAGAGGGAACGTCGGTTGAGGAGTAGACACCTGTTAGAGCACCAGAGGTGTGAGTGCCGCTACCAGTAGCAGCATCGCCAGACGTTGCCGTAGACACAAACTTATAGTTGCCTTCGTTGGCATTTACAAGAACGGACGTGTTTGCTGAGAGGGTCGTTGTCACTTGTGTTGCCTTGACCGAACTCTTGCCTGCGGTATAGTTCAGCGTATAGCAAGTGGCTCCTGTGGGAATGGTTGACTCAAACGGCAGCACCAGCGTAGAGGCTCCGTAAAAATTGACGTCAAGTTTATAGCCTTGGGTGATTTTGAGGTCACCATTATTCTTATACAATCCCCATTCTTCCTCATCAATATCGAATATTTGGGCAGCATTGGCAACATTGCTAATGCCTACCACCAAGGGGCCGCCTCCTATAACTAGAGGAGAAGCAGATGTCTTACCATACTTTATGGTAATCACCTTAGAAGCAGTAAAGCTGTCATCACTTACCTGAATACGGCCTCTATTACTAGCATCTTTATACAATGTGTAGATAGTAGTTCCCGTACAATTTGTCTGGTTCAGGTGTCCTTTTAGAATCAGTGTGCCATTGGCATCGCGATTACTATTGATAAAAGCTATGGCCGATGTGCTGCATCCATCAAATGTAACGCCATCAAGAGTCATTGTTCCACCTTGGTTGTTTGTGTTACAAAGGTATTTCTCTGATGCCATTGTAAAGTTCTTAAAGTTCACATTCGTCAGAGTTAAGGAGCCACCATTTTCTCTCTTAGTGATGTCAACACTGTATGTGTTGCTATTACCATCTAACGTGATGGTGTTAGTATTTTTACCAATATTCAATGCAGCGTTACTTCCCTTGTTGATAAGGAACCACACAAAGTTTGTATTACCAGCAGTTATGGTAATATTCTTCATTGGCGTAATAGTAAGCGTCTTGCCATTAGTATTACTATAAGTGACACGACTGGTCAAAGCAATATCATCAAAAAGTTGGAGTTCCGTATCTGTAGATACGCTTGCTGTTGCATCCACAGCCGCATTCAATGTTTCATAGTCTGTGCTTGTGGTTGCATTGTAGACATAGTATTCTGCTGTCAGTTTTGGACGATTGGCCTCTGTCGCATGACCACTGCTACAGATTTCACGCTTCGTGTCAGTCTTTAAAGCAGTTGTAGTATTTGTAATCAGTAAAGTGAAAGTATTTTCTGAGGCGGCATTTCTCAGAGTGGTCAAGGCTGTTCCTTCTATAACGTATGTACTCACACCGCTTGAAACAGAAGACTTCTGGTCTTTCAGCAAATAAGTCGTTGTATTTTCACCTTCTGTTGCACGAGGAGCAATTCCTACTGCTGTTGTATATGCACTAACGATATCGGAAGCACTTGTCACTGCCGTCCATGTTGTATTACCGAATGCCCAGATAGCAAGTGCGTCTGAACCACTACCATTAGTCAGCGTCAGTGTAAGTTTCTTGACACGCGCCAGATTGTCGACAGTATATTTCTGAAGTACGAACATTCCGTTCTTGGCATTGCACTCGAATACGTTATTTGACTCTGAAGCAACCTTGGGGTAATTACTGTCTTGCCATCCATTGTTGGTTGAATTTGTTCGGAAAGACACATCCAGTGTCGGTGTAAAGTCCTCCGCCCACACACTACCCACTCCCCCTAACACCGTCAGGGCAAGTGCAATTGTTTTAAGTAATCTTTGTTTCATAAGTTTAAAATTTAATTATACTTCTAGAAATTAATCTAAAGAGGTCTTCGTGTGGCCTCAAGGCCATATGAAGACCATGTTGTACGGTGT
>ERZ842401.8401-NODE-8401-length-10161-cov-3.587176_pt1 | contig 10161 bp, 8 predicted proteins | sample MGYA00521270_ERZ842401 | MGnify/ENA primary metagenome ERZ842401 (study PRJEB31892, sample SAMEA3878208) | bioreactor metagenome | biome: Moose rumen | place: Sweden | collected 2011-10 | study: EMG produced TPA metagenomics assembly of the PRJEB12797 data set... | reverse complement strand
CCTCCTGGCTCGTATAGATCTTGGCCACCCGCTCACCTCCATATTCCATGCTTTACAGCCGTCACCAACATTATAACACGTCCCGCGTGCAAATGCAAATCACACGCCATAGAGTATGATCTCGTTCTTCGACTTGTAAATGCTGCTGCAGAGCAGCTCCCGGCTAAGCTCGTTGCCCTCGGCGTCCCAGCGCACCTTGTAGGCCTCGGCCTTGTAGCCGTCCTTGCCGTTCTGGGAGACCTTCGTCTGCCCGGAGGGCAGCGACGGGTCGGGCTGGTACTCCGTCTGGAACTTGATCGCCTCGGTGGTCACGGCGTCCAGGCCACAGCCAAAGGAGTTGAGCTGAATCAGGTCTAAATTATCATGCTTCTTAACAAAGTTGGCTGCAGAGTACATACGAGAGTGGAACATCCACTGGTCCATTACAATAAGAGGTCTTTCAACTTCACCTAAGTTTGAAATAGAATCCTCAGTAAGTACTGCAATGCCATAGCTGTTAATAAGCTCTGGAATACCATGATTTATTTCAGGGTCCACATGATAAGGACGTCCTGCTAATACGATTCCATGTCTGCCTGTTTCTTCTAGATATTTTAAAACTTCGGCACCCTTTGCATACATATCGTTTCTGAAATGCTCTTGCTCTTGCCAAGCAGCATGAGCAGCTGCAGCTATCTCTGATGTAGGTATATCAAATTCTGCACTGAATACTTTTTCAAGCTGTTCAGTAAGAATAGCTTCGCTTGTAAATGCCATGAAAGGGTTTAAAAACCGCACCTTACCACTTGTTATCTCGTCAACGTTATTTTTGATATTTTCAGCGTAAGAGGTAACGATAGGACAGTTGTAGTGGTTGTTAGAATCTGGGAATTCATCTCTTTCATATGGAATACAAGGATAATAGATGAAATCCACATTGCCTTCGTTAATCAACCATTGCACATGGCCGTGAGCCATCTTGGCTGGATAGCATTCTGACTCTGAAGGAATAGATTCTATACCAAGTTCATATACCTTTCTGTTAGAACGAGGGGATAGAACCACCCTAAAACCTAATTCCTTAAAGAAGGTAGCCCAGTATGGGTAATTTTCGTAAAGGTTTAGTACTCTAGGAATACCGACAGTTCCACGTTTTGCTTCATCTTCTGAAAGTGGTTCATAGTCAAATAATCTATTGTATTTATATTCGTACAGGTTAGGAATGTTTTCCTTATTTTTGACACCACCAGCACCCTTTTCACATCTGTTACCTGTGATGAATGAACGGCCACCTGAAAATCTGTTGATTGTAAGCAAACAGTGGTTTACACATCCCTGGCATCTAGTAAGCTTTGTATCAAATGTAAGATTGTTGATTTCATCTATGCTAAGTGTTGTAGTAGTAGGGGTTTCTTTGTAGCGTTCCTTAGCAATAAGGGCACAGCCAAAAGCACCCATGATACCAGCAATGTCTGGACGAACTACGTTAACGCCAGCGACCTTTTCAAGTGAGCGAAGTACGGCGTCATTGTAGAAAGTACCACCCTGAACAACTATATTATTTCCAAGCTCTGAGGCATCAGAAAGCTTAATAACCTTAAATAAAGCATTCTTGATTACAGAATAAGCAAGGCCTGAAGAAATATCTGCAACGGATGCGCCTTCTTTTTGTGCCTGTTTAACCTTAGAGTTCATGAAAACTGTACAGCGAGTTCCGAGGTCAATTGGATTGAGGGCAAACAAGGCTTCCTCAGCAAAATCTTGTACAGTAAAATCAAGAGATTTAGCGAATGTTTCAATGAATGAACCACATCCTGAAGAACAAGCCTCATTGAGCTGTACACTATCAACCACACCATTTTTGATGCGGATACATTTCATATCCTGTCCACCTATATCAAGGATACAATCCACGTTTGGATTGAAAAATGCAGCTGCATAATAGTGAGCGATTGTCTCTACTTCACCGTCATCTAACTGTAGAGCAGACTTGAGTAAAGCCTCTCCATAACCAGTAGAGCATGAATGAACAATATGAGTGTCCTCAGGCATTATTGAATAGATTTCTTTGAGTGCCTTGAGTGATGTGGCTAGAGGACTGCCGTTATTGCTAGAGTAGAATGAATAAAGCAAAGTGCCATCTTCACCAACTACAGCAAGCTTAGTAGTGGTAGAGCCTGCGTCAATTCCAAGGAAAACATTTCCGTGGTAAGTTGATAAATCGCCCTTTTTAACCTCTGCCTTAGCATGACGATCTTTGAAAATGCGGAAATCTTCTTCTGACTCGAATAATGGCTCAAGTCTAGCTACCTCAAAATCCATTTTGATTCCCTCGGATAGCTTATCAATAAGGTTATCCATAGGAATGTTGTTTTCTTCTTTTGAATTGAGAGCTGAACCTATAGCAGCAAAAAGATGAGAGTTATCAACTAGGATTGCATGCTCATCATCTAATTTGAGAGTGCGAATAAAAGCCTCCCTGAGCTGATCCAAAAAGTGTAATGGACCACCTAAGAATGCAACGTGACCTCTGATTGGCTTACCACATGCAAGACCAGAAATAGTCTGATTAACAACAGCCTGGAAAATAGAAGCGGATAAGTCTTCCTTGGAAGCTCCTTCGTTAATGAGAGGCTGGATGTCAGTTTTGGCAAATACGCCACATCTGGCTGCTATTGGATATAGTGCATTATAATCCTTGGCATAGGTGTTTAGACCTGTTGCATCAGTCTGAAGTAAAGATGCCATCTGGTCGATAAATGAACCGGTGCCGCCGGCGCAGATACCATTCATACGCTGCTCTACGTTTCCATTTTCAAAATAGATGATTTTGGCATCCTCACCACCTAATTCGATAGCCACGTCTGTCTGTGGTGCGTAGTGAGTAAGGGCAGTAGATACTGCGATAACCTCCTGTACGAATTCAACACCCAAATGCTTTGCCAGTGTAAGACCGCCTGAACCAGTAATCATTGGTCGCACCTGGATTTTACCCAAAGCTGATTTGGCTTGAGTTAATAAATCTGTGAGAGTCTGCTGAATATTAGCAAAGTGTCTCTGATAATCTGAGAATAGTAAATTGTTATCGTCATCAAGAACTGCAATTTTAACAGTTGTAGAACCAATGTCGATACCTAGTTTGAATAATTTGTTTTCCATAATTAAAATATACTTTCTTATTAAAATTATAATTGTGCAACAGTACGTATTATAAATGCTGCCTGATAAATATACAATAAACAAATCTCACAAAGTGTTAAATTTGCCCTTTACAAATTTAAAATGCTGTTGTAAACTTTCAAGGTAATTGAGCGTATTTTTTTGGGGAAGTTATCTTCCAAAAAAAAAACGCTTTTTTTATTTTCAGGAGGAAGCATGTCTAATTTATCTGTCGATGATATTGTTGATTTCGTTGAAGAAAACGACGTAAAATTCATACGTCTTGCCTTTTGCGACCTTTACGGTAAGCAGAAAAATATATCCATAATGCCACAGGAGTTGAGACACGCCTTTGAAGAAGGCGTTAATTTCGACTCCTTTCTTATTTTGGGGTACGAGGACAATGACAGTCAGGATTTATTCTTAAAACCTGATCCTGACACATTACATATATTACCTTGGAGACCTCAGTCTGGCAGGGTTGCTAGGATGTATTGTGATGTTGTTACATCAGACGGTAGCCCTTTTGAATATGATTACAGACATTTTCTAAAACAGACTCTAAAGGAATGCCAAAGCCTTGGCTTTAGCACTCGCATGGGTCTTAAATCAGAATTCTACCTTTTCAAAACGGACGAGGATGGAAATCCTACAGATGAGCCTTTTGATAATGGTGGATATTTGGATGTTGCACCTTTTGACAAAGGTGAAAACATTCGTCGAGAAATTTGTTTAACGCTAGAAGAAATGGGAATTATTCCTCAGTCCTCACATCATGAAAGAGGTCCAGGTCAAAACGAAATTGATTTCATTTCAGCAGATGTGCTGACTACAGCAGACAATCTTGTTACTTATAAAAATGTTGTTGAAAATATTGCTGCTAGAAATGGTGTATATGCATCTTTTGATCCTAAGCCCTTAGAAGACAAACCAGGTAATGGTCTTCACATAAAAATGGCCAATTACAAAGGCGAGACCAATTTGCAGGATGAGGATAGTGAGTTTTCCGAAGCCTTCATGGCAGGTATTTTAAATAGAATGAGAGATATAACCTTGTTTTTGAACTGTCGTAGAGATTCCTACAGTAGATTCGGTATGGCAGAGGCTCCTAAATATATTACATGGTCATCACAGAATAATTCTAGATTGTTTAGAGTACCTAGGATAAATGGACATAAGAATCATTTTATTTTGCGCTCACCAGACTCTTGTATAAATCCATATCTTGCAAGTGCCATTATTATTCAGGCTGGCCTAGCAGGGGTCAGGAATAAAGAGGAGTTACCTCCTGAGTTAGAAATCAACTCTAGATTTTTGACAGAGGACAGGTCAGCCTATTTGGAAATGCTCCCTTTGACTATTGAAGAGGCTATTGATTGTGCTCAGTCTAGTGATTTCATTAATAAATCATCTTTCGCAGATGTGGCTATTCGGTACATTGATGCCATAAAATCCAATATCTAAGGATGGAGATTAAAAATGGAAAGGGCATTGATAGTTTGTGATAACGAAAAGGGTACTGCCTTTTACAAATCATTTTTAAAAGAAAATGGAATCATAGATGTTATGATTGTGGATAATGGTCCATTGGCAAAAAGGACTTTATCTGACTATGACTTTGATTTGTGCCTTATAAATGGTCCGCTCGGCGGTAAAATTGGTGCAGATTTAGCGATAGATATGGCTGAGAGAAATGTTTGCCAGATTATTTTATTTGTAAAAGCAGAATATTTAGAAGAAGTTACTTCTCAGGTAGAAGATTATGGCGTGATTACAGTTTCTAAACCAATCAATAAACAACTTTTTTGGCAGGCGCTAAAGCTTGCAAAGGTTGCTCAACGGCGCATAACTATGGCACAGAAGCAGAGTGCTAAATTAGAAAGAAAACTAGAAGATTTAAAAATCATTTCTAGAGCCAAATTATTATTGATAGTTAATGAAGATATTTCTGAGGAAGAAGCTCATAAATATATAGAAAAACAAGCAATGGATTTAAGGTTATCGAGAGTTCAGCTTGCAAAAGAAATTATAAGGAAATATGAAGGAGAGTAAAATGACAAAGCATGTTTTTGTTACAGGTGGTGTTGTATCAGGCTTAGGTAAGGGTATTACAGCAGCTTCACTAGGAAGATTGCTAAAAATGAGAGGCTACAAGGTAGCTTCACAGAAGCTTGATCCATATATGAATGTGGATCCAGGCACAATGAGCCCATATCAGCATGGAGAGGTTTTTGTTACAGATGATGGCGCAGAAACAGATTTGGATTTGGGACACTATGAGCGTTTTATAGATGAAAGCCTTAATAAATATTCTAATCTTACATCAGGTAAGGTTTATTGGAATGTCCTAAATCGCGAGAGAAAGGGTGAATACCTTGGTCAGACAGTACAGGTTATTCCTCATATAACAGAAGAAATTAAAAGATTTATATACATGGGAGCTGAAACATCCGATTGCGATGTTTTAATAACAGAAATTGGAGGTACAACGGGCGATATTGAATCACAGCCATTTCTTGAGGCTATTCGTCAGGTTTCTCTTGAAAAAGGACGCGAAAATTGTTTGTTTATTCATGTTACACTTGTTCCTTGGCTTTCAGGGTCTGAGGAGCACAAATCAAAGCCAACCCAACATTCAGTTAAGGAACTGCAGTCATTAGGTATAGCTCCAAATATCATTGTTTGTCGTGTGGATCACCCACTTGAGCAGTCTATCAAGGACAAGATTTCATTATTCTGTAATGTTAAGAAGGACTGCGTTATAGAAAACGACACTTTAGATTGCCTATATGAGGCGCCACTTATGATGCATAAATATGGTTTAGATGATGTGGTATGCCGCGAACTAGGCCTTGAAAACCGCACTCCTAAAATCGAAGAGTGGGAGAAAATGGTTGACAACATAAAGTCCTTGAAGAAAGTTTGCAAAATAGCTATAGTAGGAAAGTATGTTGCACTTCATGATGCATATTTGTCTGTGCGTGAAGCTTTGTATCATGGTGGCTATGCTAACAGTGCCCATGTAGAAATCGAATGGGTTGATTCAGAAGAAATCACTAAGGAAAACGTTAAAGAAAAGCTCGGAGGAGTTGATGGTATCCTAGTTCCAGGTGGTTTTGGTGATAGAGGAGTTGAAGGCAAAATCGCTGCTTGCCAGTATGCTAGAGAAAACGATATTCCTTATCTTGGAATATGTCTTGGTATGCAGGTTGCCGCTATCGAATTCGCTAGAAATGTTTGCGGCTTAGAGGATGCTAATTCTAGAGAATTTAATAGTACTGGTAAAAACTGTGTTATTGACCTTATGGAAGAACAGATGGCTGTTCTCAGAAAGGGTGGTACTATGCGACTTGGCGCATATCCATGTGCGATTCGTCCAAACACCAAATTAGAAGAGGCATATGGTACGGCAAATATTTCGGAACGTCATAGACATAGATTTGAGTTTAACAATTCATACAGAGAATTGATGACAGAAAAGGGACTTACTATTTCGGGAACATCACCTAATGATGAAGTTGTTGAAGCAGTAGAGGTTTCTTCAAATAAATTTCATGTGGGTGTACAATTCCATCCAGAGTTTAAATCTAGACCAAACAAGCCACATCCACTATTTGCTGCCTTCATCAAGGCTAGCCTTAAGTAATGGTAACAAGGCATTTTGCCTGTTATAGATTATTATAATTTAATAAAGGGAGGAAACAATGTTAGAGAAACGTTTCAAAATCAGCGAAAACGGCAGTACCGTTAAGACAGAAATCGTCGCTGGCCTAACTACTTTCATGACTATGGCGTATATTATCGCCCTCAATCCAAACCTACTCACAGGTTATGGAGCGGGAGGACAAGAGCTGTGGAATGGTGTATTCCTAGCTACTTGTCTTTCATCAGCAGTTGCAATGTTTGTCATGGCATTCCTAGCTAACAAGCCATTTTGCTTGGCTCCAGGAATGGGACTTAACTCTTTCATGGCTATTGTCATTGGCAATCTTGTTGCTATGACAACTATGAATTACGTGCAGTCTTTCCAGGCAATGCTTTGTATTATTCTGATAGAGGGTATCGTTTTCTTTATCCTTTCTCTTCTTAACATAAGAGAGAAGATTGTAGAAGCTATTCCACTTGGAATACGTCTTGGTATATCACCAGCTATTGGTCTAATGCTTATGAACATTGGTCTTGGTTCTAATGTTTATATTGCAAATTCTGAAGGCAGCCAGTTCTATGTAATGAAGGATTTCTTTGGTGCTCTTACAGCAAATTATGCAAAACAGACTATGGGTGATGCTTACCCTACAATGGTTCTTTCTGTAGTGACCATGTTTATAGGTTTATTTGTAATTGTTGTTCTTGCTTCTAAGGGAGTTAAGAGTGCGGTTATTTTAGGTATGTTAGTCGCTTCTGTTATTTACTGGATAGGAGATTTTGCTATCCTCGGAACAAATCCTTTTGCAAGCTTGACTACAGCTTCATTTGTTCCAGCTTTTGGCGACATGGCTTCTACCACATTATTTAAGTTCAATTTCTCAGGACTAATGGAGATGGGCTGGTTTACAGCTATCACTCTTGTAATTACATTCTGTGTTATTGATATGTTTGATACAATTGGCACATTAGTAGGCACAGCTTCTCGTGCTGGTATGGTTGACCGTCAGGGCAACATGCCAAATATGAAGGAAGCTCTTTTATCAGATTCAGTAGGTACCATAGTTGGCGCATGCACAGGTACATCTACAGTTACTACATTCGTAGAATCTGCATCAGGTGTAGAGGCAGGAGGACGCACAGGTCTTACAGCACTTACTTGTGGAATTGCATTTTTAGTTTGCATATTCTTGGCTCCTGTTGCAGCTATTATCCCAGCAGCTGCTACATCCGCTGCACTTATCTATGTGGGTGTGTTAATGATGACAGGACTTAAGAAGGTTAATTTTGATGATCTTTCAATTTGTGTTCCAGTTGCACTTATGATGATTGCCATGCCAATCTCTGGTTCAATAGGACATGCAATTGGTATTGGTATGATTTCATACACTGTTATAAAGGTTTGCACAGGAAAGGCAAAGGAAGTTTCAATTCTTACCTATGCTATTTCAATTATTTTCCTTATTAAGTTTTTCTTAGCAATTTAATAGGCGAGATAGTAGGCTTCAGGGGTTTCCTGAAGCCTTTTTATTTGTTTTTATCATTTCAAACTAAAAGATTATTTATATAGCCAGATTAACGTAGAAGAAAACCATTCTTTACAAAAGTTTCATGAAATATTAACAAAATTTGCACGTGAAATTTGGATGTCATTAACAATATACAATTAACGAGTTTTTTGCTAAAGTTTCTTAGTCTAGATTTTTAATATGAATTGTGACTGGTAATGCAGGCAAGACTCATGACATAGGTACCTTTTAGGTGGCGTGCTATGATTCTTGCCTTTTTTGGTGAATTAATATGAAAATTATCAAATCATTAAACAACAATATGGTTTTAGCCTTAGACGATAAATGCACTGAATGTATATGTCAGGGAAAAGGGATTGGCTTTAGCGTTATAAAAGGCCAAAGCTTAAACGCTTCTTCTATAGAAAGAATATTTTATCCCGAGACACAGGCTGAAAGTAATAGATGGCAGGCATTATTTGCGGAAATGCCTGAGAGTCTTATTGAGCTGGGCCAAAATGTCATTGATGTTGCTACAAATGTCTATCATTTAAATTTACCTGATAGAGTTTTGTTGCCTATATGTGACCATATGCAAGGAGCGATTGAAAGATATAGGCAGGGCATTGTTATAAATAATCCTATGCTAGAGGATATAAAAAGAATTTATCCGAATGAATATTTAGCAGGGCAGGATGCTGTTAAAAAAATAAAAGATTATAGTGGAATCGAAATGTTGGAGGATGAGGCTGCATTTCTCGCATATCATTTTGTTATCCATGGATTAGGGAGAAATTAATGTCATTAGATTTTGTTAAGATGGCCTGGGATATTATAAAAGCCCTGGGCGGAGAGAATAATATTGTAGAGTTAACTAGTTGTGCACTGCGTCTTAGATTTGTATTAAAAGACGAATCAGTTGTAAATGATGAAATAGTAAAATCAATTGATGGAGTCAAGGGTGTTATTAAATCCAATGACCAATATCAGATTTTGATAGGCAATGAGATTGCAGAGCTTATATGCGAATTCGTTAAAATGGGCGACTTTAGCATTACTGCTGAGGAATGTCCTGAAAATATTGTAGCAAATGTTAGTTAAAAAAGGAGTAAAGAAATGAAAAGCTTTAATTACGTTGTAACAGATCCAGTAGGTATTCATGCTAGACCAGCAGGAGTTCTAGCTAAAAAAGTTAAAGATTACGAAAGCAAAGTTGTAATCAAAAAGGGCGAGAAATCAGCAGAAGCGCAAAAGCTCATGATGGTTATGGCTCTTGGTGTCAAGCAGAATGACGAAGTGACAGTTGAAATTGAAGGCGCTGATGAAGAACAGTGTTTTGCAGATATGGAAACATTTTTCAAGGAGAATTTTTAAATAGTGAAGGAAATAGTTGGTAAGTCTGTTCAAGCCGGCATCGCTATAGCTAGTATAAAAGTTTATAAGCGAGCTGGAGAAATCGTAAACAGATGTAAAATAACGGATGCTAATTCAGAAATAGCTCGTGTGGACGAAGCTATCGAAATTACTGTTAATCAATTACAAGACTTATATGATAAGGCTCTTGAAACTGTTGGTGAAGATAGTGCCGCAATCTTTGAGGTTCATCAAATGATGCTTCAGGATGAGGATTATGTTGATAGCATCAAAAATATCATTGAAAATGAACAGGTTAATGCTGAATATGCAGTCTCTATTACAGGAGATAATTTTGCAGAGATGTTCGCATCTATGGATGATGAATATATGCAGGCAAGGTCAGCTGATGTTAAAGATATTAGTACAAGACTTGTAAAAGTTTTAAGTGGTGCTAAAGATACTGATATGGCTGAAATCACCGATAAGGTTATCTTGCTGGCAGATGATTTGTCTC
>ERZ842401.8400-NODE-8400-length-10162-cov-2.921737_pt1 | contig 10162 bp, 8 predicted proteins | sample MGYA00521270_ERZ842401 | MGnify/ENA primary metagenome ERZ842401 (study PRJEB31892, sample SAMEA3878208) | bioreactor metagenome | biome: Moose rumen | place: Sweden | collected 2011-10 | study: EMG produced TPA metagenomics assembly of the PRJEB12797 data set... | reverse complement strand
CATGTGAAGAGCACGATAGAAGGGCTTTTGGCATAAGGGTTGTTGCAACTCTTCGGACTCAAACACTTTAGGCTGAAAGAAATGGCGAATTTCAAGACCCTGGCCAAGGATACGGCGATATACGGGCTCAGCAGCATAATAGGAAGATTTCTCAATTATCTGCTCGTTCCCCTTTATACTCAGGTTTTCACGGCAGCAAGCGGCGGTTACGGCGTCGTAACCAATCTGTATGCATATACGGCTCTTCTGCTTGTCATCCTGACTTACGGGATGGAAACCACTTTCTTCAGGTTCGCCAACAAGAGCGAAGAGGACCCCAAGATGGTTTTCTCCACCGCTCTCCGGATGGTGTTCTGCACTTCGGTCACCTTCGTCCTTCTGGTGTTTCTGTTCATAAGGCCGATTTCGGGATGGATGGGATATCCTGACCATCCGGCGTGGATATGGACTATGGCCATGACGGTAGCGATAGACGCATTCCAGGCGATACTGTTTTCTTATCTGAGATATATTCAGCGCCCATGGAAGTTCGCCGCCTTGAAGCTGCTGTTCATAGCCCTAAACATATCACTCAATCTTATCGTCCTGCTTCTTCTTCCGAAGCTTTACCAGTCCAATCCTGACGTAATAGGAAAGATTTACAATCCCGGAATCGGCGTCGGATACGTCTTCTACATAAACCTGTTCTGTACGGCACTCGTCACTTTCTTCTTCGCAAAGGAACTGAAGGGGATGGGGTATGGTTTCGACAAGGCCCTCATGAAAAGGATGCTTTCTTACAGCTGGCCCATACTTGTTCTTGGAATCGCAGGGATCCTCAACCAGACGGCGGACAAGATCCTCTTCCCGAAGATATACAAGGCGGAGGATGCCACGGTACAGCTCGGCCTCTATGGAGCCGCAACGAAGATAGCCATGATAATGGCCATGATAACCCAGGCCTTCAGGTATGCATATGAGCCGTTTGTTTTCGGAAATGCCAAGGAGAAGGACAGCAAGGTCATGTACGCTTCCGGAATGAAGTATTTCATAATATTCACTCTACTTGCGTTTCTGGCGGTGATGGGATATCTCGACATACTCAAGTACCTTCTCCGCAACCGTGATTATTGGGAGGGACTGAAGGTCGTTCCCATTGTCATGGCCGCAGAAATCATGATGGGCATTTACTTCAATCTTTCGTTCTGGTACAAGCTCATTGACAAGACCATCTGGGGAGCGGTATTCTCCGGAATCGGCTGCTTGGTCCTCCTTGCCGTCAACTTCATCTTCGTTCCCAAAGTGAGCTATATGTCATGCGCAGGGGCGGGAGTGGCAGGATACGGGACGGCCATGCTGCTGTCATATTTCGTGGGGCAGAAGTACTACAAGATAGATTATCCTCTTAAGGATATAGGTCTTTATGTCCTCCTGGCGGCAGTTCTGTATGTCGGAATCTTCTTTGTCGGAAAGAGCGGTCTTTCGATTTGGGCCAGACTCGGAATCAATACCGTCATCATCCTAGCCTACATGGCATACATAATCAAGAAGGACCTTCCCCTTTCTGGGCTGCCCGTCGTCGGAAAATATTTCAGAAAAGCTTAGAGACCCTGACAAAAAGGTCTATCCGATGTTCTCGAAAGTGAAGCTCTTCCAAGGGAAGTCAGCCTTCTTTCCGTTGTAGATAACGTCGTAGATGTGCATGATGAGAGGGAAATCCTCTCTTTTCACTTCACCCTTCTCCATCTTGATGGACAGGCCTTCGGCAAGGCTTTTCACGGCTGCCACTGACTCAAGTGTCATTCCGTCCAGGACCTCCATCGCCTCCTTGTAAGGGAGACCTTCTCCGAGGAGGATTCCGAGCTTTCTGGTCCTTCCTCCCATGACTGTAACGTAGAGGTCTCCGATTCCCATTGAAATCGACTCATCGTCAGCCCCGACCATATTGAGGATACGGGCCATTTCTCTGGAAGCCTGGAAGAATGCGGCAGCCTGGGCATTGACATTGGACCCCTCGGTCGCCCTTTTGCGGTTGCCCTGCCCGATTGCCATGGCGGGAGCAAGGGCGTATGCATTCTTTATCGCGACCGCATACTCGAGCCCGACAGTGTCATGTGTCAACGAAACATGAAGGTATGGAGTGGAGAGGGCTTTCTTCATCATTCGGAGAATCTCGTCATCGGGACCGCAGAATGTCGTCATGGTATGGTCATGGGCCATGATTTCTCCGGCAGTTCCGGGACCTCCGAGCATGTAGATGTCACGATGGATTCCACGTCGGGAAAGTTCCTCGTTCCAGTGCTCGGGGAAGGAGAGTATCGTTCCGTCCGGCTTGGTCACAAGGCCCTTCACTACTGAAAGGATGGGAATGGAAGGGTCAAGTACGGCAAGGACATTGTCAAGGAACCACTGCGCACCATAAGAAGATACCCCTCCTATCACGAAATCAACTCCGTCAAGGGCTTCTTCGAGCTGCTCGAAATAGTAGAACTCCACCCCGTGAGGGAACGGGCGGTCAAGACGGGAGTGCTTCCCGAACTGTTTGCATTCAGTGATCAGATCCTTGTCGAACGGTGTGCCCACCATCCTTACCTTGTTGCTGTTCTCGGCCAGGGGGAAGGCTATTGCCGAACCCATGACACCGACTCCTATTACTACGACTGTTCTTGCCATCGTGACCTGTGTCTTCATATGTCCGGAAGGATGATTACCTCCGGAGTCCGGGGACAAAGGTAAGAGATTTTTATGAAGAATTGCCGAGAGTCCACGATATTTGACGGACTTCTTCGTGAAACTTCCCTGCAATGTCCAAGAAGTCCCCTTTCATTGCCGACAGGTCTCTGTTTTTACGGAGTTGACGCAAAAAATGCTATCTTTGCAAAATTTTTGTAAAAAGCATAGTGACGAAGAATGAAGGCTGTTGAGAATTTGTCCGGCGCATATAAAGGGCTCAAGTCCTATATACGTTTTTTGGTTAATGATTTGTACTATAAAGACGTACAGTTCATAGGGACAGAGAATATCCCACCGGTCGGTACACCTCTTCTGATTGTCTCGGATCATCAGAACAGTCTCAATGACGCTTTGGGAATCATGCTTTCCGTGAATGACCGCAAAGTGCATTTCATCGCAAGGGCGGACGTTTTCAACATTCATCCTCTAGCCACAAAGTTCCTGTATTGGATAGGGCTTCTGCCCGCTTTCAGAATAGCCTTCGAGGGCGTTGATGCGCTTAAAGGGAATGACAATACATTCAGGGTCTCAGAGCAGAGGCTTCTTGAGGGGAAGACCGTCACCCTTTATCCTGAGGCAGGACATCAGGACCGCCATTGGTTGGGGAAGTTCACATATGGCTATACCCGCCTGGCGTTCGAAGCTGCCGAGATGGGAAACTTTGAGAAGGAGATATTCATTCTTCCCTCATGCAACCATTACTCCAAATACAGAGGAGTGCGAAACTCCATGCTCATAAAGTACGGCACCCCGGTTTCGTTGGCTCCGTATTATGAACTGTACAAGACTAAGCCAAGGACTGCCCAAAGGGAGGTGAACAAGGTCGTAAGAGCCCAGATAAATGACATGATGCTCAATATCGAGGATCTTGACAACTACGTGGCAATAGATTTCCTGCGGGAGAGTTCCTTCGGAAAGGAATGGGCTGCGGATCATGGATTCGACGCTTCAGTCCTTTCGTCCAAACTTGAATCGGACCGCCTGCTCGTCAAAGAACTTGCTTCCAGAAAGGAAGAGGTACAGCCTCTTCTTGACGAAACAGCCTCACTGGTTTCCAGGATGGAAGAACTGGCGATAGTGGAGGATGACGTCATCGATCCGCCTTCCCGCTTTGAGATTTTCGAGGAAACCCTCCTCGTGATCCTTCTTTTCCCCATTGCAGTATTCGCCCTCTGGCCTTCGGTCCTCTGCTGGTTCATTCCGAAATATTTCAGCCATAAGCTGGGAGACAAGATGCTGGAAAGTTCTTTCGTGGTAGCTTTGAACGTGCTTTTCATCCTTCCTATCTGTGCGATCCTGACGCTTATATTCACTTGGATATGGGGAGGCTTCTTGAAGGCTGTGGCACATGCATTGCTGCTTCCTTTCCTCTGTCTTTTCGAATGGGCTTACTACAAGATGGTGGAAAGGCTTATTCAGAAGATACGCTTCAGAAAAGTTTCCGGAAAGGGACTGGTTGCAGATGTCGGACAGATGCGTAGCAATATTTTCTCGGGACTGAGAAGTGTCCTTTACGGAGAAGACAAGTGAATGATTTGACGGAAATAATAAAGACAATATGGATAAAGACAGAAGGGTTGTCATAACCGGTATGGGAATATGGTCCTGCCTCGGATATTCGCTTTCCGAGGTGAGGGATTCCCTGTACGAAGGCCGCAGCGGAATTATCTTCGATCCGGAAAGGAAGGAGATGGGGTTCCGTTCCGCTCTTACCGGCTATGTGAAGCAACCGCAGCTTAAAGGGGTTCTTCCCCGTTCAATGAGAGTGTACATGCCCGAACAGGCCCAATACGCATATTGTGCGACGAAAGCCGCCCTTGATGATGCCGGGGTGACGGAAGAGTATCTTGCGTCACACGAAGTGGGCCTCCTTTACGGCAACGACTCCTCGGCCGTGCCGGTAGTGAAAGCAGTCGACACAATGCGCGAGAAAAAAGACACCACCCTTTGCGGGTCCGGGGCCATCTTCCAGTCGATGAACTCGACTGTCACCATGAATCTGGACTGCATTTTCAAGCTCAAGGGAATCAACCTTACAATATCCGGAGCCTGCGCCAGCGGTTCCCATGCCATCGGTCTCGGCGCTCTTCTGATCCAGAACGGACTCCAGGAGATGGTCGTTTGTGGTGGAGCCCAGGAAGTGAACGCATTCGCTGTGGGTTCGTTTGACGGAATTTCCGCATTTTCCACACGTGAGGATGAACCTTTCAAGGCAAGTCGTCCTTTCGACCGGGACAGGGATGGCCTTGTCCCCAGCGGAGGTGCAGCCACCGTCATCATCGAGAGTTATGAGTCAGCCGTCAAAAGAGGGGCGAAGATATACGGAGAGGTTCTCGGGTACGGTTTTTCCGGGAATGGAGACCATATATCCACCCCGAATGTCGACGGACCGAAAAGGTCCCTTGAGATGGCTATCCGCAGGGCGGGAATATCTGTTGACGATATTGGATATATCAATGCACATGCGACTTCCACCCACGTCGGGGACGCCAATGAAGCCAAGGCTATCTATTCAGTCATCGGTGACAGAAGGATAGAGGTCACCAGCACCAAATCACAGACCGGACACGAAATGTGGATGGCCGGAGCCTCTGAAGTCATCTACTCCATGCTGATGATGAAAGGTGGTTTCATCGCGCCGAATCTCAACTTCGCGAATCCGGATGAGGACTCTGCGAAACTTCTCATTCCTTCTCAAAGGGTGGAGAAGAAATTCGACATCTTCCTGTCGAACAGTTTCGGCTTCGGGGGAACCAACTCGAGCCTTGTAATAAAGAATCTTTAATGCGGGTTTTCCCGATATAATATTCAATTGACAACAATGGACAAAACAGAACTTATTGAAAAGATCAACGCAGCTTTGGCTGAGGAGTTTGAAATAGAAGTGGACCAGATAACCCCTTCCGCTTCAATAAAGGATACCCTTGAGCTTGACAGCCTGAGCCTTGTCGACCTTATCGCTCTTGTAGAGTCGGAGACAGGCGTTAAGATTGTCGGCGCCGATGTTACGAAGATTCTTACTTTCGCTGACCTCTATGACTATATAGAGGGGAAGCTTTAGAAAACAGCATCCTGATGGAAGGACGCCTGAAGACTGTTCCCCGGGAACAGGTCCTTGCAGGAGAGGACATTTTCCGCATTTTGCCCCAAAGGCCGCCCATGTTGATGGTGGATTCATTCTACGGAATGGAAGGCGCCAAGGCTTATTGCGGCCTTACGGTCGAGCAGGACAATGTCTTCTGTCTCGGCGGGAAGTTCATCGAGATAGGAATCCTTGAACATGCTGCCCAAAGTGTGGCTGCAATGTCAGGATACAGGAACAGCCTTCAGGATCTTCCTCCCGAACTCGGGTTCATCGGAGAAGTGAAATCCTTCCGTGTAAGCTTCCTTCCGAAAGCAGGTGATGTGCTCATGACGGAAGTGGAAGAGAAGGTTTCCGTACTTGGGACCATACTGGCCGGTGTCAGGGTATACTGCTCAGGTGAAACTGTCGCAGAAGGGGAATTGAAATTCGCTCTTGTCGGGAATGAAGGATAAAATCAGCACCACGGTGAGAGTCAAGGTAAGATTCTCGGAGCTGGACCCCGTCGGGGTGGTCTGGCACGGCAACTATGTCAAATACCTTGAAGACGCCAGGGAAGAGTTCGGCCGTCAGTGGGGACTTGAGTACATGAAGATTTTTACGGCCGGATACTATGCTCCGGTATTCGACATGTCCCTTCGTTTCAGGGAGCCGGCCAAGGTGGACGACATCCTTGAAGTGGAGTGCGTGTACCGCCATGAGACCGGAGCCAAACTTTGTTTCGACTATACTATAAGAAGGGAGAGCGATTCCGCCGTTGTACTTACGGCATCAACAATCCAGCTTTTCACTCACGTCTCCGGAGAGTTCGAACCCTCTGAGCCGGAATTCTTTTCACAGTGGAAACAGAGTCTTCCTGACTGAAAATCCTTATATTAGGCCCCAATCGCACTGGTTATACAACAACAATCTCAAATGGGAAGGATATTTGTTTCAATATACAGGTACTTCGAGCGGCACAAGACCTTCATGTGGGTCCTGATGGTTTCTTCATTCCTTGTGTTCCTCTTCTTCGGACTCAAGGTGGAATACGAGGAGGACATGACGAAACTTCTGCCCTCAGCGGAATCCACCGACAGTGAGCTCGCCTTCTCGTCCTTGAAGGTGAAGGACAAGGTCTTTTTCCAGATCACATCAGAAGACGGGAACAACCCTCTTGATCCGTACACTCTCGGAGAGTATGCTGATGAGTTCATTGAGGGCCTTCTTGAAAGGGACACGGTATCGAGGTGCATCGCCAACTATCTTTACAGGATAGATGACGACCTCCCTTTCATGGCCCTGGATTATGCTTTGACCCATGTTCCCTCGTTCGTGGACGAGTCATGTTACGAAGGGTTTGACAAAGCAATAGCCAATGCCGATGAATCCATGAAGCGCAACTACTCCAGGGTAATGGAGGATGTGACAGGAGGAATGACGCAGATGGTGGCAACGGATCCCCTGGAACTGAGGAATGTCCTTCTTGAGAATATCCTCTCTTCCGCAGGAATCTCTCCGGAAGATGGAGACCTTGACATGAAGTCAGTTCTAGCAAGCTCCGGAGCGGGGTATTCCGTCATAGATTCCCACCTTTTCTCTCCAGACAGTTCCAGCGCCCTTGTTTTCGTGTCTCCCGATTTTGCATATTTCAACTCCCGGGCGGCCACTGTCCTTCAGAAGGAGATTGACTCTGAAGTCTCAGCATTCTGCAAGGCTCATCCCGATGCGAAGGTCTATGTCCATGGCGCTCCCGTACGTTCGGTGGGCAATTCCCATGCGATCAAGAAGGACCTCGTGATGACCATAACCATTTCCCTTATCATTATCCTTCTTGCCATATTCATAAGCTTCAAAGGATGGAAGATAATATGGCAGAACCTCATGCCGGTAGTGTACGGGGCCTTCTTCGCCCTTGCCTGCATGTACTGGATAAAAGGCGGAATGTCCCTTATGGCCCTCGGCCTCGGAGCGATTGTTCTGGGAGTGGCTTTGAGTTACTGCCTTCACGTTGTCGTCCATCACAGGTTCGTAGGAGATACTGAAAAGATGCTCGAGGACGAGTCTACCCCTGTTGTCCTCGGTTGCTTGACGACAGTCGGTGCTTTTCTCGGGCTTCTGCTTACAAAGAGTGAACTTCTGCGAGATTTCGGAACCTTCGCTTCCTTGGCGCTTGTGGGGAACACCCTCTTCGCCCTTGTTTTCCTGCCTCATTTCCTGAAGGACGGTGAAACCGAAAAGAACGAAAAGGTGTTCAAGTTCCTTGACAGGATCAATTCATACCCGTATGACCGTAAGCCGGTGCTGCTTGTCCTCATGGCGCTTCTTGTAATCGTAGGTTTCGTGTTCGCGCCAAAGGTGAAGTTCGACTCCGATCTCAAGAACATCGGTTATGAGTCAGAACTCTTCCGGAAGTCGGAGGCCCTGTATGCCGAGAAGGTGAATTCCGGCAAGATGCAGCGCTATTATGCCAGCGTCGCTCCGACCCTTGACGAGGCCTTGAAAGGGGACAAGCAAATAGTTTCCGTGCTGGATTCATTGAAAAGACAGGGAATATCAGAGGGCACATCACCTCTTGTATCGCTTCTTTTTGTTCCGGAAGATGTCCAGGAAGAAAGGATAGACGCATGGAACCGTTATTGGTCCCCTGAAAAAGTCGATTATGCAAAAAGGATGGTTTCCCGGGCAGCGGCGAAAGAAGGTCTTGACCCTGGAATGTTCGCTTCCTTTGAAGGGATGGTCTCGTCGGGCTATTACCCCGAGTCGCTGTATGATTCCGGGATAATACCGGAAGGCCTCCTGTGCAATTTCATAGAAGAGCCCGGCGGCAGATTCCTTGTCTTCAATCCGGTGAAGATGGACCCTTCAGAGAAAGCGGCAGTCGACAATGCGGTCGCCTCTCTTCCTCATACGGTGGTGGTGGACCCGATATTCTATATGGCCGATATGGTCGAACTCATTCATGAAGATTTCATGGTGACTCTCGGAATATCTTCCATCTTCGTACTCATTGTGCTTCTCATTTCCTTCTTCAACATTTGGAGCGCTCTCATTGCTTTCCTCCCGATGTTCCTCAGCTGGTACATCGTTCAGGGTCTGATGGCGATATTCGGTCTGCAGTTCAATCTTATCAACATAGTTGTGTCGACCTTCATCTTCGGAATAGGCGTCGACTACAGTATTTTCGTTATGAGGGGGCTGCTCTCAGAGGCGAGAGGTGAAGGGTCCCAACTTCTGGACTACCATAAGGCGGCGATTCTTTTCTCCGCATTCGTGCTTGTCGTAGTCGTCCTTTCGCTTCTTATTGCCACTCATCCGGCTATAAAGTCAATAGGCATCTGCACACTTATCGGAATGGCTTCAACCATCCTTATCACATATACCTTGCAGCCGTTCCTTTTCAGGCAGATGATGAAGGTCCCCTTCATAAAGAAGTCGCTGACCAAGGTGAAGAGTTCCCGTCAAGATGACTGATGGGAAGAGAATCATAATCATAGGTTCGGGTCTTGGCGGACTCGAGTGCGCTGTCGTTCTTTGCCGTCACGGGTACAAGGTCACTGTCATTGAGAAACACTCCAAACCGGGAGGATGCCTTCAGACATTCGTCCGGGGAGCCGTGCGTAGTGAAGACGGAACCAGGATAGGGGGAGACCGTTTCGACTGCGGATTCCACTATGTCGGATCTGCCGGAAAAGGTGAACCTCTGGGGGTTCTGATGGACTACTTCGGTCTCGGAGACCTCCCTTGGGAGAAACTTTCCGAAGACTGCTATGATGAAATCTGCTTCGTAGGGGATGATTCCGTCTGCTCTTCATTCCCACATGCGATGGGTTACGGAAACTTCGTTGACACTCTCGTCGAGAGGTTCCCTGAAAGCAGGAATGAACTTCAGCAGTATGTCGACATGATGAAGGATGTGGGAGATCATACCTTCTCCTCATTCGGCCCCCATGCTTTCAATCAGCTTTTTTCCAGAAGTGCCAAATCCTTTCTGGAAGAAACGGTCTCCGATCCAAGGTTGCGTGACGTTCTTTCCGGGGCTTCCCTCCGTATGGAACTCTCGCCGAATCTGCCGCTTTACGTCTACGCCCAGATCGCGGGCTCATTCATCAGAAGCGCATGGAGACTGGATGGAGGAGGGGATTCCATTGTCCATCCATTGTGCGAGAGCATCAAGTCATCGGGAGGTGAAATCCTCCTCGGCCTCGGTGTGGTTTCAATTGACTGCGACGGCGGTTATGTCAAAGGGGTGACACTTTCGGACGGAAGCACTCTCGAAGCCGATATCGTCATCTCCGACGCTCATCCCTCCACGACAATCTCCATGGTCAGTCCTGGCGGGAATCTCCGCAAGGCATATCGCCGCAGGATGACTTCCTTAGAGAACAC
>ERZ842401.8399-NODE-8399-length-10164-cov-92.851617_pt1 | contig 10164 bp, 7 predicted proteins | sample MGYA00521270_ERZ842401 | MGnify/ENA primary metagenome ERZ842401 (study PRJEB31892, sample SAMEA3878208) | bioreactor metagenome | biome: Moose rumen | place: Sweden | collected 2011-10 | study: EMG produced TPA metagenomics assembly of the PRJEB12797 data set... | reverse complement strand
TGTCTGACCGTTACAACGGTAAGAAGGCAAGCAACTGGGACTGGTACTTCAACGCACTGGCTGGTGTGAAGATCAACCTCGGTCAGACCTATACCACTCGCACTATCGAGGCTCCAAAGCCTGTTGAGCGTGTAGTTGAGAAGGTTGTCGAGCGCGTTGTTGAGAAGCCCGCACCCGTTGTTACTCAGGCTGTTGTTGAGAAGAAGGAGCCGTTCCGTCGTGACGTATTCTTCCAGATCAACAAGACTGCTATCGCTAAGAGCGAGGCTGGCAAGGTACAGGAAGTTGCTGAGTATCTGAACGCTAACCCCAATGCTAAGGTTGAGGTTACTGGTTATGCTGATATCGGCACTGGTAATCCTACCATCAATAAGCGTCTCTCTAAGTTGCGTGCAGAGTCTGTATTCAACGCTCTGACTAAGCAGTACAAGATCGATGCTTCTCGCATCAAGGTTGACTACAAGGGTGACACTATCCAGCCATTCGCTAAGGAGGCTGACAACCGTGTAGCTATCTGTATCGCAGAGTAATATTCGTATTAAGTAATTTTAATGTGGAGAGCCTGGCATTACGTTAAGTAGGCCAGGCTCTTTTTAATGATTTCAATAGGTAATATGAGAAAAGTCTTACTTTTTTTCTTGGCCCTGTCTCCTCTGACGCTGATGGCCCAGATTTCTACCGGCTATTACCGCCTGCAGAATGCTGAAACGCAGCGCTATATGTCGATTGTTGATACCATAGCAGACTTCAAGGTAGGTCCATCGTACAAGAATTATGTATATGCCGACTTGGATGCCATCTACATGCTCGAAAACTTTGAGGATTCTGTTGCCTTCAATCCTGCTACGATATGCTATGTAGAACATATGGGTGGCACACAATATAATCTTTCTGGTCAGGGACTCGACTTGCATGAAGAGACCAGTCGCTATCTGGATGCTATTGATCGCGGTGAGTACTATCGTATCTATGCTACTGGTAGTGGTGGTGGCATCACTGTAACTCGCTATTTGATTGATAATACCGTACGTGGAACTTATTACCACCCGCAGATAGGTGATGATAATACCACGAATAACAATCGTAACTGGTCTGTTTTAGAAGTGGATCAAAGTGACACTCAGTATTTTGGTATCAAGCCCGATGTTCAGGCTACTGCCGACAACTCTTATTGGTCTACACTCTATGCAGGTTTCCCCTTTAAAGCTTCTGACTCAGCCATGAAGACCTATATCGTCAAGACGGTAGATAAGGCTCTTGGCTATGCCGTCATTGCTGAAGTAGATGAAGTTCCGGCTCAGTTGCCTGTCCTGATTCGTTGCGCTGGTGCAACACCTGCAACCAACAAGACAACGTTGCTGTCACCTTCTACCACCGCATCGTATGGTACTAATTACCTTCATGGCAATTACTACTGCAACGACGTGGAGGATACCAACCACCGCCATGTAACTGCCTATAACCCTAGCACAATGCGTATGTTGGGAACTACAGAAGACGGTAAACCTGCCTTCGTAAAGAGCAATATCTCTTATCTTCCAGCCAATAAGTGTTATTTGGCTGTAAGTACTGATGCTCCCGATGTACTCCAGATTGTCACAGAGGCTGAGTATGCTACGGGTATTCACGAGCTGAATGTTTCTACCACCACCGATGACACCAAGGTTATCTACGACCTGCAAGGTCGCCGTGTAACTGCTCCTACAAAGGGTCTTTATATTGTTAACGGTAAGAAGGTTATTATCAAATAAGGCAGGGTTATTACCCAGTAAGGCTTGGTTATTAAAAATTACTCCGAGAGTATCTTACAATACTTTCGGAGTAATTTTATTTTCTTTCGGAAGAAATTAGAATATTCTGCGTGTAATACGGAGGTTCAATACGGGGAAAGCCTTAACGCCTTTGATGAGTTTGACGTAGTCGCCCACTTTTCCGTTGATGTCTTCTACATCGTTCGCTAAATCCATTCCATCGTGGGTAATGATGCTAGGAGTTCCCCCCCAGAACATGACACCGGCATCGAACCCTATCTTGTAGTTGTCGTTGCCTTTAATCAGTCTACCCTCATAGCCTACACCAAGGTATGGTTTGAAGCTGTTGGTGCGAGCCTCCACAGTAACCATGCTGTTTTCGTTAGGCAGCATGTAGTAGGTCTCGCCCTGCTTGTGAACGTTCCCTTGGGCATCGGTCATATCGTGACTGTATTTACCAATGGGAATACCCATGCGGCCCATTGAGAGAATGGTCTTCTCCATGCTGGGATCCATATAGACAGCTCCTGTAGTCTCCGTCTCAATGAGAGGGGTGGGGATGTCCAATACCCAGTCCGCATACGCTACATCGTAAATGTGATTGTACATTCCTACAGCAAACAGCGAGGGAGAATCCTCTTGTGCATTGACGGCTTCAGCAATCTTGGAGGGTCCCCAGTGGAAACCAGCAGTGAAGTGCCAGTGCTTATTATTCTTGAAAGGATAGACATCTACCATAAACTTGAAGTTCCACATCGTGGGCTTGCCTTTCATGGTGACGTTCTGGTCTACCTTAAAGCCTGTCAATCCGTAAAGAACGTCTGCCATGCGGTTAAATGTAGATTGGTCTATTGAAGTTCCTGTCCCATCGAACGACTCGACTTCAAAGTTCATGTCGTAGTTGAAGCGTGGCATGACCTCGAAGCCAGTACGCAGCTTCACATAGTCGCCTACGGGCATAGCGGCATCAAGTCCAATACCCGTTGTGCCGAGGGTTACGCCCAAATCGAGATGATTGAACATGTTCTGGGCTTGAGAAGTCAAAGTGACCACAGCTAGTGCAAAGGAAAATAAGATTTTCTTCATTATTTTATCAAACGTTTGTTATCAAGGTGCAAAAGTAGGACAAAAAAGCGAAATATCCAATAAAATACTTTGTTTTTCTGATTTATTTGTTTATTTTTGCACTTGGTTTATTGACATCAAGATGAGAAAGATATTATTGATAACAGCTGTGGTGCTGATGCCTCTGACAGCTATGGCTCAGGACGGACGATGGTTCACACAGGCAAACTTTGTTTGGAACGCATGGTATCAAGTAGGGGAGAAGTCGCTGGCTGCTCCTTTCTATAAGTTTCCCAGTGGCGAAGGTCATACGGGCTGGGGTATCTCATTGGCAGGAGGCCGTTGGATGACCTCGGCATTAGCCCTGCGTACGAAGTTGAATATCTGGCAGATGGGTTCCAAGGCTGATGGCGTGTCCGCTGATAAGTATTGGACGCTGAACGAGCAGGTGATGTTTAACATCAGTTCGCTGCTGTTGGGCCATAATCCTTATCGTTTGTGGAACTGTATCCCTTATATAGGTGCAGGCTTGTCGCGAAATATGTCGCGAGCCAGTTATACCAGTGATATTAACTTTGGAATACTGAATACATTCCGAATTAACCAGAAACTGGCTGCCAACTTCGAGATCGGCTGGAACAGCTACGAGGGAAATGGTGGCATAGCGCTGAAGGACCGTTTGCAGCAAGTGACATTTGAAGTCGGTCTGACGTGGTATTTCGGCACGTCTAACTCTAGCAAAAAGGCGAAAGAGGCCGCCGTTGAATCGCTGTCGGAAGCGGAGATTGATGCGCTGAATGCTCAGCTTGCTGATATGGAAGCAGAGAACGAACAGTTGCGTAAAGAACTGGAAGAAGCGAAAAAGGCGCAGGGCGCCAAATGAGAAATGAGGAATGAGAAGTGAGGAATGGGGAATGAAAAATGAGAAATGGAGAGACATCGTGTTAAACTGTGTTAACAAAACGCATATTTCTCATTTCTCATTTCTCATTTCTCATTTTTCTTTGTACCTTTGCACTCGCTTTTGAAAAGCACGGGCGCTTAGCTCAGCTGGTTTAGAGCATCTGCCTTACAAGCAGAGGGTCGGGGGTTCGAATCCCTCAGCGCCCACAAGAGAGTTTCAACGATAAAGTTGGAACTCTTTTTTTTGTTAAAAATGGCAAAAAGCGGAACTAAACGAAAATTTCTCATTTCTCATTTCTCATTTCTCATTTATTCTTAGTACCTTTGTCCCAACACAACAACTAATAGAAAGCAAAAAGAGAAAAAGAAAATGATTTGGAATGAGACCGTAGAATGCATGGATCGCGAGCAACTTCGTGAAATCCAGAGCATCCGATTAGTGAAGATGGCGGAGTATGTGTATCATAATACGCCGTTCTATCGTAAGAAATTCCAGGAGATGGGCCTGGAACCAGGTGATATCAAGTCGATTGACGATATCACCAAATTGCCATTTACCAACAAGCTGGATCTGCGCGACAACTATCCCTTTGGACTGGCCGCTGTGCCGATGTCGCAGATTGTACGCATCCATGCGTCGAGTGGTACGACGGGCAAACCCGTTGTTGTGTTGTATACCCGTAAGGACCTTGCTATGTGGCAAGAGAGCATTTCGCGTGCTTTTACCGCCTATGGCGCTTCTAAGGACGACATCTTCCAGGTGGCCTATGGCTATGGCCTGTTTACTGGTGGTCTGGGCGCCCATGATGGAGCAACAAATATAGGTGCAAGCGTGATACCTATCTCAAGTGGTAATACCCAGAAGCAGATTACGCTGATGCACGACTTCGGAACTACCGTGTTATGCTGTACGCCATCGTATGCCATGTTCTTGGGCGAGGCTCTGCGCGACAGCGAGTGGAAGCGTGATGATTTCAAGTTGAAGGTTGGTGCCTTTGGTGCTGAGCCGTGGACAGAGGAAATGCGTCAGAAGTTGGAAAGTTTGCTGGGTATCAAGGCCTACGATATCTATGGACTCTCTGAGATTGCCGGTCCTGGTGTGGGTTATGAATGTAGTCATCAGTGTGGTACCCACCTGAACGAGGATTATTTCTATCCTGAGATTCTGAATCCAGAAACGGGCGAGCCAATGCCCGAAGGAAAGTTGGGTGAGCTCACGTTTACCCATCTGACTAAAGAGGGTATGCCGCTGTTGCGTTATCGTACGCACGACTTGACGGCGCTGCACTATGAGAAATGTCAGTGTGGACGTACGCTGGTTCGTATGGACCGTATCCTTGGCCGTTGCGACGATATGCTCATTATTCGTGGTGTCAACGTATTCCCGTCGCAGATTGAGGCTGTCATTCTGTCATTGCCAGAATATGAGCCCCACTTCATGCTGACCGTTGACCGTGTGAACAATACAGATACCTCAGAGTTGAGGGTAGAGGTGAAGGAGGAATATTTCACTGACGATATGGCCACGCTGGTGGGCTTACAGAAGAAACTGGAGGCCGAGCTGCGTAGTGTTATCGGACTGGGCTTCAAGGTAAAACTGGTAGAGCCCAAGGGTATTGAGCGCTCTACAGGTAAGGCTAAGCGAGTAATTGATAATCGTAAATTGTAAATCGTAAATCGTCAAATTGTAAATATATACTATGTTAGCAAAACAATTATCTATTTTCCTGGAGAATAAGTCGGGCCGTCTGACTGAGGTGACCGACGTGTTGGGCGAGGCAGGTGTAAACCTCTCCGCTATGAGTATTGCCGATAACTCGGATTTTGGTATTCTGCGTTGTATCGTGAGCGATCCCGATAAGGCCTATCAGGTGCTGAAGGCCGCCCACTTTGCCGTAAAGATTACTGATGTGATAGGTTTCGTATGCCCCAACACTAGTGGCTCGCTGGCTAAGGTGCTGAAACACCTGTCTGATAACGGTGTGTTCATTGAGTATATGTACTCTTTTGCCAATGGTGATGTGGCTCACGTCATCATCCGTCCTACCGATCTGGAGAACTGCGAACGCATTCTGGCAGAGAAGAAAGTCGACCTGTTGGCAGCAAGCGATTTGTACCGCTTATAAAACTTTTGCAAAAAAGTAACGTAAAAGTTTGGCGGTTTCAGAAAAATGCCGTACCTTTGCATTCGATTTTAGAAATCGTATGCAAAGGGGCGCTTAGCTCAGCTGGTTTAGAGCATCTGCCTTACAAGCAGAGGGTCGGGGGTTCGAATCCCTCAGCGCCCACACAAGAGAGAGTCCCGCGAGGGACTTTTTTGTTAGAGAGAAAGTATAGCTATATTTATAATAAGGTATAAAGAGAAAACAATGAAACTGGATGCACTAACCGCCATCTCGCCTATTGATGGTCGTTACAGAAACAAGACAGAACAATTGGCAGGATATTTTTCAGAGTATGCTTTGATTCGCTATCGTGTACGTGTGGAGATAGAATACTTCATCACGCTCTGTGAACTGCCCTTGCCCCAACTCGAAGACTTTGACCATCAGCTTTTTGAACCCCTGCGCGACATCTATCGCAACTTTACAGAGCAGGATGCAGCCCGTGTGAAGGAGATCGAGAAGACGACTAATCACGACGTGAAGGCTGTAGAGTACTTCATCAAGGAACAGTTAGACAAAATTGGTGATTTTGAAAAGTATAAGGAGTTTATCCATTTTGGTCTGACTTCACAGGATATCAATAATACCAGTGTGCCTCTTTCTATCAAGGAGGCTTTGGAAGAAGTGTACTATCCGATGGTGGAAGAGCTCATCGAGCAGTTGAACGACTATGCCGAGCAGTGGAAGAATGTTCCCATGTTGGCTAAGACTCATGGTCAGCCTGCATCGCCCACACGTCTGGGTAAGGAGATCATGGTGTTCGTCTATCGTCTGGAGGAGCAGCTGCGCGCCCTGAAGGATACCCCTATTACTGCTAAGTTTGGTGGCGCTACAGGTAATTACAATGCCCACCACGTGGCTTATCCCCAGTACGACTGGCGTGAGTTTGGCAACAGCTTCGTCAGCGAGAAGCTTGGCCTGGAGCGCGAGCAGTGGACTACACAGATTTCGAACTACGACTGGATGGGTGCTATCTTTGATGGCATGCGTCGTATCAATACCATTATTATTGACTTAGACCGCGATTTCTGGATGTATATCTCTATGGAATACTTCAAGCAGAAGATCAAGGCTGGCGAGGTGGGTTCAAGTGCTATGCCCCATAAGGTAAACCCCATTGATTTCGAGAATTCTGAGGGAAATATGGGTATGGCGAATGCCGTGCTGGGATTTTTGGCACAGAAATTGCCGGTTAGTCGTCTGCAACGTGACCTCACCGACTCAACGGTGCTGCGCAATGTGGGTGTTCCTATGGGCCATGCCCTGATTGCCATCCAGAGCACGTTGAAAGGCCTGCGCAAGCTGATTCTCAACGAGGCGAAGTTGCAAGAGGACTTGGATAACACATGGGCTGTAGTCGCTGAGGCTATCCAGACCATTCTGCGTCGCGAGGCCTATCCTCATCCCTATGAGGCACTCAAGGCACTGACACGTACCAATCAGAAGATGACAGAGCAGACCATTCACGAGTTTATTCAGGGATTAGAGGTCAGCAATGAAGTAAAAGAAGAATTAATGGCTATCACGCCAATGAATTATACAGGAATTTAAAAAAACATTATCAACAACACAAAAGAGAGAACCGTGAGGCTCTCATTTAACAATCAAAAAAGGATAGAAATTATGGAATTCGAAAACGACAAGAAAAACGAAGAGCTGTCTACTGAACAGCAGAACACATCAGGCCATGAGGGTGGTTATCAAGGTTATCGTCAGGGTCGCACACCGCGTCCACGTATTCATCAGCCAAGACCCTACACACCACAGGGTGGTTACAATCGCAATCAGAATCATGACGAGGAAGGCTTCCGTCCTGAGGGATTTGGTGCAGGCTTACAGAGTGCTGCTCCTCAGCGTGGTGGCTATCGTCCCCGTAATAATTATAATAACGAGGGAGGTTATCAGCCTCGTCCTCGTCAGCAGTATGGTCAGCAGGGTGGTTACCAGCAGCGTGGCGGTTATCAGCCTCGCCAGCAGGGTGGCTATCAGCCCCGTCAGCAAGGTGGTTACCAGCAGGGTGGCTATCAGCAGCGTGGAGGCTACCAGTCTCATCAGCAGGGTGGCTATCAGCCTCGTCAGCAAGGTGGTTACCAACAGGGTGGCTATCAGCCTCGTGGTGGTTATCAGCCTCGTCAGCAGGGTGGTTATGGCTATCAGCAGCAGGGTGGCTATCAGCCCCGTCAGCAGGCTGGTTTCAAGCCCAAGCGTGGTAAGTATGATCCCAATGCCAAGTATTCGCTGAAAAAGCGTATTGAGTATAAGGAGGAGAACTTCGATCCCAATGAGCCCATCCGTCTGAACAAGTTCTTGGCTAATGCTGGTGTCTGCAGCCGTCGTGAGGCCGATGAGTTCATCCAGGCTGGTGTTGTCACTGTTAATGGTGAGATCGTTACCGAGCTGGGTACCAAGGTGTTGCGTACTGACGAGGTGAAGTTCCACGATCAGCCCGTAACCATGGAGAAGAAGGTCTACGTGCTGTTGAACAAGCCCAAGGATTACGTGACAACTAGTGACGATCCTCAGCAGCGTAAGACGGTGATGGACCTCGTGAAAGGTGCTTGCCCTGAGCGTATCTACCCTGTAGGTCGTCTGGACCGCAATACTACTGGTGTACTGTTGCTGACCAACGATGGTGACCTGGCTTCAAAGCTCACTCACCCCAAGTTCTTGAAGAAGAAGATTTATCACGTGCACCTGGATAAGAATGTGACTGCTCACGACATGCAGCAGATTGCTGAGGGTATCACGTTGGATGATGGCGAGATCAAGGCCGATGCTATTGAATACGCCAGCGATACAGATAAGAAGCAGGTGGGCATCGAGATCCACTCTGGTAAGAACCGTATCGTACGTCGTATCTTCGAGAGTCTGGGTTATAAGGTGACGAAGTTGGATCGTGTACAGTTTGCCGGACTGACCAAGAAGAATGTTCGTCGTGGTGACTGGCGTTACCTCACAGAAGAAGAGGTTGATCGCCTGCGCATGGGCGCTTATGAGTAATAACTAGTTAAACTAGTCGAACTAGTGATACTAGTTAAACTAGAAATACTAGTATATCTAGAAAAAAGAAAAATGAAAAGAACAAAGATAGTAGACGTGCTGCAGAGCACGGAATATGGAAAAGAAGTCTGCGTGAAGGGCTGGGTGCGTACGCACCGCAGTTCAAAGGCTGTAGACTTCATTGCCCTGAATGATGGTTCTACCATCAAGAATGTGCAGGTGGTTGTTGACCCTGCGAAGTTTGATGAGCAGTTGCTGAAAGACATCACCACTGGTGCTTGTATCTGTGCTGTCGGTACACTGGTGGAGAGCCAGGGTGCTGGTCAGAGCAGTGAGATTCAGGCTACTCAGCTGGAGATCTATGGTCTGTGCGACAATACCTATCCTATGCAGAAGAAAGGCCAGTCGTTTGAAGTGATGCGCAAGAATGCCCATATGCGTCTGCGTACCAACACCTTTGGCGCTGTGATGCGTATTCGTCATAATATGGCGATGGCTATCCACACCTATTTTCACGAGCATGGCTTCTTCTATTTCCACACTCCGCTGATCACGGCCTCAGACTGTGAAGGAGCTGGAAACATGTTCCAGGTAACCACCAAGAACCTCTATGACCTGAAGAAGGACGAAGAGGGTAAGATCATCTATGATGACGATTTCTTTGGTGAGCAGACCTCGCTGACCGTGTCTGGTCAGCTGGAGGGAGAGCTGGGCGCTACGGCCCTGGGTGCTATCTACACCTTCGGTCCTACGTTCCGTGCTGAGAACTCGAACACCCCTCGCCACTTGGCTGAGTTTTGGATGGTTGAGCCTGAGGTGGCCTTCCTTGACCAGGAAGAGCTGATGGATCTGGAGGAAGACTTCATCAAGTACTGTGTTCGTTGGGCGCTGGATAACTGTAAGGACGACCTGCAGTTCCTGAACCAGATGATTGACAAGACGCTGATTGCCCGTCTCGAAGGTGTGTTGAAGGAGACTTTCGTGCGCTTGCCTTACACTGAGGGTATCAATATCCTACAGGAGGCTATCAAGAAGGGTAAGAAGTTCGAGTTCCCCTGCAACTGGGGCGACGACCTGGCTTCAGAGCACGAGCGCTACCTCGTTGAGGAGCACTTCAAGAAGCCTGTTATCATGACTGACTATCCACGTGCGTTCAAGTCGTTCTATATGAAGCAGAACGAGGCACAAGGCGAGGGAAGTGTTGGTTACAAGGGTGCTGTGGCTCCTGGTCCTACGATGCAGGGCACCGACGTGCTGTTCCCACAGATTGGTGAGATTAT
>ERZ842401.8398-NODE-8398-length-10165-cov-3.883581_pt1 | contig 10165 bp, 7 predicted proteins | sample MGYA00521270_ERZ842401 | MGnify/ENA primary metagenome ERZ842401 (study PRJEB31892, sample SAMEA3878208) | bioreactor metagenome | biome: Moose rumen | place: Sweden | collected 2011-10 | study: EMG produced TPA metagenomics assembly of the PRJEB12797 data set... | reverse complement strand
CCTACCACGTCGGTCAGGAATTCGCCTGGCTCGAGAGCGCAGATCTTGCGAGTTGAGTCGCCCACCGCCTGAATCACCAGCGTGATAGTGCCTGCTGCCGGGTCGCTGTCGGCGATTGTCAATGGAATTCTCTCTCCCTTCTCGCCGCAACGCACAATCACAAAGTGACCGGCACGGCGGGCTTTAGCAATAAGGGGAGCTTCAACAACGAGCTTTGTAACATTCTCGCTGAAACGTTGTTTGCTTACAATCTTATTCATTGTTTATAGTTAATGTGAATTAGTTATTCTTTTCGTGTGGCAGCCGCTATTTGGGCCCCATTTTTTTGAACGTGCAAAGGTAATGAGAATTTCTGAAATAGACAAAGGAATTAATTGAATTAAAGGAATGAAAGACTTTCCTTCTTGTTTTTCCCTCTCGTTTCCTGAACACTATTGCCTCGTCAGCCCGTTTGCTTGTCAGCTTGTTCGCTAACTATTTGTTCGTTGCACGTCTTTCACACCCTTTAGGTTCTTGATTTTCTTGATAAGCAAGTCGAGGTTGTCGAGGCTGTTGATACCAATCACCAAATAACCCTCAAAGATGGCGCCCAGACTGTGGATTGAAACGCTTCGCAGCACTACATCGCCCTCCTTGTTGATGAGCGAGGTGATATTCGACACTATGCCTATGTCATCGTTGCCCACCACCTTGAGCGTGGCGGCAAACTGTTTTCCCACCTTACCGCTCCATTGCGACTTGATGATGCGGTAGGGATAGCGTTCCAGCAAGTGCTTGATGTTGCCACAGTCGCGGCGGTGAATTTTGATAGCGCCGTCACTGGCGATGAACCCCACTATGGGGTCGCCATAGATGGGGTTGCAGCAGCGCGAAAGTTTGTAATTGATACCCTTCACGTTGTTGCCTATCACGAGTATATCGTCGCTGTCTCTATCTTCTTCTTCCACCTTATTTTGCAGCACAAAATTCTCGGCAGCCTCGCGCGGCTTGCTGGCTTCCTGCTGTTTATTCTGATAGTCGAGATATTCTTCTACCAAGGTGGCGATGTCAATTTTGCCTTCATCAACAGCCACATAGAAATCGGTTGTCATCTTGTAGCCTTTTTTACTGATGAATCGGCTCATAGTGGGTTCGTCAATCTCTATCTTGTGGTTTTTGAAACGACGTTGCACAAGTTCGCGCCCCATATCCGCCATCTTCGATTGAGCCTCGTTGAGAGCCTGCTTAATCTTGTTACGGGCCTTGCTGGTCTTGACAATATTAAGCCAATCGACGCGTGGTACCTGCGTTGAGGACGTGATAATCTCCACCGTATCGCCACTGCGCAGCTTATAATTGATTTTCTGGTTCTTGCCATCGACCTTTGCGCCAATGCATTGGCAGCCCACACGCGAATGGATGCGGAAGGCGAAATCGAGCACTGTGGCACCCTTGGGGAACTGGAACACATCGCCACGCGGCGTGAACACAAACACCTCCTCGTCATAGAGGTTGGCATGCATATCACGTATAAGGTCCATACGGTCTTTACTGCCCTCCTCAAGCACCTCCCGCACATTTTGCATCCACTGGTCAATGCCGCCACCATCGGCTTTCACACCTTTATAGCGCCAGTGAGCGGCAAGACCCATCTCTGCCACCTCGTCCATGCGCTCAGAGCGTATTTGCACCTCTACCCACTTGTCGTCCTTACCCTTAAACGTGCCGTGTAGCGACTCGTAGCCGTTGCTCTTGGGCATAGTAATCCAGTCGCGCAGTCGTGAGGGATTGGCCTGATATATGTCACCCACGAGCGAGTAGGTGTACCAGCAGTCGCGTTTCTCATATTCGCGTGGCGTGTCGATTATGATGCGGATGGCGAAAAGATCGTACATGTCGTTCATATCAACCTTCTTGGTTTTCATCTTGTTCCAGATGGAGTTGATTGACTTGGTGCGTCCTTTTACATTGCACTTGATGTGCTCGCGCTCAAGCACCTTCTTGATGGGTGCCGTGAACTGTTCTATATACTTGTCGCGCTCTTTTTTTGTCTCATTGAGGCGATGAGCTATTTTGTTATACACATCGCGTTGCAAATATTTAAGCGACAAGTCTTCAAGCTCGGTTTTGATTTGATAAAGTCCCAGCTTGTGGGCGAGCGGCGCATAGAGGTAGCGCGACTCAAGCGAGATGTCACGCACAAAATTCTCATCGGGATGGTTATTGACATAGCTCATCAGTCCCCTACGGTCAACAATCATGATAATCACCACTCGGATATCTTGAGCAAGTGTCACAAGGAGTTTGCGGAAATTATCATCATCGACAGCAGCCTGTTTTTTGTATATCTTTGAAATCTTTATTAGACCATGCACCAGCTTTGCCACATCCTCGCCAAACATGCCCGCAATTTCTTTCTCTGTGGCATAACCAAGGCGGCACAGGTGATAGACGAGAATTGCTATCGTCATGTTGCGGTCGGGGGCAATGCTTTCGTGAAGCAGCTCAGCAGTGCGTAATGTCCTGATAACAGGGTTGATGCCATACTTGTCTCGGCGGTAAACACCAGTCTTCACACCACCTGATATAACCGTCTGCAAATAATGCACATCATCAATGGTCAACTCATCGCGCAAGTTGTTCCACAATTTTCTTATCGATTGGAACAACATTGCACGTTCGTGAGCATTAAAATATCCTGTTTCTGTCATTTTTTATTATTTTATAAGCAAAAATCACCCAAAATTAATTTTTTATTTGTAACTTTACAAATTTATTCAATATTATTAGCAAAATTCATAAACAAAAACATATCATATGCTTAACGAAAAAGACCTCCAACTGATTGAAAACAAAGGCATAACAGCCGCAATGATTGAGGAGCAAATCAATCGTTTTGAAAAAGGTTTCCCACAGCTTGGCATCAAATCGGTGGCAAAAGCGGGAAACGGCATCATGCGTCTCGGTGAGAAAGACATCAACTACTACATCAAGGTGTGGCGACAGGCGCAGCAGGATGGCGTGACTATTGAAAAGTTTGTGCCGGCATCGGGTGCAGCAAGCCGTATGTTCAAGAATATGTTTGCTTTCACCACCTCAGGAAGAACAGAACCTGAGACCGACTTCGAGAAACAATATTTCGACAACATCAACCACTTCGCCTTCTACCCCGCCCTTAACAAGGCGTGCGACAAGCTCTACAAAGCCACTATTCCGCAGCTCATCCAAGACGGGAAATATGTGGAAATTGCAAAGACGATGCTCGAGAGCAAAGGTCTGAACTATGGTTCCCTGCCTAAGGCTCTGTTGCTGTTCCATAGGGCTGCAGGTGGTGGAATGCACACTTCACTTGAGGAGCATCTGGAGGAGGGCGCTCAATATGCCGCCAACGGAAAACGCGAAGTCAACATCCATTTCACCGTTTCGCCAGAGCACCGCAAGGAGTTTGACAAAGTACTGAAAGCCAAACTGCCAGCGATGGAAATGGTGTGGGGAGTGAAATACAATGTCACCATGAGCGAGCAGAAGCAATCGACCGACACCATCGCCGTGAACCTCGACAACACGCCCTATCGCGATGCCGACGGCAACCTGTTTTTCCGCCCAGCTGGGCATGGAGCACTCATCGAGAACCTCAACGAGCGTGATGCCGACGTGGTGTTTGTAAAAAACATCGACAACGTGGTGCCGCTGCGACTGCGCAACGCCACCGTGCGCTACAAGAAAGCGATTGGAGGTTACCTTATCGACGTGCAGCGGCACATCGCAAAGCACCTTGACACCCTCGATAAGGGCGCAAGCACCAACGAACTAAAGAGCATCCTGAAATTTGTGGAGAACCGCCTTTGCACTCGCAATGATGCCACTGCAGGCATGGATGAGAAGCAACTCGCCGAATACCTGCGTGGCAAGCTCAACCGACCTATCCGTGTGTGCGGCATGGTGCTCAACGAGGGCGAGCCAGGCGGAGGGCCTTATCTCGCCTATAACCCCGACGGCAGCTACTCGCCACAAATCCTTGAGGCTGCACAAATCGATGAAAACGACCCTGCCGCCGTTGAGCTGATGAAGAGCGGCACACACTTCAACCCGGTTGACCTGGTGTGCTACATCAAGGACTACAAGGGCAACAAGTTCGACCTCAAGCAGTTCGTGGATCCCGACACCGGCCTCATCTCGATGAAATCTACTAGCGGCGTGGAAATCAAGGCCCTGGAGCTGCCAGGCTTGTGGAACGGCTCAATGAGCGACTGGAACACCATCTTCGTGGAAGTCCCCATCGAGACCTTCAACCCAGTGAAGACCGTCAACGACCTGCTGCGTCCACAACATCAATAAAGGTGAGTTTTAAACCTTTAAGAGTTTTTTCAATCTAAAATTATATATATTTAAAATACATTTTTGGACTCATGAAGAAAACATTATTGATTCTTGCGGCAATTTTCACTGTGTGGACCGTTGCCAGCGCACAAACCGAGAGTAAAGTAAAAGAAATTGGCATGGAGGAGTTTGTCAACCTCTTTGACATGGAGGCTGGCACAATTGCACAGCCTTCGGTATTTGACTTCAATGCCACATGGTGCGGCCCCTGCCGTCAACTTGCACCAATCCTGGAGGAACTCGCTGCCGAATATGAAGGACGCGTCAACTTCTATAGCATCGATGTTGACAAGAACAAAGAATTAGCTAAAGCCATCGGAATTGAGAGCATTCCCTATGTGCTGTTCTTCGGCACAAACGGAGATGACCCTGAAGAAATGATAGGACTATCTTCCAAAGAAGAAGTGAAAGAATATATAGAGAGAATTTTGCAACCTAAAAAATAACAATTATGAAAAATTTCATCTTTACAATGCTTATCGCTCTCTTGGTAGGTTCTTTGCCAAGCACTATCGAAGCTAAGACCAAGAAGAAAACGACAAGGAAACATCGCACCGAGCAAGACGCTCGCCGCCTTTCGGCCGATAGTAGAGTTGTGGGCAAACACATGCTCACTTTGCAGTGGATTTCCTGGGAAAGCTATGGTTCGGTTGAGATAAAGAAAGAGACCGACGGCACCTACTCTTGCCACGGTGAGCAGTTGGCTCGCAACTGCCCCAAAGGAACCGAGCAAGGCAATATCGACAATGATGACTACGTGAAGCTCAATGGCACAATCGAGATTGTAGATAGGAATCACCTTATTTTTACTGGAGAGATAAGGACCAAAGTCTATCACATCAACAACGGACAAGAGGTGTTGAGGGAAGGAACCTTCAATTTCGTCACAAAAGAGAACCGTCATTACTGGCGACTGCAAGAAATGAAAAACCCTATCGATGAATGTATAGATTACATCGACATCTACTTCAAGTAAGAGAACAAGAGAACAAGAGAACAAGAGAACAAGAGAACAAGAGAACAAGAGAACAGGCAATCAAGTCTGTTCTCTTATTTTTTGCATTGTGAATTATGCACTGTGAATTGTGCATTATTCCTCCCCCCATCGCTTGCCTTGACGGTCTTTGAGTTTTGCCTCGGAGGCTGTGTGAGGCTGTGGATGCCAAAAATGGGTGCCTTTTAGTTCTTTGGGCAGATATTCCTGATTGACGAAATGCCCTGGGAAATCATGAGCATATTTGTAGTTGGCACCGTAGCCTAATTCTTTCATCAGTTTAGTGGGTGCGTTACGCAAGTGCAGCGGCACGGGCAGGTTGCCGGTTTGGTTCACGTTGGCAAGCGCATCATCAATGGCGAGGTAGGCGCTGTTGCTCTTCTCGCTTGTGGCGAGGTAGATGGCACACTCGCTCAGCGGGATGCGTCCCTCGGGCCAACCTATCTTGTTGATGACATCAAAGGTGGCATTGGCGAGCAGCAGAGCGTTGGGATTGGCAAGGCCAATGTCCTCGGCAGCCAGAATGCACAAGCGGCGCGCGATGAACTTGGGGTCTTCGCCGCCAGCGATAAGGCGAGCGAGCCAATATACAGCGGCGTCGGGGTCGCTGCCGCGTATCGACTTGATGAATGCCGAGATTATGTCATAGTGCATCTCTCCGTTTTTGTCGAAGGCGAGCGGGTTCTGCTGCAAGCGGTCTGTGACAATCTTGTCATTGATGACAAACGCCTCGTGGGCATCGAGCGACTGATATATCAGGTCGAGGATGTTGAGCAGTTTGCGGGCATCGCCACCACTGTAGCGCAGCATCGCCTCGGTCTCCTCAACTTTCACCTCACGATCTTTAAAGATTTTGTCGGTCTTGATGGCACGGTCGAGGAGCTGCAACAGGTCGTCATTAGTGAGAGGCTCAAGCACATAAACTTGAGCGCGGGAGAGCAACGGACGAATCACCTCAAACGACGGATTCTCGGTAGTGGCGCCAATGAGCGTCACCGTGCCTTTCTCCACTGCGCCGAGCAGCGAGTCCTGCTGCGACTTGTTGAAGCGGTGAATCTCGTCGATGAAGAGCACGGGGCGACCCTTCGTGAAGATGCTGCCGGCGTCGGCACGGCAACGGTCGAGAACCTCACGCACCTCCTTCACGCCGCTTGTCACAGCGCTGAGGGTGTAGAACGGCACCTTAGTCTGCTCAGCAATGATGCGCGCCAGCGTGGTCTTGCCCACTCCTGGCGGTCCCCACAAGATAAACGACGAGATATTTCCACTCTCTATCATGCGACGTATCACAGCGCCCTCTCCCACAAGGTGCTTCTGCCCTATGTAGTCATCGAGCGACTTGGGTCTCATGCGCTCGGCTAGCGGTTCATACATAATTAGTCTTCTTTTTTGCGTTTCAAATCACAAAGATAACACTTTTTTCGACGATATTGTACAATCAAAGTTTTTTTTGTAAGTTTGCAGTCAAAATTTTCAAATACACATTTAGCATGACAAACCGCACCACCCCACATCCCCTAATAGCCTCCATACCAATTATCGTTCTTATTGGACTTCTGGCAGTTGCCATCACTCTCTTTGGTTCCGACTCACTGAGCGGCGCCAGCCAAGTGGCGCTAATCATGGCAATGGCGGTGTGCGTGTTGATTTCCACCATATTCTACCGTGTGCCGTGGAAAAACTTCGAGCAGCAGATCTCCAAGACCATGGGTGGCATCTTCATCACGCTGCTCATATTGCTCTCAGTGGGTATGCTTGCTGGTTCGTGGATGATTAGCGGCGTGGTGCCCACATTAATATATTATGGTGTACAGTTGCTCTCGCCCAAGTTCTTCCTCGTCACCGCCTGCATCATCTGCGCCATCGTCTCGCTCCTGTCGGGAAGCTCATGGACTACCATCGCCACCATTGGTGTGGCACTGCTGGGCATTGGCGACGCGCTGGGTATGAGCCAGGCTTGGACGGCAGGTGCCATTATCTCGGGAGCCTATTTCGGCGATAAGATGTCGCCACTGAGCGACACCACCATCCTCGCTTCGTCGAGCACCAGAGTGGATATTTTTGAGCACATACGCTACATGATGCACACCACTGTGCCAGCACTCATCATCTCGCTCATTATTTTCACCATTGCCGGGTTGGGACATGGTAATGGCGCAATAAACATTGAGCAATACACCACTGGACTTGCCTCGTCGTTCAACATCTCGGCGTGGACGCTGCTTGTGCCTATCATTACCGGCATTTTGATAGCAAAAAAGACACCATCGCTCATCGTGCTTTTCACATCTTCTATTATGGCAGGCATAGTGGCGCTGATTCTACAGCCGCACATCCTCCCCCAGATTGCCGCCGATCCATCGCTATCCCACGCCGCGGCACTCACCAAGGGCCTCGCTATTACCTACTATGGAGCGACTGCGGTAGATACCGGCTTTGCCGCTCTTAACGACCTAGTGTCAACCGGCGGCATGACAGGAATGCTCAACACCATCTGGCTCATCATCTGCGCCATGTGCTTTGGTGCGGCAATGGTGGCAAGCGGCATGATTCACAGCATCACGCAGGTTATCATCCGTTGGGCGAAGACCAGAACAAGCCTCGTGTCATCGACAGTGGTTTCGGGCATCTTCCTCAACCTCACCACCGGCGACCAGTTCATCAGCATCGTACTCACCGCCGACACCTTCAGCAACGCCTATAAGCAAAAAGGCTTCGAGCAGAGACTCCTCAGCCGCACCACCGAGGATGCCGCAACAGTCACCTCGGTACTCGTGCCCTGGAACACCTGCGGCATGACGCAAGCCACTGTCCTCAGCGTGCCAACCCTCACCTACCTCCCCTACTGCTTCTTCAATATCCTGTGCCCCATCATGACAATAACCATCGCAGCATTAGGATGGAGAATCAAGCAACTGAAACCGTCAACCGACGACGAGGGAGCTCGTTAATAAAAAAAATTGTTTGTAATTGTTTGTAATTGTTTGACAAAAAATCATTACCTTTGCAGCGCATTTCGTAAAAACAATGGAGTGATGCTCGAGTGGCTGAAGAGGCACGCCTGGAAAGCGTGTAACCGTCACAAGCGGTTCCCGAGTTCGAATCTCGGTCACTCCGCAAGGAAACCCAGCTTGTGCTGGTGGTTTGGAGGGTTTGGTTGGATGTGGCAACGTGTGGCAAGATGTAGCAACGTGTGGCGAAAAAACCGACAAAAAACCGACAGAGGCGGTTAAAAACCGACAAAAAACCGACAAAAAACCGACGAGGTTACGTATGAAAAACATTCATGTGACGCTTCATTATCGGAACCGTCCAGACAAGAATGGAACAGCTCCGCTGCTGCTTGCAATAAATTATGCAGGTAGCAGCACTTATATTCCTGTGGGTAATGTGCGCCTGAGACGTGACCAGTGGGACGGTGTGCGCCGCAGGGTTGTGAACCATCCTCACTCTCAGACTATCAACAGCAGTGCATTGTCGTTGCTTGGCCGTGCTGAGGATGCTGTGCTTGGGTTGATGCGTGACGGTGGTGTGCGTGGCTGGAAGCTGACGCAGGTGCGTGACGCTATTGTGTCGTACCTATATCCCGAAGAGGAACGTGACACTGGTGTGCTTGCGGTGATGAGGGAGTATAAGGACAACAGTGTGGGTGCTGGCACGGTGAGTGTGTTTGCTTCGACGATAAAGCGGATTGAGGGTTATGCTGGTGCTAATGCTCACAAGTTGTCGTTCAACGACATCACTGTGTCGTGGCTTGACGGTTTTGACCGTTGGCTTGTGGACTATTGTCCGAAGGTGAACAGTCGCTCGATCCACATGCGCAACTTGCGGACGGTGTTCAACTATGCGTTGGCTCATGACCTGACGAATGCTCCCTACCCCTTCAAGAAGTACAAGATTAAGAGTCAGGCGACAGAGCCGTTGGCGTTGTCGCTGGAGCAGTTGAAATTGCTGTGGAACTATGAGCCGCCGTGCAGTGGTCAGCGTTACTGGCTTGACGTGTGGAAGCTGATGTTTTGCCTGATAGGTATTAACATGGCTGACTTGTGGGGGCTGGAGAAGATGCGCCAGGGCCGTGTGAGTTATTCACGTCAGAAGACTGGGCGGCTTTACTCGATAAAGGTGGAGCCTGAGGCGAGGTCGTTGATTGAGGCTCACAAGGGTCGCAAGTCGCTTGTGGACCTGAGCGAGCGTTACAAGAGTGTGCATCGTGCGACGACATCGATTAACAAGATGATGAAGGCGATTGCTAAAGACCTGGGGCTTCCACCGATGACGGCTTACACGGCTCGCTACACGTGGGCGACGCTGGCTCTATCCATTGACACACCCATCGAGGTGATAAGCCAGGCTCTGGGTCACAGCTATGGCTTGGCGGTGACGCTGGGTTATATTATGCCTGACCGGCGGAAGGTGGATAAGGCTAACAGGAGGGTGCTGGACTTGCTTCTTGCGGAGGACAAGGAAACAAGAGAACAAGAAGACGAGAAGACAAGGAAACAAGAGGAGAAGAAGGTGCGAGACTGACGCTCGCAATACATCAACAGCACCCACGCACCATCCACGCACCACTTTTTGCAGCACTTTTCAAGCTTCACCTTTTTGGTGGGGCTTTTTTTGTCATTTTCACCTCCTCACGAAAATGATACATTAAGCTCGATTTCTTTCCAGTATTTTCTTATTTTTAAAACAAAAAATTTTTTTTCTGTATCTTTTTTTTCTTTTATTTATTTTCTTTTTTTATAGGGGGGTGCGGGGGGATTTTTTTTTCTTTTTTTCTTTTTTTCTTTTTTTCTTTTCTTTTCTTTTCTT
>ERZ842401.8396-NODE-8396-length-10165-cov-4.834916_pt1 | contig 10165 bp, 10 predicted proteins | sample MGYA00521270_ERZ842401 | MGnify/ENA primary metagenome ERZ842401 (study PRJEB31892, sample SAMEA3878208) | bioreactor metagenome | biome: Moose rumen | place: Sweden | collected 2011-10 | study: EMG produced TPA metagenomics assembly of the PRJEB12797 data set... | reverse complement strand
AAACCGGCGCAACGCCTTTACTGTTATGAAAGTGCAGCCAGTTTATAAAGTATTTTTATTCTGTTTTTTTGTCAATCAAAACTTCCACACTTTAGTGCTTTAATATATAATAGATTACAGTATTGGCAAAATTCAGGAGGAGATACAGACATGAGAGAAATTATGTTAGGCAACAAAGCGCTTGCACGTGGTCTATACGAAGCAGGTGTATGTGTTGCCAGCAGCTATCCGGGGACTCCAAGCACTGAAACCACCGAAGAAGCTGCCAAATATGATGAAATCTACTGTGAATGGGCGCCTAATGAAAAAGTTGCCCTTGAAACAGCTTTTGGTGCAAGTCTTGCCGGCAAAAGAAGTTATTGTGCCATGAAACATGTTGGTCTTAATGTCGCGGCCGACCCTCTTTTTACAATAGCATACACAGGAGTAAATGCCGGCCTTGTAATAAATGTAGCAGACGACCCCGGTATGCATTCGTCCCAAAATGAACAAGATTCTCGTCACTACGCAATCGCATCAAAGATTCCCATGCTTGAACCATCAAACTCTCAAGAAGCTCTTGATTTTGCCAAGAGAGCTTATGAGATATCAGAGCAGTTCGATACCCCTGTTCTGCTAAAAATGTGTACAAGAGTTGCTCACTCTCAAAGCATAGTTAAGCTCCATGACAGGGTTGAGCTCCCTATTAAAACCTACGAAAAAAATCCATCTAAATATATCATGACACCAGCCAATGCAAAAAGGCGCCATCCCCTCGTAGAGGAGCGCACGAAAAAGCTTATTGAATATGCTGAAACAACTGATCTAAACCGTGTCGAGATGTCTGATACCAAGATGGGTATCATCACCTCTTCCACTTCTTATCAGTATGTCAAAGAAATATTTGGTGACAGTATAAGTGTACTCAAGCTTGGACTAATAAATCCGCTTCCTGTTAAGCTCATCAAAGACTTTGCATCTAAAGTTGAAAAGCTCATTGTTATAGAAGAGCTGGATCCTATAATCGAAACACATTGTAAAGTTCTAGGATTAGAAGTTACCGGCAAAGATATTTTTCCTATGATTGACGAGTTCTCACAGGAGCTTATCGCTTCAAAACTTGGTCTTGAAGATAAGCCACATTGCGCTCCTATAGATAATCTGCCTGTAAGACCTCCTGTTATGTGCGCAGGCTGCCCTCACAGAGGCATGTACTATGCCCTTTCCAAGAACAAGATCACTGTCCTTGGCGATATCGGCTGCTATACACTAGGATCAGCCCAGCCTCTCAATGCTGTTGATACAACAGAGTGTATGGGAGCTTCCGTAAGCTCCATCCACGGATTTAACAAGGCACTTGGCAAAGAAAGCGAAGGCCGCACTGTAGCTGTAATAGGCGACTCAACATTCATGCACTCCGGTATGACAGGTCTTGCCAACATAGCATATAACCAGACCAACTCTACAGTACTCATCCTCGACAACTCTATTACAGGTATGACCGGACACCAGCAGAATCCTACAACAGGATATAACATCAAAGGTGATCCTGCAGGCAAGATAGATCTTGAAGCCCTGTGTCGTGCTATGGGTATAGAGAATGTGCGCATTGTAGATCCATATAATATCAATGAATGCGAGAATGTTGTCAAAGAAGAGCTTGCCAAAGAGGCTCCTTCTGTCATCATCAGCCGCCGCCCATGCGCACTTTTAAAACAGGTAAAACACAACCCTCCTATCAAAGTTAATACAGATAAATGTAAAAGCTGCAAATCCTGCATGAAGATAGGATGTCCCGCAATCTCTATGAAGAAAGGCAAAGCACACGTTGACCCTACTCTATGCGTAGGCTGTAATGTATGTACTCAGCTTTGCCACTTCGATGCATTTGAAACACAGGAGGGGGTAACTATAAAATGAATAATACAACAAACGTAATGATAGTCGGTGTTGGAGGACAGGGCTCCCTTCTTGCAAGTAAGCTCCTTGGGCACGTAATGCTCAAAAAGGGTGTAGATGTAAAGGTTTCAGAAGTACACGGTATGAGCCAAAGAGGCGGAAGCGTTGTAACTTATGTAAGATTCGGCGATAAGGTCTACTCTCCTATCATTGACAAGGGAGAAGCAGACTACATCATATCTTTTGAACCCCTTGAAGCAGCCAGATACATGATAAACCTTAAACCCGGCGGGCAGGTAATAGTCAACGATCAGCAGATGGATCCTATGCCTGTGATAACAGGTGCTGCCACTTATCCTGAAGGACTGATAGACAAGATGAAGGCTTCGGGGGCCAAGGTTGATGCTTTAGATGCTCTTGGAATTGCAGTTAAGGCAGGAAGTGCAAAGGCTGCCAATGTAGTTCTTATGGGACGTTTTTCCACATATTTTACTGATGTTACAGAAGATGAATGGCTTAGTGCTTTAGAAGAATGCGTTCCGCCTAAATTCATCGAACTAAACAAAAAAGCCTTTGACCTTGGTCGAAAGGCATAACTTTATTGCCCATCACTATTTTGGTGATGGATATATTACTATTCTATTGTAAGGATTATACCTATGAAAACGATAGTTCTTTACAATAAAAGGATGTGTGAACAATAGTTGGAGGAGAAAAATGGTCTGGAACGAAACCAAAGAATGTATGTCACGAGATGAGCTCGAAACTCTCCAAAGTGCAAGACTTGTCAAGGTAGTTAACAAAGTATATCACAACGTTGAATACTATCGTAAAAAGATGCAGGAGCTTGGCCTTGAACCGGGAGATATCAAGGGAATTGAAGATATCGAGAAACTCCCATTCACAACCTATGAAGACCTAAATAACACCTATCCATTTGGGCTATCTGCAGTTCCTACATCAGAACTTGTCAGAGTCCATGCTTCAAGTGGAACTACAGGTAAACCCAAAATTGGTGTGTACACAAGAAGAGATATTGATATGTGGTCGGAATGCGTTGCAAGATGTCTGTCTATGGCAGGAATTACACGAGATGATATCATTCAGGTCGGCTACGGATATGGACTTTTTACCGGAGGTCTTGGTGCTCACTACGGAGCAGAATACCTTGGAGCACTTGTCCTTCCTATGTCCACCGGTAATACTCAAAAGCTCCTTGATATGATGATAGACTGCAAGGCAACTGCTATTGCATGCACACCATCATACCTTCTCCATGTAGCGGAGGATATAGAAAAGCTAGGTCTTCTTGATAAAATAAAGTTAAAGACAGCTATCTGCGGAGCTGAACCCTGGACAGATGAGATGCGTGATCAGATGGAGAAAAGACTCAATATCAAAGCCCACGACATATACGGTCTTACAGAGATCTGCGGTCCCGGCGTCGCCTGCGACTGCGAGTATCACAAAGGCCTTCATATCTGGGAAGATCATTTCCTTCCGGAGATCATTGATCCTGCTACACATAAAGATGTTCCGGCAGGGTGTGATGGCGAGCTTGTTATCACCAATCTCACCAAAGAAGGCATGCCTCTTATCCGTTATCGTACCAAGGACCTTACTTCTCTTGAGATCGACAAATGTGAATGTGGCAGAACCATGGCAAGAATCCAGAGATTTAAAGGCCGTACCGATGATATGCTCATCATAAGAGGCGTCAACGTATTCCCTTCACAAGTAGAAGCTGCTCTTCTCAACATCGACGGCACAACTCCTCACTACATGCTGGTTGTTGACCGCGTCGATAACACAGATACACTTGAAGTTCAGGTTGAAATTGCTGAGAAATTCTTCACTGACGAAGTACGTGGTCTTGAGAAACTTTCAAATGAGATTCATAATAAACTTAAGAGCGCAATAGGGCTTAATGCCAAGGTCAAACTCGTAGAGCCAAACGGTCTCGTACACTCTGATGGAAAAACAAAGCATGTTATTGACAAGCGAAAGCTCTATAACTAAGCCTACGCCCAAGAATCAAAACGTATAAAATGACGTAATGGTCAAAAAAGTACTTTTGACAACCACATCATAATATCGCAAAGCAACTAACAGTCATCTTTTTTGAAAGAAAGGAATATCAATGTTTGTAAAACAACTTTCCGTATTTCTTGAAAATAAAACAGGACGCCTTAATGATGTCCTCTCAATTATAAGTAGCAATGGAATCAATATCTTATCCATATCAATTGCTGATACCAGTGAATTTGGAGTTCTGAGAATGCTCTGCGAAGATCCGGCTAAAGCCCACGAGCTACTCAAAGAGCACGGCATTACTTCAAAAGTTAATGATGTCATCGTCGTATCTATACCCCAGGCCGTTGGAAGTCTTGAAAAAGTTGTAAAAAGCCTTGAGCAAAACAATATTAACATCCAGTATGTATATGGACTGTCACTTGATGATGAAGGTGCTTCTATCGCAATGAAGACAGATGATCTCGAAAAAACACTTGAAGTTCTTAAAAACGAGAATGTGAAACTTTATAGTCAAGATGATATGTGATTAGTATATAGAACTGATACGTTTTATACGGGGAAGATATGAAAACCACAAACACCAAAGGACTTCATGAACAGCAGAGAATAGCTTTTTTGTTAATTATCTGGAGGCTTCCAGAGTTTTTTACATCATTCATTGCTGCAACAGCAAGCGGCTCAGTGGTCTTATGGCTTGAGTTTATCGAGAAGGCCAGCATACTGATACCAGGAATCATTATTGCTATTCTATCAAAAAAACTTAATCAGAATCTCAAATATAAATTCAACTATGGTACAGGTAAAGTTGAGGCTATCACCGCGCTATGTTGTGAAATTTTTGATATAGCAGGTCTGTTTTGTGTATCTTTTTTTGCTTTAAAAGAGTTATTTAAGCCGGAAGAAAGTGGAAGTTTCCTATTGTTTGCACTTGCAGTAAGCATCCTTGGACTTTTAATTGATCTTATCATTATGCATAGGCAGAAAAAAATTCTTTTGCGCAATCATAACAAGATGTTCCATACAGCTCTTGTCAGCGCGCAAAAGGAATTCTTTTTTGATGCAGCTTCCATTAGTACTCTGATAATTACTGTAGTATTCAAAAATACTACTTGGGTGAGCTTCATATCCCCTGTAATATGTCTTGCCATTGCAGTTCCTTTTTTTGTAATTATAGTAAGACACTTAAAGGAATCAATCGCAGAGCTTGTTGACAGGACTATTGATGAGGACAGCCAGCTCAAGATTATAAAGGTTTTAAACGAATTCTATGACAGTTACGAGGAATTTGGAGAAGTCAGGAGTCGTATAAATGGCAATCAGAAGACCATAGACATTGAACTTTATTTTAACTCTGAAATGAAGTATGGACAGGTAAAGGAAACTACTCAAAAAATCAAAACACGTATCCAGGAGGAAATAGATAACAGTGTTGTTAATGTTGTGATATAAGCCGGCAAATTCCCACTAATCAGGAGAATAAAATCTATGAGGCATAATAAAGGAATCAGTATAAAAGCGCTTGTTGTAATCAATACAATCATATTTATGGGTATACTTACAGCGGCAATTGCGACCATCGGCTATAAGCTTTATTACAACAGTTTTATGGAGAATTACATCAGTTATGCAGATACTGTACTGGAGTATGCATATCATAAAGCTGTAGAGTATTCCTTTGGAGATATAATAGCAAGTCGTGAAATGTCGGAGAAATATGAAGCATTCAGAGAAGAATTAAATGAGATAAAAGACAGCTCTGACATCGAATACCTGTACGCCGTTTATTTTGATGATGATACGGATATTCACAGCCTTCATTATGCAATAAATGCCAAAGCCAAAGAGGAGCTGTCAGCAAATAAATCTCTTTCTGAGATATACACTTTTATGGGGATGCCAGTAGAGGAAGGTGCTTTTGAAGATGATACTCTTTTAATACTCCAGAAGGCAATAAAAGACAAAAATAGGAACACCGGAACGCTTACAGGTTATTCGGATGTATATGGGCATATGTTAAACGGTTACCATGTGGTGTTCGATAAAAATGACAATGCAGTTGGACTCCTTTGCGTGGAGATAGACATTAACAGGATCAGCGCAGGACTCCATAGATATTTGCAGACTGTTATACTTACGGCAATTGCTTTAACTGTTATTCTGGTTCTTTCATTTGTGTATAGTACACAGCGATATTTGACAGCCCCCATTATGAGAATTATAAAAAGCAGCACTTCATTTGTAAAAGACATGAAAAGCGGAACAGATCCCGAAAATCTTGTCTATGAAGATGCTAAGGTAACCCCCCAAGGGGATATTGCTATGCTGGCAGACAATGTAAAGAGCCTTGCGGACAGCGTGGCATCCTACATGGTCAACCTACGAGATACCACAGCCGAGAAGGAGAGGATTGGTGCTGAGCTCTCAGTTGCGACACAGATACAGGCAGATATGCTTCCCAGAATTTTCCCGCCTTTCCCTGAAAGACAGGAATTTGACCTATATGCAACTATGACACCTGCAAAGGAGGTTGGCGGAGATTTCTATGATTTCTTCCTGATAGATGATGATCATCTTGGGCTTGTAATGGCTGACGTTTCAGGCAAGGGAATACCGGCGGCACTATTTATGGTGATTGCCAAAACACTTATAAAGAACAGATGTCAGCTTGGTGGAAATCCTGCCGAAATACTTTCTTATGTCAATGACCAACTCTGTGAAGGGAACGAAGCCGAGCTCTTTGTAACTGTTTGGCTGGCAATCATAGAGATTTCCACAGGGAAAGGTATGGCTGCTAATGCAGGGCATGAGCACCCTGCGATCCGCCGGGAAGCCAGTTCATGGGAACTGGTCAAATACAAACATTCGCCTGCTGTGGCCATCATGGAGGGACTCAGGTTCAGGGAGCATGAATTTGAACTTCACTCCGGAGACAGCTTATTTGTATACACTGACGGAGTTACAGAGGCGACAAATGCACGCAATGAACTGTTTGGTGAAGAAAAGCTCCTCGAGGCATTAAACCGTGATAGCAATGCTCAGCCCCAGGAACTTCTCACAAATATCAGGGGTGACATCGATACCTTTGTGGGAGAAGCACCTCAATTTGACGATATTACAATGATGTGTTTGAAATGGAACTAACGCAGGGTATGATTATGAAGGAAATAATACTCGAAGCAAAAGTGAAAAAACTGGATGAACTGCTCTCGTTTATTGATACAGAGCTTGAGAATGCAGGCTGCACAGCAAAAAAAAAGATGCAGGTCGATTTGGCTGTGGAAGAGATCTTTGTCAATATCGCAAACTATGCCTATGAAAGCGGCGATGGAGAGGCGGTAATACAAATAGAAACAGATAAAAAAACATCCAGGGCAGAAATCACTTTTATTGATGAGGGCAAACCCTATAATCCTCTCGAAAGAGAGGATCCGGACATCACTTTGTCTGCGGAAAATCGTCCTATTGGTGGTCTTGGTATCTATATCATAAAAAAAAGCATGGACGAGGTGATGTACAGGTTTGAAAATAAAAAAAATATTTTGAAAATCGTAACTTCATGGTAAAAAACTATCGAACATTTCAGACAGAGATGATATTTTGTATGTTACTGGTCAGAACTTAACAGTATCGTTGGGATTTTTTAATGAGAATGCTTTTGCTCACCATCTTTCTATAATGTATAATCAACTTATAAGCATAACTTTTTGAGGGATATATCGATAAAATCTTTTAATACCACCGGTTTATGTATTCCTGAAAAGCACTATATGGTTTATATTTCAAACAAAGTTAAATAGTATCTGTAGATAAAAAAACTATATACGAAGCAGTGCTTTAAATACTTTATGAGTAAAATAAAAGTCATCATTGATTTAGTGTATTAGCAGATAAAATGTCTGTATATAAGGAACATGCTAAAGAATTGAATACATACAGGAGGGTATAGCATGAGTTACAGAGAATCTGAACACGTTAAGATTAGAGATGTAAAAAATGACATCGAAAGGGCATATAATGTGCTTGCAGACTATTGTTTCGATGTAGGAATTAAGGACAAGGATGCACTGAGATTCAGGCTTTTGACAGAGGAAGTATTGCGGCTCATAAAACAGATATTGGAAGAGCGGACTGTTGAATTATGGTTTGAGGGTGATGAAAGGGTGTCACGTATTGTGCTGGAGAGTGAGGGAACTCTTTTAGGAGACCAGAAAGAAAAGCTGGGATCGATTACTCCTTTAGGAGAGATTACTGAAGAAAAGGGCTTTTTTGGAACTCTCGCAAAAATGTTTCTCATAAAGGATAATGAAGAGATTACCTGGTCGCTAAAGGAGTATCAGGATAAACTACGAGCCAAAAAGGCTGAGGATAAGCTTTCTCTTGAGGCATGGGAAGACCTTGAAAGATCCATTGTGGCCAATCTTGCAGATGATATCGAGATTATATCTTCTGGTAAAAAGGTTAGAATGATTGTGCTCAAAGATTTTTCAAAGTCTCTTCTACTTATTAATCCCGGATATCTTGAAGCCAGTTCCAATACTATCATCATCGGAAGTGGAATGGATGCTACATGTGGGTTGAAAAAAACTGAGGATATTGTTTCAGAACTTTCTCTCGATAAGAAGAATGCTCTTCGCGCAAAGCTTGTTCTTGAAGAGACTCTTGGTATGTTAAAAGAGATAACAGATAACTATAAAGCAGTTATCTGGGTCGAGAAATATAAAAAGAGTTATTGCATCAGGTTAACAGCTAAAACTGAAATGAATTTTGACAGAAAGAAAGAGTTCATTTCTCTTTCGACCGAGCATAGAAATGACAGTGTTAGGGGATTCATGGATAAGATAAGTGACGTGATAGAGAACGGACTTCTTAGCTATGAAAAAGCTGCCAACCTTTCGCAAAAATATGATGGTGGCATCGTCAATTACGGCACTATGGGAATGTATGGAAATCTGGAAGGTGTAAATGAATTCGGATATATGTGGTCTCTTTGTGACTATCGGAATTCTCTGGAAGATGCCGTAATAGATAACGAGGCCTGCAAAGAAGCCTGGGATGAGCTTGAAAAATCGATTGTAGCCAATATTGCAAACGATGTGCTTGTGGGCGTAAAGGGTAACAAGGTTGATATGACCATCATATGCAAAATCATATAAAGCATCATAAACAAATATGAAGGGAGAAAATCAATGAACATTATCAAAAACAAGATTGATAAAGAACTCACAATTGCATTAGAGGGAAGGCTTGATACTACTACTGCCCCACAGCTTGAAGACGCTCTTGCGGCTGAGCTCTCAGGAGTAACTAAGCTTATATTTGATTTTGCTAAGCTTGAGTATATCTCATCTGCCGGATTGCGTGTCCTTCTATCCGCACAGAAAAGCATGAACAAACAGGAAGGAATCATGATAGTTAAGAATACAAATGAAGAAATAAAAGAAATTTTTGAGGTTACAGGATTTGTAGATATTCTGACCATAGAATAACAAATAATTCTCCATCATCATTCCTTTGATAGATAGATAATAGTGTGAAAATTTGACAAGTTTGTTAGTCTATGCTATCATGCAAGCCGAGAGTGCAGCAAATACACATGCGTAAGACCATCTTATGTATTTACTGCACTCTTTCTTGTGAATAATATTTTAGAAATGAGGTAATCAGCAATGAAAAAGCTAATCGTCGTGATGGTGGCCCTGCTTATAGGAGCGGCCGCAGAGGCGCAGCGCAACGCTCCAGCAATTCGCTCACCTTGTTAACACCTGCTGCTACCAGCTTCTCAGCGTAGACGTCGCCTACACCTTCAATGTCAATAATCTTGTAATCCATAGTCACAATACTTTCAAGATTTAGTCATTAGTTTACCCAACCAACAATTGATTGGTTGCTACAAAGATACGGACAAATTTCCAATTCTGCAACTTTTTCCTGAAAAAACTGTCACCACGTTATCTTTTTCCCTATTTACCCGGACTTTTGGGGGAAATCAGAAATTGGCTCTATTTTACAATAAAACCACATAGATACACGTTAAGATAAAATAACGAGAATTAAAAATACGCTATGGCATCAAATAAACTTATAAATCTCAATCTTCCTGCACTGCTTGACATCATTGCGGAAAAGAAGAAAGCCCTTACCATCTGCTTTTTCGCAACTGCCGTTGTTGCTGTCATCGTGAGTTTCAGCATTCCCCGGATATACAAATCGAATGTCACATTGTCGCCTGAATCGACATCACTGGGTGAAATGA
>ERZ842401.8395-NODE-8395-length-10165-cov-10.077745_pt1 | contig 10165 bp, 2 predicted proteins | sample MGYA00521270_ERZ842401 | MGnify/ENA primary metagenome ERZ842401 (study PRJEB31892, sample SAMEA3878208) | bioreactor metagenome | biome: Moose rumen | place: Sweden | collected 2011-10 | study: EMG produced TPA metagenomics assembly of the PRJEB12797 data set... | reverse complement strand
CCCAATCCCCAATCCCCAATCCCCAATCCCCAATCCCCATTTTCAGAACAAAATCCAACTAAAAATTCACTAAAAAAAATTATAAAATTTTACTTAAATTAATAATAATATTTTTTCTTTATTTAAACCAAAAAAAGATTTTTTAAGTTTAAATTAAAATGAAACGAGGAAAAACTCAAAACAAAAAATCCAAATCCAAATCAAAAGGTAAATCTCAAAAACCCCGAAAAAAATTAATCGAAGAATATGAAATAATAGATATAATAGATTCATCAAACCCAGACGAAGAAAAATTTCTACCATTAGATGAAGATTATTTAAATAAAAAAGACACAAAACAAAAAAATAAAACTCAACTTAACAGAAAAAGAACAAGAGCAAAATCTGAAAAAAGTAGAATTCCTTCAAAAAAATCCCAAAATAAAAATCAAATTCAAAAAATAAAAATAAAAAAAGGTGTTGATTACAAAAAAGGAAAGTATAATATTCGTGTCGAAATAATATCAAAAGATGAAAGTTTAGAAGGCGAAGAAAATTCAGTCGATAATTCATGTTGTGTTACTTGCAGTAATAGAAATTGTGTTAGAGCAGCTCAAACTCAGAATTATTCTTTAATGGAGAAATGTATTAATGATACTGAGCATATAAGTAGTATAATAGAGCCATATTCAATAGGAATAGGAAATGCTTTGGAAAAAGCGATAGAAAACAAAGATAAAAAAATGGTCGAAATTATTTTTAAATCATTAAATAACAATAATAAAAAAATAAGATGTTATAAAGATCAACCTAAAATCCAATTAACAAATACAGGAGAAAATTCAGTATATATGGTCGGTACTCGAACAAGAAAATTAAATCAAACACGAGGAAATAAAATGGGTAACGATGCTTTCATTCACGATGATGTACAATCTGATATTTATAGCTTAGCAAATACCATATGTCAATATATTATGGAAAAAATAGACGACCCTTCTTGGATAGACTATTTGCAATCAATGAAATTTGACAATAATAATGATAGCACGAATAATAATTATAATAATAGATATTATAATTTTTCAAATAATTTTAATTTATCTTTTGAAAGTTATATAATAAATGCAGTTCTTAAAGGCAATATAGAAAATGTGAAACGATTATTAAAAGGAAAAGAGCAAGATTATAATTACGGATTTAATATATTACATTATCAAGTCTTGGCCGAAAAAAAGCCTGATAATATAAAAATAAAAGTTAAGACTTCATTGACTAAAAAACCACAAACAAATTATGGTATGACACCTATGCATATAGTATGTATAAATCCAGATTCGAATTTCATTAAAAAATTAGTGCAACTTGGTGGCGATTGGAATGTCTTAGATGATTTAAATCGAAAGCCGATACATTATGCAGCATGTTGTAAAAGTGAAAAACCTTTAAATTATTTATTATCTTTAGGCGCTTTAATAGATGAAGTAGATAAAGAAAAAAAATCGCCTTTAATGTATGCATGTCTTGCTGGACGAATTGATTGTGTGAAATTATTAATAAAAAAAGGTGCTAATATTTTATTAAAAGATAAATTAACAAAAAACACAGCATATCACTTCGCGTGTAAAAATGGATATTTAAATATAGTAAAATATTTTATAGAAAATACAGAAATAAAAATAGATCTCCCAGGTGAAGAACGCATGACGGGATTAATGCTCGCATGTTTATATGGTCATTATACTTTAGTCGAATATTTATTAGAAAAAAAATCAAAAATAAATAAAAAAGATAAATTTAAACGAACGCCTTTATTACATGCAATACGAGGGGGACATTTTAAATTAGTTAGTTATTTATTATCAAGAGGGGCTGATTTTGAACAAGCGGACAGTTCGAATAATACCCCCCTCCACTATGCATGTTCTTCTGGATTTAAAAATATCGTTGAAATATTAATAAAAGCTGGGGCGAATCCTAATCCTTCAAATGATTGGAAATATTCAGCGTTGGAAATTGGCTTTGTTAAAAATCATTTTGGTATAATAAAATATTTATTAAATTATGTCGATGTAAATACAAAATTTAATTTGGATATGACTTTGATACATTATTCATTCAAAAAAATTAATAAAAAAATTGTCGAAGAAGAAATTAAATATTTAATATTAGAAAAAAAATGTGACATTAATGTCCAAGATTATTACGGAGATACTTGTCTACATTATTTAGCCAAATATGATTTTAATAAATATATTCAAGATAATAATAATTATTTTTATTATAGTAAAATAGACGAAAAAATCAAGAAAGAATTATACCAAGAATTAATTAAAAAAATTTTTGAAATATTAAATCAAGTTGAAAATTTGAATATTAATTTACAAAATAAAGAAGGAAAAACACCGTTTCAATTAGCCTTAGAAAAAAATAATTATTTTTTCCTTGAAGAAATACTTAAATTAAATCCTGAATTATGTTATATAGATAAAAAAGATAATTCTCTTTTTCATAGTTTAGTTCCTTTCATATATGAATATAATATTCCACAAGATAAAAAAATGAATATAATAAATGAAATATTAAATCGAATAAAAGACAAATTATCCGAGGATGAATTAAGCAGAATAAGTAATACATATGATGAAAATGGTTTTACTCCCCTACTTAAATTCATGTATGAATATCATAAAAATATTAATTCAATATATTCAAAAATAAAAACTGAAATAACAAATGAATATAACAAAGAAAAAAAAGGAAACAATAATGAAAATAAAAATAATAATAGCAGTAATATTTTTAATAATTCTTTCAATTTCAATTTTAATTACAGTATAAATAATAATGCTATTTCTGCCTATGTACCATTTAAGCATAAAAATATAGAAGAAAATTTATCTAATGAAAATTCAAATGATTTAGAGATAATTAAAAAAAGAACAAAAGAGAAATTTAAACCTTTTATCGAATTTTTATTTTCAGTGATTAAAAAATATATTTCATTAAAATCAAATCCGGAAATAAAAGTAGGTAAATTATTCTTATATCGCAATAACAATAATAATAATGATTCAAAAGAAATAAAAAAAGAAAAAACTGTAAATTATATAGAATCACAATATTTCCAAGGTCAAGGAAAAAATAGCATATTATTATATTTAATGTCATATCCAGATAAGGAAATTCTAAAATATTTTATCGAGACTTTAAATATATCAGTAAATGTTTATAATTTATACAAACGCAATGCCTTATATTTTTTAATAGATAGTATTACTGAAATAAATACCATCGAAGAAAATAACAAGAATGAACTTATCAAAGAAACATTTAATTATTTAATAAATAAAGGTATAAATATAGAATGTATCGATTATTTAGGCAATAATATTTTTTTATATTTATCCAAAAATTATTTCGATATTGATTTATTGAATATTTTCCTTAAAAAAAATTGTGAAATTAATAAATTTAATAAACAAGATGAAAATCCTTTATTTTATTATATGCGCAAAAAAGATTATGACAAAGTAAAAATATTAATAGAACAATTTAAAGTTGATTATACTTTGACAGATAGTAAAAAAAGAAATTTAATACATTATTTATGTAACGATGAAATTTCTTCGACGGATATGGACGAAAGATTATGCAATTATTTATTATCAAAAAAAATAAATTTAAATTCGGAAGATATTTTAGGCCGTACTCCGATACATTATTTATTTGTGAAAATAAATGACGAATATAACAGTAAAGATATTGATCCAATTAATACTTTAACTAAGTTTTTGGAAAATGACGAAGTAAATCCTGAACATAAAGACATATATGGGAATACTCCTTTACATTATGCTTGTCAAAGAGGAAGTATTATAAGTATTATATCATTAGGAGCAAAAAAAATTAATTATGATATCAAAAATAAAGAAAATAATTCACCTCTGGCTTATAGTATCTTATTCAAAAAAGAAAATGTCGCCATCAATTTAATTCAACAAAATGTTGACTTGGATCAATATGCTTATCCACTTTTTGACCGTAATGAATCCAAAAAAATTAAAGAAATAAATAGAAATGTTGAATCAAATATAATGGATTTAGATACCTCATTTGATATGGAATTACAAGATGAAAATAATAATAAAATGGAAATTGAAAATAATATTGATAATAATAAAAATAAAAATAAAATAAAATTAGAAACGATAGAAAATTTGGAAAATCAAAATAAAAATAATAAAAATAATTCCAGTAGTGATGATGATAGTGATGATAATTCTGATGAATCATCAAGCCAAAATCAAAATAATCAAAATATTTTTAATAATAATAATAATACATCGAATTCAATAAATTTATTAAATCCATTTGGTAATATAAACAATGTTTTTAGATTTAGTAATAATAATAACAATATATATAACCCTTTTTATAATAATAATAATATTCCTAATAATAAAAATAATTATATAATTCCAAGAAAAAAAAGAGTTAGAAATAATTATTCAACCTTTGGCTCTAATGTTTTCGGTTCTAAAAATAAAAATATCGGTAATAATAATATAAGCAATATAAATTGTCCAGATTTTATTACAAATATGTTTTCAAATACTAAAAAAAATAAAGGTATAAAATTATTCAGAGTATGTATAAAGAATAATTTCCAGGGTTTAACACATTTATTTATTACTAAAGGATATTCTTTAATGAAAGCAATAGAAGATTCATTTTATGAAAATCAATTTAATTTAGCTATGAAATTATTAATACGTTCACCATATGATAAAACATATCAAATATTAAATAGTGAAAAGCAAAATTTATTTCATATATTAGGCCATATTAAAAATAATTATCAAATTAATCAATTAAATGAATTACTCGATTTACTCTATTCAAAAAATATACCTCTCGATGCAAAAGATATATATGGCAACACCCCTCTCCATTATGCTTCTAAATATTTATTCAAAGAATTAATAGAGTTTATTTTAACTAAATATGAAAATAAAAATTACTTATTAAATTCGGAAAATATTGAATCGCATACACCTTTCTTCTTCGCAACAAAAAATAATAATATAAATTCTATAAACAAAAAAATATTTGATTTATTATTCACGACTAAAAATATAAATCAAATTAATTCATATGATGAAAATTTATTAGAACCAAATAAAAATAAGCAAAAGATTGAATATAAATGTACACTTTTATTATATATAATAAGATTAATGTTGAAATCAGATTTAAATCAAAAAAATGAAAATTATATATATTATTTTAAAACCTTAATACAAAACGGAGCTTCTTTAATAGAAAAAGATTCTTATGGTAAATCAGCCTTGATTTATACAGTATTAGAAAATAATTTTCCTTTTCTTAAAATGCTATGTGAAAATGCTATTAATAATATCGATAAAAATATTGTAGATTTAAATACAGGCAAATCTTTAATTCATTATTGTGTATCTTTAAATAATTTTGGAAGCTATGAAAATAAAGAAATGCTCGAGTATTTATTAACAAATAATTTCATTTCTTCATCAAAAGATATTTATAATAAAACCCCTTTAGATTATGCTTTAGAGCAAAAAAGTACAAATAATTTAACTTTACTTAAAGATCATAAGGTAATTGGTACAGAAAATATAGATATAGATAATCACAAAAAAAATTATAAAAATATAATCGATGAACAAAATGCCTTAAATGCAAATAAAATTCCTATAATGAATTTCGAGCAAGATAGTAAAGAATATTTTAATAAAAGAATAAATACAATACCAGATTCAGAATATAATAAGAAACCAAATTTAAGAGAATATAAATCCGAATTCTTTGAATTATATAAAGAAAATAAAGAATATTGGGATGTTTCTTTGACAAAAGTAAATTTACAAAATGGTATATATGGTGAATATATGTTCTATTTTATCCAATTAATTCACGACAAAGGTAAAAATATGTACATAGTTACTACCCAATTTGGACGTATAGGGGAAGAAGGGGCAAATCAACGATCACCTTTTAATACATTAAATGAAGCCAAAAATGAATTTAATAAAATATTTAAAAGCAAAACGGGTAATAATTGGGAAGATAGAAATAATTTTAAAAAAATAAAAGGAAAATATATGCTATTAACTTATAATAAAATTCATATAAAGCCTAATGAATTATTAAAGCCATTTGATTATGAAAAATCTCCCAAATCAAATTTATTGAATGATGAAATTAAAACATTATTAAAAAATATTACAGATAATTCCATTATTGCTAAAGCATTTAAAGATAGTGGTGTAAATACTGAATTTTTTAATTATTCAATGCTTAATAAAGAAATATTAATAAAGGCAAGAAAATATTTAATAGATATTTATAATAAAGTCCAAGAACTTGAAAAAATAAGAAATATTAATATAAATATAAATATGATGAATAATAATACTAATAACTCAAATAATAATACCGAAAATGAAAATAAAGAAAATGAAATGGAAATAGAAGAAGACATAGATAAAAAAGAAAAAATAATAGAAATAAAAGATATAAAGACATTAAAAGATAAAACTGATGCTATTTTATTCAAGACAAATGAAATAATGGATTTATCTAATAGATATTATGAACTTATTCCAAAAGAAAAATTTAAAAATAGTTGCATACTTCCTTTGACTCGTTTAGATGAAGTAAAAAATGAAATTCAAATAATAGATAATCTCACCTATATAGAAAAAGCCGTAAATATTTTATTAGGTGCAAATAACAAACTAAATGAAATTAACCCCTTAGATTATATATATTATTCTTTGCAGACATATTTTAATTGTATCGAGAAAGATTCTCCTGAATTTAATACAATAGAAAAATATATAAATAATACTTCAGGTAATGATAAAATAATAAATATATTTAGTGTCATAAGAAAAGAAGAAACACAGAATTCAATTAAATTTAATGAATTATCTAATCATTATTTATTATTCCACGGAACAAAAATTTTTAATTTAATAGGTATATTTTCAAATGGATTAAAAATAGCCCCTCCTGAAGCACCCACCACAGGGTACATGTTCGGCAAAGGTATTTATTTATCTAATATGTATCAAAAAAGTATCGATTATTGTGATACTATACAAGATAAAACTGATATACAAAAAATAAAAAATTATTCTTATATTTTATTATGTGAAGCAGCTTTAGGAAATATTTATGAGCCCAATATTTCATTTGATACTGAAAAATTAGACTTTTTAAATATGGGTTATGATTCTTTAAAAAGTATTTCTAATACTGGCCCTGATCCTAATAAAAATTTCGTTTGTAATAATGGGGTTATTATTCCATTAGGTAATATTATATCTTATGGAAATAATAAACTAATGAATAGAAATACTTTTAGTACGAATTATCCTGAATATGTTATTTATAATTGTGAACAAATAAGAATAAGATATGTTGTCCAAATGGAAAAATCTTTCGATATCGGTTATTATTAGGATTTTAGATTTTGATATTTAATTTAATAATAACAAAAGTTCTAAATTAAAAAAAATAAAAAATTGATTAAATAAATAATTAAAAAAATATGTAAAATTAATTAAAAAAAATGAGTATAAATGATACATTAGCAAATTTAGCAAATGCAGCAGCCGAAGCAGAAACAAAATTAAAAAAAGAGGAAGAAAAGAGAAAAAATTTAGAAGACAATTGTGGCTTATTAACACTTGAAATACAAGAAAAGGCAAAGGAAATTAGTCAATTAAAAGATGAAAATGAAAAATTAATAAATGAAAGGATTAATTTAAATGAAAAATTAGAATCAAATAAGAAAGAAATAGAAGAATTAACAAAATTTAAAAAAGAGCATGAAAGTGCAGATTTTAATTCATTAATAGAAGAAAAAAATAAATTAATAATAGAGAAAGAAGAAATGGAAAAAAAATATTTGGAAATGAAACAATGTTATGAAAATGAACAAAATAAATTATTATCTATAGATAAAAGTTTTTATAATTATAAGCAAGAATCAAAAGCACAAATAGAGCAATATAGAATAGAAAAAGAAAATTTAGAAAAAGAATTAAATGATATAAAAGAAGAATTAGAATTAACTAAGAAAAATTTAGAGAATACAGAAAAAGAATTAAAAAATTCTTTGGAAGTTGTATCTTTATTAAAATTAGAAGCAGAAAAAAAGAAATTAGAAATGGAAGAATTAAAAACAGAATCATATAATAAAATAGAAGAAATTAAATCAAAAATGGAAAAAGCAGGTCAAAGTGTTTTTTCTCAAGATAAAACTTTGAATATTATAGCTGAAAATATTCATTTCTTTTTTGAACAAGAATTTCATTTATCTTTAACAAATATCATCGAAACTATCTTTAAAAACTTTATAGTTTATACCCAAAGTATTTTTAGTACTAATGAAAATGGAGATAAATTTATTCATAATGATGAAAATTTATATATATATAATTTAAAAGATATATATTTTTATATTTATTTTTATATATTTAAATTAAAGAAAGTAAAAAGAGATGAAGAAGCCGCTAATAATCTTATATCAAATGCGGATTTCACAGAAGAAATAATAAGTGAAATATCAAATAAATTATATGAAAAGAATTTAATACATACAACAAATAGAGATTGTCAAAAAACAGTAAATGAATATTTAGGTAATTTAAAAAAATTAGGAATGAATGATGAACATTTGATTAAAATTAAACAATTATTTAATAAAAAAAATGGAAAATATAAAGTATATTTATTAAATTTAATAAAATCTTTAGTAAAAAAATGTGCTGATACTATTAATAATAGTGCAATAGAAATGAATAATAAAATTCTTTATGATTTTAATAATTATACAGGAGAAGAATTTTCTTTTTATAAAAATAATTTACAAATATTTTGTGATAAATTAAATAATCAAAATATAGAAATAATTATTAATTTATTAAAATATTCGAATGAGCCAATAAGTCGAGTTCATTTCCAAAATAATTTTAATCAAGATTTATCTGAATTTAATATTCAAAAAATTCTTTTAAATTTAATGACATATAATTCAAATATATTATCTTTTAGTTTTAGTAAATGTGAAAATATAAAAACAAATGTTTTATATTATATATTATTTTGTATACAAAATTTAAAAAATATAAAAATATTATCATTTGAATCATGTCAATTAACAGATGAACAAATAAAAATAATTTCGGAAGGAATAAAAGAGAATAAAAATATAATAGCACTTATGCTTAGAAAAAATAATATAACATCACAAGGAGGTATGTATATATCTGAATATATGAATGTAAATAAAAATATAAGACAATTATATTTAGGTGATAATAAAATAAAAGAGAAAGGACTTAAAAGTCTTGTTGATTCAATGACTAATATAAATAGAAATATTACTAATTTAGATATTAGTAATAATGGATTAACATTGGAAGATTTTAATAATATTATAGAATATTTAAATACAAATCCAACTTTGAATTCTTTGGATTTATCTGGTAATAAATTAGATTTAAAATCATCAATAAATTTAGGAGCTACTTTAAGTGCAATAAAAACAATAAAAAGTTTAAATATGTCTAATATGGGTATAATTAGTGAATTTATTCCGAATTTATTTAGAAATTTAAATGTAGATGATATTGCATTAGATGACAACACTTTAGAAGAAGTAGGTTTAATTATGCTTAATAAAGGTTTAGAAGGAAATAAAAATTTAAAAAGATTAAGTCTTAAAAATACTCAATTAAGTAGTATTGGTCTTTCTAGTTTATTAAAAATGTTAGATAAAGCTAATGAATTTCAAGAATTACATATAGAAAATAATACTATTGATGATATGACATTTGGAATTATGAAATCTATGGTTAAAAGTAAACAATTTAAAGTATTTGTTTCTAAAAATTTAATGAATCAAGAATTATTTAAAGAACAAAATAAAGAAATTAATAATATTATTCTAGTATAGTATATTATTTATTTTATTATTTAATCAATTTATTATTCTACATATAAATATATTATGCATTACAATTAATATAATTATTTACGAAATATTATTTATGAATTATTATTTTAAAAATAATATTTATTTAATATTAAAATATGGGGATTGGGGATTGGGGATTGGGGATTGGGGATTGGG
>ERZ842401.8394-NODE-8394-length-10166-cov-3.588666_pt1 | contig 10166 bp, 2 predicted proteins | sample MGYA00521270_ERZ842401 | MGnify/ENA primary metagenome ERZ842401 (study PRJEB31892, sample SAMEA3878208) | bioreactor metagenome | biome: Moose rumen | place: Sweden | collected 2011-10 | study: EMG produced TPA metagenomics assembly of the PRJEB12797 data set... | reverse complement strand
CCTCATACGATCCTCCCCAGAAGTATTTCGGGCAGTCGTTGGTGATTTCGGTCACATCCTCCCATGCATAGCACTGGTCCACGAAACGCGAGGTCCCGGGATTGTCGTCGCCGATGTTGTCCACATTGTCGGACATGTACTCGCTGAAGGTGAGGTATGTGTTGTTCGGATAGGCGGACACAAGCAGGGCGCGAATCTTCTCCTGAGTGTTGATCTCGGCACGGTTGTCCGGCATCTTGTCCAGGAAGCCGTTACAGGACTGAGTGAGGGCTGCAACTGCAAGAAGAACTGCAATAATATTCAATTTGTTCATTTTCATAATCTTATCCTCCCTGAACATTAAAGCCCTATTCTGAGCGTGAACGTAAACTGCTTTGCAAGAGGAACGGCCACACCGCCGGTGTTGAAGAATTCAGGATCCTGCCCGTTCAGCTTGGAGTCTGCGTAGAGCAGGAAGAGGTTGGTTGCCTGGACCTTGACTCCGAGAGTGTTGACTCCGAGCTTCTTGACGGTCTTGGACGGGAAGTCGTAGTTGAGCGAGAGTTCCTTCAGACGCACGAAGTCGCCCTTGGCGATACGTGCATCCGAATAATTGTATGCGTTGTAGGCATAGCTGAGGTATGCTCCCGATGAGGAGTAGACCCTGTTCTGCCAACGGCTTGCAATCACGGGAATACTTGTCTTCTGCTCGTCGCCGGGCACCGTCCAGCGGTTCTTGAATTCGCGCGGCATGGAATCGAGATCGTCGTAACTGCTGCGGAAGACGGGATCCAGACGGATTACATTTCCAAAGGAATAGGTGATGTAGATGTTCAGCTTGAAGTTGCCCCAGCTGAAGATGTTGCCTAACGAACCCACATCGGTGGGATCCACGCTGCCGGAGAACGCGAGGTTCTTGATGCAGTCCTCATCCCTCTCCTGGAAATACACGTTCGAGATGGTCTTTTCTCCCTGCTCGTTGATGACGGTGGGAAGGCCTTCCGATGTGAGGCCGTCGAATTTATAGGAGAAGAGGCTTCGCACAGGATAGCCCTCAAGAGCGAAACCGGTGCCGGCGATAAGGTCGAACACGCGGGCCTGGCTCTGCAGGTCGGTAACTTCGTTGTGGGAGTGCGAATAGATGAAGTTCGTGGTCCAGGACCAGTTCTTCCTCTCGATATTCTTGGTGGTTATGGAGAGCTCGTATCCGTTGGACGCCATGGAGGCCACGTTGCCGAGCTTGTCCGGGAAACCGCCTATGCCCTGGGTGGTGATGGGGCCGATGAGGTCGTAGTTGTTACGCTTGTAGATGTCGGCCACGATGTTCACCTTGTTGTCGTACAGACCCAGTTCCGCACCGAAATTCAACTCGTGCTTCTTTTCGTAGGTAAGGGCTCCGTTTGCAATGTCGGAGATGTAGAGCGAAGATTCCTTGTCGCTCGCGAAGGGGCGCCAGGGATTGGTCGCTCCTATCACCACGTTCGCATTGGTCACGCTCGGGCGGTCGCCGGTGAGGGAGTACGAAGCTTTCAGCGACAGGTGGGTCACCATGGGATAGAGGGGCTTCATGTAGCCTTCCTCATGCACGTTCCATGCGCCGGACACGTTCCACGTGGGGAGCCAGCGCGCGGTACGGGCCTTGCCCAGACCGTTGGTGCCCTCATAGCGGTAGGTGCCGTTGAGGGTGTACCTGCCCTTGTACGAATATGTTCCGTTGGCGAAGAAAGCGGCGCTGCGGCTGCAGGTGTTGCTCATCGTGAAGTACTGGGTATTCTCCTCGGACCCCTTCTTGAACACCAGGTAGTCGTAGCTCGCTATTTCGCCGAAGTCGTACTGCATGCCCCAGCCACGGAACCATATGCCGTGACGCTCGATGTTGTTCACCTCGGTACCTCCGAAGAGGCTTACGATGTGGTCGCGGTTGAAGGTGTTGTTGTACTGTGCGGTGGCGCGCAGGTCCCAGCTGTTCATGCCGTTGTCGGTGCGGTCGTAGATACCGCCGACAGGCAGCACGGAAACAGGCAGGGCATATGCGTTGTCGGGATCCGTATAGAGGAAGGGATTGGCGTTGCGGATTGTGGCGGTACTCATCTCCCTGTAGGCGAGAGCCTGGTTGGCATCGTCGAGCACATAGTGCTCCTGCGAGGTACTGGTGGCCTTGTATGCTGCCAGACCGCTGATTTCCATGCCCTTGAACGGCTTGTAACGGAGTTCTCCCTGAATTCGGAAATCCGACACTGCAAGGTCGATGTAGTTGTTGTTCAACTCGTGCAGGATGTTGAATTTGGAATAGTTGCGGGTGTAGAACTCGTCAGGGTCGAGGGCGCGGGACGTATTCAGCGCGTAGGAGTACGGGTTGATGTCGAAGTCGCGCTTGACCTCGCCGGAGACCACGTCGGATTCGCTGTTGATGGTACCGGGAGCGCGCTGCTTGCGGTACGAAGCGTTGCTGATGAGGTTCGCGGTCAGCTTGGGTGAAAGCTTGTAGCTGATGTTCAGGTTGCCGGTGTAACGGTTCACGCTGCTCTGTTTGGTCCAGCCCGGATCGTCGAGCACGGAGAGGGAAGCGTAGTACGTTCCCTTCTCGGTGCCTCCGGAAGCACTTATCGAGTGGTTGTGCTGGATGGTGTCGTTGAACAGGATGTCGAACCAGTCGGTATTGCGGTACTCGGCCGCGCGCAGGTAAGCGTTGCGGGCAGCCTCGGTGTTGGCAAGCCCGAAGGTGCCGTTGGAGGCGTTGTACTGGGTGATCAGCTGATACATCTTTCCGTAAATGCCGCTGTTGGAGGAATTTGCGGTTTCGGCATAATTCAGGTATCCCTTCTGCTGGAGCTCCTGGTAGATTGCCATCTGGTCCTGGGAGTTCATGATGTTGAAGGTGTCGTAGGAGGGCTTCAGCCTGTAGGTGTATTCACCCGTGTAGCTGATGCGGCTCTGTCCCGCCTTGCCCCTCTTGGTGGTGACCACGATCACTCCCGCCATTGCGCGTGCGCCATAGATGGAGGTTGCGGAACCGTCCTTGAGAATGTCGAAGGATTCGATGTCGTCGGAGTTCAGTCCTGCGATCGCCGAAGAGATCAGGGTGTTGGCGTCGCCTGACGAAAGGTCGTCGGCCGACACGTCCACCACGTCTTCCATGATCACGCCGTCAACAACCCAAAGGGGTTTGGACGAACCGTAGATGGAGGTGGCGCCGCGGACGCGGATTTTGGGAGCGGTGCCGAAGGTGCCCGATACGTTCTGTACCGACACACCTGCGGCGCGTCCTTCCAGTGAACGGGAGATGTCGGCCATACCGCTGATGTTGGCTTCGTCAGCCTTCACCTTCGCCACCGAACCGGTGTTCATGCGGCGGTCCACGGTCTGCATACCGTTCACCACCGCCCCTTCCAGCATTTCGGAGTCGTCCTCGAGATAAACCGTAACATTCGGCGCCACGGCCACCCGGGAGTCCTTCGAACCCATGAAGGAGACTATGAGATACTTGGATTTCGCGGGAACGCTCAGTTCGAACTGTCCGTCAAGATTGGTGACGGTGCCGGTGTTGGTGCCTTCCACTTGCACGTAGGCGCCGACCACAGGCGTTTTGTCGGATGCAAAAAACACGGTACCCTTCACCTGCTGGCTTTGGGCTCCGGCAATGCCGAGCGATGCGAAAACCAAAAATATCGTTGCTATGTGTTTGAATATCTTCATTTTCGTATCCGTTTAGCGTTAGGGACAGACAGCTCCTGCTGCCCAAGGGCCGGCTCCGTGCCGACATTCTCAAGCGGCCTCCCTTCAGAGCGGCGCAACTTCCGGGACGCCGTGCTCTTGACGGAACTGGAGCCTGCCTTGGTGATGGTATTGGGGAATTTGGTATATTCCTCGCCGTCGTCAAGGTATGAACCGAGGACCTCGTCATTGGCGATATCCCACGCGTACACCGTCATGCCCACCAAATCGTAATCCTGGGATTCTCCGGACACGTTCAGGCTCACCTTCCCGCCGGTAAGGCTGGCGGAAGATCCGCTGATCTTGCCACGGAATATTTCGTAGGTTCCGGTGATGTAGTATTCGGTGCCGTTGAACAGAACACGTCCGTAAAGATGGTCGGATATTGCCGTGCCGTCGGTATCGGTATATTTGTAGAGGTCCTTCTGCACGTTCACGGCCAGTTCTCCTGTCTCCGTGTCGAAGGTCGCCTTGACCACGCGGCCGGGCAGGCCTTCCACACCTTCGATGTTGAAGCTGTAGTCGGCGATGTCCTGCTTGATGGTCCAGGTGTCGCTGGAATTGTTGCGCGGCACGCTCCAGTTGCCCAGCCATGCATTGTAGGCATCGCTTCCGGAAGAGGAAGGACGGGTGAGCGTGTTCGGCAGATAGGTGTAACCCGTGTTCCAGCCTATGTAGCCGCCGGTGGAGACGACCTTTCCGTAATAGCGCATTGCGCTGATCGTGCCGGCGGTCAGCGTCCCGGGAGCGACCGTGGCGGTGCCGTCTGCATTCAGGCTTATCTCAGCAATCTTGTAAGGGTTCGCTCCGAAGGTGTAGAAATATCCCGTCGCTTCGACATAGCCATAGAGTCCGATCTGGGTGGTGCCGCGGCTGGAAATCTCGGTTTCCCCGAGAATCTGGGCATAAATCTGCATGTTGCCGGTGCCGGCGTCGAACACAGCTTCGACAGGGGCGAGGTCGTCGAACAATCCGTTCTCGAAACCAAGCACGTTGTAAGAAACTGCCAGCGACTTTTCGCTCACTGTAAGCATGTCTTCAACGGCGGTATCGTCCTTCCCGCGGGTGATTTTCCAGTTCCCCAGCCACTTCCTGTATGCTTCCTTCTCGGCGTCGGACGGCTCGTTGGTGTAGTTCAGATACGCATACTTGCCGGTGGGTTCCCCGTCATCGGTGAGGCCGATCGCAAGCACCGTATATGAGTCGAAATCGAGCTTGAACCACTCGCTCGACGTTCCGTCGCTGAGCAGGCTTGCAATATCGGGATAGGTGTCGGGGTAGTTCTCCACCAGTTTATTCAGATATGCCACTTCGTCGGGCACGATTGCGGTGAGGAACGAATCCATGTCGGCGTATTTCGCTACTTCGGAGGCCTTGTACAGCGTGAAGAAGTACTTGCCGTCGGTGCTGCTCTTCTTGACCGTGTTCGTAAACTTGTAGGGATATCCTTCGTAGTCGGTGGTCTTGCCGTCGTAGCTGATCTTCCAGGAAGATGCTTCCTTGTAGAAGTTGTCCGTCGTGAAGCTGACCTCGCCGGGAGTGCCATACAGATAGGCGGCGCCGGAAGCGTCGGTGCGGTATCCGATGAAGATGTAACGGTAGCCTGTCTTGTAGTCGAGCCCGGTGAGTTCCACGATGAGTTCCTGTCCGGCTTTCACGTCTTCGGCCTTCACGTCTTCGGGCTTGGGAAGCAGGGTGGCCGCGTCCGCAGTGAGGTTTGTGGTGAGCACGCCTATCCACTGGAACTTGTCCTTGCCACCGTCGTGGGTGACCTTGACGCTGGCATTGTCCAGGCCGGGGGTGCCTACGAGCTTGACCTTGAAGGTGATTTCGTCGTAGTCTTCGTCGGCGGTCTGGTAGCTGATGACGGCAGGTGCGCCGTATGCAGCGCCGTCCTTGACGCCGGTGACTATGTAGCGGTAGTCGGTAAGCAGCGTGAGGTCTTCAATCTTTACGGTCTGGTCCTTGCCGCTGCGTATTGCCTTTTCGGGGATTCCGGCGGCAATTTCGGCGGCGATCAGGTCTTCTGCCTTGGAAGTGAGGTCGGTAGTGTTGAAGCCGTACCAGGGGAGCTCTCCGTTGTTGGCTCCGGTGTAGGTGACGCCAAGGGTGGCCGTGGTCTTGGTCGTGGCCGTGGCCTCTCCGCTGAACACCACGGAGTCGTAGTCGATGAGCGTCGAAAACGCCGCACCGGCAGGGGTTCCGTAAAGCAGGGCGGCCTCGCCATCCTGCAGCCCATATACTATATAACGGTAAGGGGTGTCTGAATCGAGACCGTCAAGGCTCAGTTCATGACTCTTGCCGCTCCAGAGTTTTTCGGGCTCGGCGACCTTGCCTCCGCTGAGCCGGGAAGCATAGTCGGCTGCCACGAGACTCTTTACGGATGTGGTCATGTCGCCGGTCAGGAAGCCGGTGTAGGTAAGGGCTTCGTTCCCGCCGTGGGATATGCTCAACTTGGCTCCGCCTATGGTTATATCGGACGCTTCCACCGCGAAATCGACCTGATAGTCGAGGTCGGTGGAGTAAACGGCCGAGCCCGGTTTGCCATACACGTCGCCGTCGGCGGTGACTCCGAACGCTATATAGCGGTAGGTGGTCTTTTCTGTAAGCCCGTCGACTTTTACGACTGTGGTGGTCCCGACCTGTATCGTCTTGTCGTTGACCGCCGAAAGCCGCGAGCCGATGAGTGTGTTTACGTCGGTGGTGAGGTCCGTCGTGTTGAAGCCGTACCACATGTTGACCGGCTTGCCGTCGTGACGGACCAGGACCTCCGCTCCGTAGGCCCCGACATCGTTGAGGCCTACGGTAAAGTTCACCTCGGCTCCGGCGGAGCCTGCCGCCGAGGAGGGCGTTTCCGCCGGTTGCGAATTGTCGCATCCGGCGAGAAACGCAAATCCTGCTGCAGCAAGGATGAAACTTATGAATCTGCTTTTTGTCATTTTGAATTATTTCTCGGTAATTGCACCAGAAGTATTATCGCTGGAGAAGCGTTTCGGGGCCTTGGCTCCAGCCTTTGCGAGCTTTATTTCGGACATCTTCGCATCATCCCTTGAAAGGACGGGCATTGTGGCTCTGCACTGCGTGGTGCTGCTCTTATGAGCGGACTTCGCAGCAGCGGAAGCGGGCTTCACGGAAAGCGCTGTTCCGCTGAATGCGCTGATGTCAGCGGGAAGTTCAAACATGTCGGTAAGATCATAAACATCTCCGTCCTCGGATTCGCCGTACAGCGTGAATCCGACGAAGTCGCCATATGTAGAGCTGACATTCAGACCGGTGAGGGTCGAAGTATTCTCTGCAGAAAGAGTTGCGCTTGCAATCTGTGCTCCGCCGTCCCAGTAGTAGATGTTTCCTCCGTAAAGAATGTTTCCGTAAAGTGCGATATCTACATCTACATCGACGGGGTCTCCGCTTTCTTCGTCTTCAACCTGTATGGTAACAGTGGCTACTCCGTCCTGTTCGGGGAGGACCAGGGCATCGGCATCGACATCGAAATCGGCTTCGAAAGGAATGCTGGTGCCTGCAATGCCGGTGATTGTGTAGGTGTATCCCTCAATATCCTTGGCAACAGTCCACACTTCCTCACCTACGTTCCAGCTGCCTATCCACTTGTTGTATTTCTCGACATCTATCTCGACTTTGGTGAGCTTCTGATCGGCAATTGGAGTTACGTTTGAATATGTAACAGAAGACCCTGCATAGTCGCCTTCGAGAATTAACCCATACCACTGGAATCCGGCGATTACACGCTGGTTCCCGCTGACGGTAAGGGTAGTCTGCGTGATTGCGCAAGAATCTTCTCCGTCGAATGTGAAAGTGGCAATATCGTAGGAACCGTTGACGGCCCTGTTGGTCGAGCCATCGATATAGTACCCTCTAAGACCGACAGAGAGAGGACCGTAAGTAGTGCTGGTGGTAGAGAACAAATCGGTCTGGACTGCAATCGTCACCGAGCCGTTTACGCTGTTGTATTTGGCAGTAACCTTGTCTGACCACCCTCCGATGCCGCTGACCCAGTAGGACTTGCCTTCCTCCTTGATGGAGAACTTCCAGATATCGGTCGTGCCACGGCTGTCGATAGTCCAGAATCCGAGATAGTCTTCGTACTCGGCGATGAATGGAGCGACGCTCGCAGTATTCGGCAGAGGTGTCGAATTGCTTGAGCCGTACCATGCGCCTGAACCGGAGAGGTTGAGGCGGACATAGCGGATGGCGGCGAATGAATTGACCGAACGGATTTCGAGGGTGCCGTCGGACATCAGGGCAACCTTTGTGATTACAAGGTTTTCGGTGGTGTAGCTTCCAGCAGAATTAATGCCGGTAAGCAGATACTGGCAATTGTTCCCGCTGTAAGTGAAAGGATTGCCGACAGTCTGCACGCTGATGGTAAACTTGCCGTTGGCATAGACACCCTCGGCGACAGCGGCCTCGCCACTGAGCGAGAATTCGCTGAGTCCTTCGATACCAGTGATGTTGTAGGTGCTACCATTAACTTTTTCGGTGATCTTCCAGATGCTGCTGGATCCATTTGCGAGAGGGACTTCCCATTTGCCGAGGAAGTCTTCGTATGATGCATCCACGGCAGGATCGGGATTGTTGTATACGGTATAGGAATATTTGCCGTTCACACGGCCGAACGAGTCGATGCCAACTGCGACGAGATAGATGTTGCCGTAGTCGAATTTTTCGAATCCCTCGGTGGCAGTGTCATTATAACCATAAATCTCAAGTATCTCGTCAAACGAGTATGATGCACGATAACGGGTGGCATTAAACTGCAGATCGTCCACGAGTTCAAGCGCTTCGTCGATAATTGCATCGACAATGGTCCCGCCTGCAGGCACATTGTCTTCGGGAACAACTATGAGTGCATAGTATTCGTCTTCGAGAGGAGATGCAACTGTATTCTTGACTGCTTCGGGGTAGTCTTCGTCGCCGGAGTCGCCCTCATAACTTACAGTCCAGGAGGGCTCGACTGCTATATCGACATCCTCGATCTCGACAGGAATGACATCAAACACATAAGTGGCAACCGTGCTGGTGAGGTTGCGTTTCTTGCCCCAGCCTTTGAACGACACGAGTTTGCCGAGATGGCTGTCAATGTCGAGGGCGTCAACAGGATCCTCGAGGACGAACTTGAAGCCGGAATAAACCGCGCTGCTGAAGATATAGTCGTCGCCGGACTTTGTGATGATACCGTTGGTCGCGGTGAGGAAGTATGTGAAAGTAGTGTAACGGAAATACTTGAAAGCTTTCTTCTCGTCGATGCTGACGGGCGTCGCGCCATCCACCTCGACAGCCTTTGCGCCGGAGATGTAGCCGAGCCCGAGGGCGTCGGTCTCTTTGGTGCCGCCGGTGATGTTCACCACGGTGCCTGCGGTGAGAGTGGTGTCTGCCAAATAAGTATAGTCGGTTCCATCAGTTACGATGGTGCTGACCTTCGATGCCGCCACGACGGTGACATTGTAGAGGTTCGCCTTGGTATTGTCGGCGAGGGCCATGACAGAAGCGATGCTGGTCGTAACCGCCGGATTGGGATACTGGAACACCTCGATGTCCTTCACGGAATTGCCCTCGGCGTCGAGCACCTGGACCGTGGCGCTGCGGTAGGCTCCGGTCTCATTGGCGGCAATGGTGAGTTCGTAATTGTCGGTATGGGCGGACTTCACCTCGGCGCAGGAAATCCAGCTCTGGGCGGCCTCGGGAATAACGATCGTGTAATCGAGGTTGGCAGTGATAGAGAGAGGCAGCGTGCCGCCTGTGGCTTCGATGTCCTTGGTCTCGATTACGGCAGTGAGCAAGCCGCCTTCGAACTTGAGGGTGCGGATATCGCTCTTGCCCTTATGATTTGCGGCATAAACCGTAACTTTTGCTTCGCCGTCGGCGTTGTTGGTGACCTTCACCACGCCGGACGTATTGTCGTCAGCAACGACTTCGGCTTCCCAGCCTGCGCTCACGCCGATGATGTCGACCTCGACTTCGTCGGAAGCGCTGACGCCGGAGATGGTGTATGCGTATGCGACGGTCTCACCCTTCTTTATTCCGTTGTTTACGGGGATGGTGATCTTGAGGGTGAAAGTTTTTTCCTTGGGAATCTCGACACGGGTGGAGCCCACATAGAGTACGATGTAATCTTCGGTCTCCTCATCGGGAGCGAGATATGCCGAATAGTCGGTATCGCTGGTCAGGCCGACGGTCTTCCATGTTTCGCCATTGTCGTAGGAGACGATCCAGTGGCCGTCCATGATGCCGAACAGAGGAGTCACGCCGTCGGTGCCGTTGGTGCCGTTGGTGCCGTCGGTGCCGTCTTTTCCGTCATTGCCGGTAACAGGCAGGGGGTTGCCTTCGTCGTCGGTGATGACGACTCCGTTGACAGTCCAGACATATACGCCGCCAACGATAGTGATGCCGATGACAGGAGTCTGGCCGTCGGTGCCGTTGGTGCCGTCCTTGCCGTCTTCGCCGTCGGTGCCATC
>ERZ842401.8393-NODE-8393-length-10167-cov-5.148536_pt1 | contig 10167 bp, 8 predicted proteins | sample MGYA00521270_ERZ842401 | MGnify/ENA primary metagenome ERZ842401 (study PRJEB31892, sample SAMEA3878208) | bioreactor metagenome | biome: Moose rumen | place: Sweden | collected 2011-10 | study: EMG produced TPA metagenomics assembly of the PRJEB12797 data set... | reverse complement strand
ATTGTCTGCAAATCAAGAGGAGAAACACCCATTAACTGTAGCCCTCCGGTCCCTTGATGTCATCCATATTCGGCTGCTCATACTTTCCGCGACGAACAAACCCATTCTCGTAGAAGAATGTGACGCTTTTTGTGTCAGCCCGAACTTCGTCTTTTTCATCGCGCACGAAGATTTTCACGCCCGAATACACCGTACCCGAAGCGTAGACCTTTCCGATATTTTTAAGTTCACGCAAACGAGCCTGAATCTGCTCGATTTCTTCGTTATACTTGATATTTTCTTCGATAATTTCGTTTTTCTGCTCGTTAAGACTGAAAAGGCTCTCTTCTTTTTCTTTAGGAAGCGACTTACGCACCTTTTTCATGTTTTCAAGCGTTGAAATATTGAGCTCCAAATCATCGAGCGTTTTTATATTGCTATTTTGCATTTCAAGCAATTCTTCAAGACGCTTTTTTGCGCGCGGGTCAAAGCCAACGGAGATAACCGTTTCCGTACCGCCGCCCTCTGAACCGATATTCTTTGCGATAACAGCCTCGGTGGCGAAGACATTTCCGCCCGTAATTTGGGCGCGTTTTCCGTTGAGGATAATCTTTTTTTGCGCGGAAACTTCGCTGTTCATGATTGAGTCGGTTACGATGACATTTTCTTCGACCTGAACCGTGGTGTTCTGAATGAATTTCGCCCACAAAGAGCCACCGCAGACAATCTTGCCTTCGTCGCGCCCGATAATGCCGGAAGAAACGATGATGTCGCCGTCGGATTCAAGCGTACACTTTCCGACCGTGCCAGAAACTTCGATGTTGCCCGAAGCCTTGACATTGAAGCCGTCTTCCACCGCTCCTTTGACGATAACTGTGCCGAGGAAGGTGATATTTCCTGTTTTGATATTCACGCCGTCGACTTCCATGATTGGCTCAACGCATATTTTGTCGTTAATGAGAAGAACCTGACCGTTCGCGTCGGCAAGGATTGTGCGCCCGTCGGTGTCAACCTTGACATTTTTCCCAAGCGGAAGCTGAATGTCTTTGCCGTTCTTTGCTTCGAGGTAGCGACCATAGAGCGTTTTTCCGGCTTTTCCCTGCTCGGCAAGCATTTTTTGCGCGAGTGGCTGCCCCGCAACGACATTCTGAATGAGGTTGAGCTCTTTGAAGTCGACCTGACCGTTCGCCGCCTGCTTTGCACGGAGTTTGGAGCGGTCAGTCTCAAAGTTGTAAGTGATATATGCGTCTTTTCCGTCGATAGGAAGAACAGCCTCGGCAACGACAACCGGCTCATTATAGGTCGGTCGGTCAACGAGTGCCTGAATTTTTTCGTCTGAAACACCAGCGACAACACCTTGCTGAGTGAGTGCTTTTTTAATCTGCTCTGGAGTGACATCAGCGCCGCCAAGAGAAGGCGGATTGATAGTTGCCGTTGCTTTTAATTCGTCGGAAGAAATATCAACGACAAAAATTGCGTCAGCGGCAGGCTCATGCGTATATTCTCCAACGACTTCGTATTCATCGTTCGTGCCTTTTTCAACCAACGATTTGACAAGTTCTGCGTCGAAGTTTTTGGTGTCGGGGCGATTCAAATCTTCAAGCACAACATCGGCATTGACAGGGCTGCCCTCGCCCACCGGCATGGTAACTTTGAGCACGATGTCGTTTCCAAAATGATGAATGAAGTATTCGCCATTTTTGGAGACAATCTTCGCAACATCTTCTTCGCCCTCGTCCTCGATAATTTCTCCGTTCTTTCCAACGACAGTTTTCTTGATGGTGTCGGGATTTTGGTAAATTTTGAGATACCACGGTTTTTTGCCAATTCCCATGACCCCTGTGAAACCACGCTCAACGACTTCGTATTCAAGATTCACAACACGCGTGTCAAACTGAACGGCAGCATCGGCAAGAGCTTCGTCAAGGGTATCAGCCCGCACTTCGACGAACTTAATATCCTTGTCTTTTTCGAGAAATCCCGCCATATCCTTACGAATTGCTTCAAGTGTTACCATATAAAAGCCTGTTCTTTAGAAAATTCCTTTTCTGAAATTGGTGAGTTTTGCGCGCAAATGCAAGTTTGCGTTTGAATGGAGCTGAGAAATGCGCGACTCGGAAACATCAAGAACCTGCCCGATTTCTTTAAATGTTAAATCTTCGTGGTAGTACAAAACGATGACCATTTTTTCCTTTTCGGGAAGCTCGTTGATTGCCTGAATGATGACCTTTCGGATTTCTTCGCGCTCAACCTGCACATCGGGATTGAGGCTCTGCGGAGACTCGATTGAGTCGCCGATTGAAAGATGGTCGCTATCGTCACCAGAATACCACACATCGTTGAGGGAAAGCACGCTCGTTCCGCTGATTTTCATGACCGTGTGCTGATATTCCTCGAGGGAAAGGTTCATTTCCTTTGCAATTTCTTCATCGGTGGCAGGGCGGCTCAGCCGTGACTCAAGACCAGAAATCGTGTCTTCGATTTCACGCGATTTTTGACGAACAGAGCGCGGAACCCAGTCAAGCTGGCGCATTTCGTCAAAGATTGCGCCGCGAATTCGCGTGACTGCATAGGTCTTGAATTTTACTTTTTTGTCCAAATCATATTTACTGATTGCGTCAAGAAGACCGAACTGCCCGAAACCGACTAAATCATCGAATTCCATGCTCGCAGGAAGCCCCACCGACACCTTACCGGCAACATATTTTACCAAAGGCATGTATTTTCGGATGATTTTATCGCGCAAAGCCGACGACTTGGATTTTTTAAATTCTTCCCAGAGTGCGTCTTCTTCTTCATCATTTATAAATTGCGTTTTCGTAGTATCCATATTCACACCTTTTAACTATTATCCTTTGCCAATAAAGTTTGGATTGCTTTTGCCATAACATTTGTGTCCCCGCTTATCGGCTGTTCTTTGAGATGAGCGCCTCCCGTGGAAAAATCAGTATCGCTCACAACCTCATCAACAGAATCCAAATCGGAAGCTGTTTCTTCACCAGAGGCCGCTTCCATAGAAGCGATATCGGGTAAATCATCAAGCTGTCCTTCCGAAACAGGCACACTCTCCGAAGAAGCAGGCGCGGTTTCTGAAGAAGCCACGGCAGCAGAATCCGGAGATTCCTCAGTTGCAGAGGCCGAAGATTCCACGGTTGCAGAAGCAGGCTCCGAAGGAACAGAACTGTGCGCACTCGCACCTAAAGAGACAGGCGTAAATGCCTCAGCCTCAGAAGAAGCGGGGGCAGAATCTGCAAGCGGAGATTCGGGAACAAGCTGTGAAAGCGGAACAGCTTCATGAGGAAGTGCCTCTGAAGCCACAGTTTTTTCGCTCTGAACAGGTGCTTGAGATTGAACGGGCGCAGAAGCGGAATACGAGGGCTTTTCCGCCGAATGAGCACGCTTGTTTAGAACAGTGAATTTGGGAGCTAAGCCGTCGTCGGTGAGATTTGAATCATCAACGACAATATTCACGACACCGCCCGCCGTTCGCTGAAGGTTTGCGTCTGGCTCAGCAACGAAAGAAGAACTGTCAGTTGAGAGGAATTTTTGATAGATGAAAGAGATAGCGACGCAAAGAGCCGCAAAAATCGCCGCGAAGATAAGCGCGCGAAGCAACACATGCGAAAACTTTACATCTGAAACGAGCCCTATAAAAAAAGACAGAAAAAACCCGATGGCAGCCGAAATGCTAATATTTTTCGGGTTTATCATATTCTCCTCCCACACCAATTTTAAATCAGAAAATTCATTCCGTCAAGTTTTTTATACAGGAATGACTTTTCATCGTTCTAGTATTTTTTGAGGAATTTCTTGAGGAAGTTTGAAACGCCCTCAGAAGAACCTCCGTCCGTTTTTTCGATTCGACCGACAATGTGCTTAATACACTGAGCCGGTTTTGAAGTCGGATTCACGATGATAAACGGCTTTTGACGGATAACCGAAGCCTGCACAACGGGGTCATCGTACACAAAGCCAATGTAATCGACTTTTTTATTCAAGAATTGTCCGACGATGTTGATAATTCGCTCTGAAATGCGTTTTCCTTCATCTGCGGAATGAACGCGGTTTACGAGCAATTTTATGTTCATCTCGCGGTCAGGCAATTCCGTCGTAATGATTTTGATGATACCGTATGCGTCGGTGATTGCCGTTGGCTCTGGCGTGGTGACGACATACACTTCATCAGCGGCAGCAACGAACTGCAAGACATTGCTCGCGATACCCGCGCCCGTGTCGATGATGATAATGTCGTAGTTTCCGAGCATGGCAAACTGATTCGCAAAATCATCGAGTTCCGAAACCGTGAGATTAGCGATTTTTGAGAAACCGTTCGCACCCGCAATGAATTTAATGCCGAATTCGGTATCGTTGATGATTTCCTGCATTTTTTTCTGATTGTTGATGACATGCATGAGATTGTATTGCGGAACAATGTTCATAAGAATGTTCACATTCGCCATTCCCAAGTCACCGTCAATCAGCATGACTTTTTTTCCTTGCTGAGCGTACGCAATCGCCATATTCACGGACAAATTCGATTTTCCAACACCGCCCTTTCCGCTCGTAATCGCAATAATACGAGTTTTTTTATTCATCATTTTTTTAAGTTCCTGTGCCTGATCTTCCATTTATTTTTCCTCCGCGAATTTTTCATCGATATGGTCACGATTTATTTCAAAGTCATTTAAATTCAACAAGAATTTAAGCGTTGTCGCCCGTTCAATCTTCCGAGGAACTTGCTGGCCATCGGTGATGTATGAAACAGACTTATTTTTTTCTGAAAGCACGCTGATAACATTGCCAATTGCGCTCGTTTCGTCCCATTTTGTAATGATGACTGACGAGAAATTGAACGGCTCATAGTTTTGAATGATTGAAATCATGTCACGAGCCTTTGAAGAAGCCGTGAAAGTAAGATACACATCGGGATCAATTCCCTTGACTTCAAGCATCTTGCGCATTTTTCCGATATTTTCAAAATCATTCGGACTGTAGCCCGGCGTATCAATAAAGAGCACATCGAATGAATCTTTATAGGTTTCAAAGATTTTTTTGACATCTTCGGCAGACTCGGCTTTATCAACATTCGTGCCAAGCAAATCACCGTAGCGACGCAACTGCTCTTCCGCACCAACGCGCGTGTGGTCAATCGTAATCATACGGATTTTCGGCGGCTCTTGCTCACTATTCCGCGCTTCAAGAATCATTGTGCCCGCAAGTTTTGCAATCGTCGTCGTTTTTCCAACGCCTGTCGGACCAACCAAAATGATGACATGGGGATATTTGTGCATAACCTTAGGCTCAATTTTGACAGATTCCCCAATCCAATCGACAACCTTTTCTTGCACGAGAGCGAAATCTTCGAGTTCTTCGATTGAAAGCTCTGAACGCAAGCGCGTGGTGATTTTATTGATGTATGAGAAAGTGAATTCGTTTTCTTGGAGTAATTCTTCGATTTTTTGAATGGAAACCGGCTTGTCGCCCGCATTGGTGGCGGCGGCGATATTTTTCATTGTCGTTTCCATTGTTTTTTTCATTTCTTCGAGTTTTTTATCAAGGCTCGCAATCTGCATTGTCTGTGTAACAGAAGAAGCGGCCTTGTTGATAATTTCATCGCGGCTCTTTTTGAACGCGTCTTGCTCAGAAGAAGGCTGCGGTGACGACGAGCCGACAACATAGCGCATTTCCCAGTATTCTTTTTGGCCAAAGCCAAAAAAGCCCGGTCGGAACTGAGGCCGTTGCCCCAAAATGGTGAAATTGTGCCCGTAGAGATTGAAGAGCTTCGCTTTACACTCTTCCGTGTCTTTCCCCGTGATAATCTGCGGCTCGGTGTCGGCTTTTCCGTACTTAGAGCCTGCCACATACGAAGGAGAAGGACTTGCATTTCTGGCATCACGCACAGCAAAACTTTCTTTATACATTTATTTCTCCAAGAATTTCCAAATTCACATTGTTGCCCGCAGCAACAACCTCGTTCAAAGAAAGAACGGGGATTCCGGGCGTTTCGCGCTCGATTGAATTCTTCACGAGCTGGCGGATTTCTGGAGTTCCGCAGAGCAAAATCGGAAGATAATTTCGTTCGCGCACCGAAGCAATTGACGCGCTCACCGAGCTAATCCATTTTCGGTTGTCAACAGGGTCGAAGGCAAGGAATGGCTGCCCGCCGTCATTCGGAACAACGCAATGCTGCAAGATTTTTTCGCTCGTTGCCTGAGAAATTTGCAAAACGCTCAGCTTTTTCTGTTCGTCATGCCCGTCGACATATTGCAAGCAAATCTGCAAGCCCAATGCCTCGCGCACTTTTTCGACAAGAAGCCAGTTGTTATGCGGCATATTGCCGTAGTTTGCGAGCGTTTCCAAAATTGCGACGATGTTTCGTATTGAAACCTGCTCTTTGAGAAGCCCCTGCAACACGCGCTCGATTTCGCCGTAGGTGTATTTGTAAGTGTTGAGCACTTCGTCGACGACAACCGAATTCGTTTCTTTGATTTTGTCGATAATCGCCTTTGTTTCGAGACGACCAAGAATTTCCGCGGCATGAGAGCGGATAATTTCGGTGATGTGGGTTGCGATAATCGTCGGTGGGTCAACGACCGCATAGCCCGCTCGTTCTGCGTCAGAACGCTGCTCTTCACTCACCCAAATAGCAGGAACGCCAAAGGCAGGGTCTGTCGTAGCTTCGCCCTTGATTTCTTCGGTGACAGCTCCCGTATTCATGCACATATAATAGCCAAGCTTGATTTTACTGCGCCCCGCTTCAATCCCCTTGATTTTAAAACTGTATTCGTCGGGAGCAAGCGTCATGTTGTCGATAATGCGGATTTTTGGAACGACCAAGCCCAAATCAAGCCCCGCTTCACGACGGATTCTTGTGACGCGCTCGAGCAATTCCGCGCCCTTTTCTTTGTCGACGAGCGGAATGAGCGCGTATCCGAGTTCAAGGCAGAGCGGGTCAAGCGGAACCACAGGGCTGACTTCGCCGTTTTCACCCGCCGCTTTTTTGTTCTTCGCATTCTGCTCTTCCTCAAGTTTTCTGGCAAACGAAGCCTTTTCGGTGCGAATGAGGCGGTAGCCGTAGAAAACAAAAAGCACGCCCACAGGAAGGAGAAGATACCACGGGAAATTGGGGATAAGGCTCATAAGAGCGAGCGTAACTCCCGTGATAATATAGACATAGCCGCTTGTGGTAAACTGTTTTTTGAGCTGGTCGCCGATGACCTCATCGCTTGAATTGCCCGTAACGATAAGACCAGTGGCAAACGAAAGCAAGAGAGAGGGAAGCTGACCGAGCAAACCGTCGCCAATCGTAAGGCGAGAATAAGTGCTCGCCGCATCGCCGAACTGCATTCCGCCGATAGCAACGCCCGCGATGATACCCGCGATTAAGTCGATTGCGGTGATGAAAATGCCCGCCTTGACATTTCCGCTCACGAATTTAGAAGCACCGTCCATGCTGGAGTAAAAGTCGATGTCGCGCTGAATCGCCGCCTTTTTGTTGCGTGCCTCCTCATCGGTGATGTAGCCTGAATTCAATTCTGAATCGACGGCGAAGAATTTTTGGTTCATCGCATCCAAACTGAATCGTGCCGCAACCTCAGAAACACGGGTTGCACCTTTTGTGATGACGATGACCTGAATGATGATGAGGATAATGAAAATAACCATACCGATAACCAAGCCCGTAGTGGACGGTCGCATCGGATTGTCACCCGTTACAATAGAAGAAAAGGCTTTGAGCATGTTTCCCGGGAAGTTCCGGTAGCCTGTTTCAGAAGCCTTCGTTAAGATTAAACGCGTGGAGCAGACATTCAAGGCAAGACCGTAAAGGGTCGCAAAAAGCAAAACGCGGGGGAATGAAGTGAAGTCGGAAGACTTGGGCGTGTAAAGAACGACAAGAAGAACGATGACAGAGATAGAAATATTGACAATCATGAGGAAGTCCAAAAGGACTCCCGGCACGGGAATCAAAAGCATAAGCACCACGGCAATTGCCGCCGCGGCTACAGCATGATTCTCAATGTTCCCCAAAACATTTTTAAAATTAAAACGGTTCGCCATTCAAATCCCCACCCGAAATAGCTCACTTATTTTTTATTAAATTTTTCAAGATGACTATAAATCGTGGCAATAGCCGAAAAATAGTCACTAGGTATTATATCACCAATTTCAGTTTCTGCATAGAGCCCACGCGCCAAAGGACGATTTTCTACGATAGGAACATCGTTCTCGCGCGCAATCTCGCGAATTCTGAAAGCCACATTGTCGCTTCCCTTCGCCATAACCTGCGGCGCGTCGGAAACAGCTTGGTCGTACATGAGCGCGACCGCGAAATGGGTCGGGTTCGTGATGACCACATCGGATTTTGCGACCTGCTGGGGCATGTTCCGCTGCAAAAGCTCGCGCTGAGCCGCCTGCAAATGCGCCTTCACCTCGGGGTCGCCTTCCATTTCCTTGTATTCCTGCTTCACTTCCTGTTTCGTCATCTTCATGCTTTCGATGAACTGTTTTTTTTGCACGAGATAATCAGGAATCGAAATCGCAAGGAAGATAACCGCGCTCACCGCAAGGATTTTCGCCGCTGTCCATGCAATCTTTCCGATTGCCGACTGAAGATGAGCCGCATTAATGAATTCAAGAATGACGGGAAGATTCGAGCGAATCAAAAGAAAAGAAACGAATCCGACGACACCGACTTTCACAAAAGACTTCGCCACATTGAAGCCGCCCTCAAAAGAAAAAAGCGTTTTTTTGAGGTATTGCCCGATTCGCGGCGTGATTTTTGAAAACTGCGGTTCAATCGGTTTGGTCGAAAAAATGAATCCGCGGTTTTGAATCAGATTCGCGAGCACCCCCGCAACCGCACCGCACAAGGCGAGCGGCAAGACCATTTTTGCGAGCGAAATTAAAAACTGCGCGAAAAACCGCCTCTGAAACATCTCGCTTTCGTTTATGTGCGTGAAGTAAAAAATGAGCGTTTCCTCACACCACCCCCAAAAGTACGGAGCGGCGATAATCAGCACAATCACCGTCACGAGCATAACGAGCGCGGAATTCAATTCCTGACTTTTTGCGACACGACCTTCTTCACGCGCCTTACGGAGTTTGTATTCGGAAGGCTCTTCGGTTCTGCCCTCATCTTCGGCGGCAAACCACTGCAAATCGATGAAATCAAATTCTTCGCTACTCATGCACCGCCCCCGTCACCGTAAAAAGCCCTTCAAGTGCGGAAAATCCTGCACTGAACGAATGAATGAAAAATTCCGAAATCTGCGGGAAAAGCGACCAAATAATGAAAAACGACACGAGAATCATAATTGGGAAGCCTTCGCTCATCAAATTCATCTGCGGAGCGGCTTTTGAAAGAATTCCCATCGTAACGGAAATAAGAATGAGCGTTCCCATAATCGGAAGCGAAATCACGAACGCGTCGGCAAAGAGTTTCGTAAGTCCCGAGAGCAAAAACTGAATCATATTTTCCCGCGCAAGGACAAGCGAAAGCGCGTTCAGAGAGTCGAAACTTGCGGTCAATGCCTTTGAAAAAAGAATAATCGCCCAGTCACTCTGCAAGAAAATGAGCATCGCCACAAGGTTAAAAAACTGCCCCATGAGCGGATTTTCAACCTGAGAAAGCGCGTCGTACACTTCCGAAGCAGAAAATCCCATCTGAAAGGCGAAAAACTGACCCGCCGAGCTGAACGCGGCAAAAATGATTGTGACATAAAAGCCCGTGATTACGCCGATTAAGCCCTCGCCCAACGCAAGCAACGCATACTGAAAGGAAATTGCGCCGTCAGTGCCAATGTAAGGAAGGTAGAGCGAAAAATCAACGCGCGGAAAAATCAAATACGCCATGTAGCCCGTGAGCGCAACCTTTGCAATCCGCGACACATTGCGAATCGAAAAAAGCGGCAGTGTCATCACCAGCCCAAAACACCGCACGGCAATAAGGAGAAAAATCGGCGCATTCAACAAAATTCGTTCCAACATTTTGTTTTTTTATCCACAGATTAACACAGATAACACAGATTAAGAACAAAATGAATCTGTGAAAATCTGTGCCTATCTGTGGATTCTATCTACCTTCCTAGATTCTGAATCTGCGAGAACAGATTGACCGTGTAATTTCCCATCATGCTGAACATCCAGCCGCCCAACAGCGCGAGAATCAGAAGAATCACGAGCATTTTC
>ERZ842401.8392-NODE-8392-length-10171-cov-3.132365_pt1 | contig 10171 bp, 9 predicted proteins | sample MGYA00521270_ERZ842401 | MGnify/ENA primary metagenome ERZ842401 (study PRJEB31892, sample SAMEA3878208) | bioreactor metagenome | biome: Moose rumen | place: Sweden | collected 2011-10 | study: EMG produced TPA metagenomics assembly of the PRJEB12797 data set... | reverse complement strand
GCCGCACCAAGCAAGTGACCTGTCATGGATTTCGTAGAGCTAACCATCAATTCGTATGCATGGTCCTTAAATGCCTTTTTAATTGCGAGGGTCTCTCCTGCATCATTTAGGCTGGTGCTGGTTCCATGGGCATTGATATAATCTACGTCACTAGGAGAAATGTTTGCATCCTCTATGGCAAGCAACATACATTTTGCGCCTCCCTCACCCTCTGGGTTTGGAGCCGTAATATGATAAGCATCGCAATTTGTTCCATAGCCTATGACCTCAGCATATATTTTGGCACCCCTCTTAATAGCCCTGTCTAGCTCCTCTAGTACCAGGATACCTGCGCCCTCGCCTAGTACAAATCCATGTCTTTCTTTATCAAATGGTATGGATGATCGATTTGGGTCGTCACTTGTGCATAGTGCTTTCATAGACTGAAATCCGCCTATTGCAAGCGGCATTACCACTCCTTCAGCACCACCACATACCATCACATCCTCGTAACCATCTCTGATTCTGTGGAAGGCATCTCCTATTGCATTATTTGAACTTGCACATGCGGTTACCACTGATGTACACATGCCCTTCAGACCAAACATAATAGCAATCTGTCCAGCTGCCATATTGCTAATAGACATTGGTATAAAATACGGAGATATGCGACCATAGCCTTTTTCCTCACCCTTAGAATGCTCTGCAGCAATGGTAGATAGACCGCCTATTCCAGAGGAAACGATACAGCCGATTCTATCTGCATTTTCCTTTTCCATATCTATACCCGAATCATTAAATGCCTCCTTGGCAGCGGCACATGCATACTGGGTATATACATCCATTCTTTTTGATTCTTTTGGGCCAAGCACCTCGGCTGCATCAAAATTCTTAACTTCTCCTGCAAGGGAAACCTTTAAATCTGAAGCATCAAAATGAGTTATAGGACCTATACCGCATTTGCCCGATTTTACAGCATCCCAGGTGTCTTCTACTGAGTTAGCCAGAGGATTCACTGTTCCCATGCCTGTGATAACAACTCTTCTTTTCATTTTACATTCCTCCAGTTACTTCAATGGTCTGACCAGTTATATAACCAGCATCATCTGATGCTAAAAATTTCACTACATTTGCTACGTCCTCTGGACTTCCGAATCTATTTAGTGGAATCTGACTCAAATAAGCCTTTTTCACATCCTCTAAAAGCACATCCGTCATAGCAGTCTCAATAAATCCAGGTGCTACCGCATTTACGGTAATGTTTTTTGATCCATACTCTCTGGCTACAGATTTAGTAAAACCGATAATGCCTGCCTTGCTAGCCGCATAATTGGCCTGTCCAGCATTTCCTTGTACTCCTACTATAGATGTAATATTGATGATTCTTCCTTTTTTCTGTTTCATCATATCTTTTATAGCAGCCTTGGTACAAAGATATGTGCCCTTTAGATTGATATCAATTACATCATCAAAATCTGCTTCCTTCATTCTAAGAAGGAGGCCATCTCTGGTAATTCCTGCATTATTAACTAAAATATCCACACTGCCCATGGAATCCTTTATTGTTTTAAACAAGTCATCCACTTCGGAGGCATTACTTACGTCTGCCTTTACACAAACTGCTTTTACACCAAATTCTTCACATTCAGCGACTGTTTCTTTAGCAGCAGCTTCATTCCCCGAATAACAGATAGCAACATCTATACCATCCTGAGCAAAAGCCTTTGCTATAACACTTCCTATTCCACGACTCCCACCTGTAACTAAAGCTACACTCATGCTCTAAGCTCCTTTATTGTGTTCTCAAAATCTTCAACTGTATCTATTGAATAAACCTTTATGCCATCTACCGTTTTTGATATAAACTTCGACAAAGCTTTTCCTGGGCCTATTTCAATGATTGTGTCTACGCCAGCATCAGCCATGTAGCGAATCGAGTCTTCTAAATATACGCTAGATTGCACCTGTTTCTCCAAAAGCGATGGTATATCTTCTTCATCCTTTTTAGTTCTGCCAAGGCAATTAAAAACTACTTTTGAATTTTCTTTTTTGAAGTCAATACTCTTAAATTCCAGGGCGAGTTTATCCCCTGCTGGCTTCATGAGCTTTGTATGAAAAGGACCACTTACCTTTAATGGCAGAATCCTCTTAGCCCCCGATTCCTTTAATCTAGCACTTGCCTTGTCAACTGCCATTGCATCACCTGAAATCACTATTTGGCCAGGGCAATTAAAGTTTGCTGCTTGGACTATTTTTTCTCCGCCAAGTTCAGCATTTACGCTAGTGCACCCATCTATTACAGTCTCTCTATCAAGTCCCAATACTGCAGCCATTTTTACATCTAATCCCTCAGATGCCTCTGCCATGTATTTGCCTCTTTTTGCAATCAGTTCCATAACAGTGGATTCATCCAGCACCCCCGCTTCATAAAGGGCCGAATATTCACCAAGGCTCAATCCACAGGTATAATCTGCCTCGATGCCAGCCTCTTTTAAAAGCTTAGTTACGCCTACTGCAAAAGCAACCATTGTAGGTTGGGTATATTTTGTAAGGGAAAGCTGATCCATTGGGCCCTCGAAGGAAAGCTTGGCAATGTCCATTTCGGTGACCTGGCTGACCACATCTGTGGCACTATCTATCGTCTTGCGAAAACTATCAAATTTTTCATAAAAGTCTTGGCCCATGCCCACATGCTGTGAACCTTGGCCTGCATATACTATTCCTAACATAAAACCTCCATGTAAATAAGGCTGTGGCCGTTCTTGGCTGTTTGATTATATATGTTATTATTCGCCACGCTCTCGCTCTTTTCGTAATGTAGCAGTACTATAAAGTAATTTATATTGAGATTGTGGCTGCGCCTGATAACGTTGATTGGGCTTCCCTTGTTATTTCTTCTAGGATTTGGGATACGGGGCGAATGGATTTTAGCTGGCCGCATACCTGACCTGCCATCACGGAACCTCTAATCATATCGCCGTCCACAACTGCTCTACGCAAACCTCCAAGAGTTATTTTTTCCAATTCGTCACGATTGGCACCTGCCGACTCCAGCTTAAGATATTCTCTTGCCATTTCGTTTTTGATTATTCTAACTGGCGCGCCCTGGCTTCTGCCTGTGACAGTTGTAGCATTATCCTTTGCCTTGATTAAGGTTTGCTTATAGTTTTCATGTATAGGGCATTCCTCGGATACTAAAAGACAGGTTCCAACCTGAACTCCACAAGCTCCTAGCATCATAGCTGCTGCCATTTGTTTGCCACTTGCAATACCTCCTGCTGCAATAACAGGGACATCTACTGCTTCTACCACCTGAGGCAAAAGGGTCATTGTGGTCATATCGCCTACGTGTCCACCTGATTCACCACCTTCTGCAATGATGGCATCGGCTCCTGCACGAACCATGATTTTGGCTAATGCTACAGATGCAACTACAGGAAATACCTTTGCGCCCATCTCTTTCCAAGCCTTCATATATTTACCTGGATTGCCAGCACCTGTTGTTATAAACTGAACCTTTTCTTCTACAAGCATCTGAGCTATATTGTCCACATCTGGATTCATTAGCATCAGATTCACACCGAAGGGTTTATCAGTATTGCTTTTGCATATTCTTATTTGTTCTCTAAGGGAAGCTGCATCCATCCCACCACTGGCTACCAAGCCTAAGGCTCCTGCATTTGAAACAGCGGCTGCGAATGCGCCTGTGGCTATATTGGCCATACCGCCTTGGATTATCGAATATTTCGTACCTGTTAAATCTCTTAATTTCATTTTAATTGACCTCCAATTTACCACTCTATTACTGCGGCACCCCAGGTGCGACCGGCGCCAAAGGCACACATAAGTACCTTGTCACCCGAATGTATCATTCCCTTTGACAGGGCTTCGTCAAGCGCCAACCCTACGCTTGCTGCGGAGGTGTTACCGTATTTTTCAATATTTACTATGAACTTTTCCATAGGTTGATTTAGTTTTTTAGCTATAGATTCAATTATTCTAAGGTTGGCCTGGTGAAGCACAAAATAATCAATGTCATCACAGGTAAGGTTTGCCTTTTTAACTGCTTCCTCAATCACCTTTGGCACTGTGGCGACGGCAAATTTGTAAGTAGCCCCGCCATCCATATGAATGTATCCGTCAGGAGATTTGATGTTAATCATTTCTTCATCACCATCAACGCCAATCACTGATGTAAACTTGTTGTCCGAGAGTTCTACAACTGCAGCTGCTGCACCATCTCCAAAAAGTACACAGGTACTTCTGTCGGTCATATCCATTTTCTTTGATAAAACTTCAGCTCCAATGATTAGTCCATAATGTTCATTTCTCGCCATCATAAGGGATCTGATTGTTTCTAGGCCAAAGATAAACCCTGAACATCCCGCTGAAATATCAATAGCCATCAAATCATTCCTGAGCCCTAATCTCCCTTGGATAAGGCAAGCACATGATGGAGAAAAATAGCTCGCAGAAACTGTGCATACCACAATAACTCCTATGTTCTTAGGGTCAATATTTGATTTTTCAATAGCCTGGCGCGCTGCCATTTCAGCCAAGTATGTGTGGCCCTCTTGTCCGCTGACATGATGGCGTACACTCATTCCTGTTCTCTGTTTTATCCACTCATCACTGGTTTCCACAATTTTTGCCAAATCATCATTTGAAACTTCCTTTTGAGGAACCCATGAGCCTGTTGCTAAAATCTTTATTCCAGTCATTTATACAACTTCCATTCTTTTTATTTCTGACTTGATATAATTTTCGTCAAAATATCTGAATTTATCATATCGATTCTCTTGAAGAGCTTCAACAGACATGCCCTCCATTTCCTTTAATGCCAAAGAAATCTGCTTATCGATATTTTCATAAATATCTTTCTGCTCTGGGATAATGCCATCAATTACTCCAAAATCATACAAGTCACCTGCCGTGATTTTCATAACCTCAGCAGCTTCATCTCGTTTTGAGGCATCATGCCATAATATAGAAGCGAAACCTTCTGGTGACAGAACCGAATAGATTGCATTTTCAAGCATATATACCTTGTTTGCCACTGCTATTCCAAGAGCGCCTCCGCTAGAGCCTTCGCCTGTCACAATGCTTATCACTGGAACCTTTAGACTGCTCATTTCAGCCAAATTGTTTGCTATGGCCTGAGCTTGTCCAAACATTTCAGCTTCAAGTCCCGGATATGCGCCAGGAGTGTCTACAAATGTTATTACTGGTCGATGGAATTTTTCGGCTTGCTTCATAAGCCTAAGGGCTTTCCTATACCCTTCCGGACCTGGCATACCAAAATTGCAATATACATTTTCTTCGGCAGTTCTGCCCTTTCTGTGACCAAGTACAGTCACTGGTCTGCCATGAAACAGGCCTATGCCGCCATAAATACTGGCATCCTCCTTGCCCAGGAAATCTCCCTTTTGCTCAAAAAAATCCGTAAAAAGATGGTCTATGTAATCTGTAATCTTATGTCTTTCCATATCCCTAGCAATTAACACTCGCTCTATTGCCTTCATAAAATCCCTCCTAACGGATGTCATGCAGCATCAAAAGCTGACCTAACACTGACTTCATTTCATCTCTTCCTACTATTGCATCAACAAATCCATGTTGCTCTAAAAATTCTGCTCTCTGAAATCCTTCAGGCAATGTCTGTCCTATAGTCTGCTCTATCACTCTAGGGCCAGCAAATCCTATCAAAGCTTTGGGCTCAGCCAAGGTGATATCGCCTAATGTTGCAAAGCTGGCGCTAACTCCGCCCGTGGTAGGATGAGTCAATACTGTAATGTATAATCCACCTGCATCTTTGAACCTCTTAATAACTGCGCTAGTTTTGGCCATTTGCATCAGGCTAAGAATTCCCTCCTGCATCCTGGCGCCACCACTAGCTGTAAAAACTATAAATGGCAGTCCTTCTTCCATAGCCGTTTCTGCGCATTTACATATAATTTCACCCAGCTCGATTCCCATGGAGGCCATCATAAATTTCTTATTCATTACAGCAAGCACCGTCTTATATCCATTTATTTTGCACTTACCTGCAATAATAGCATCATGGCATTTAGTCTCTTTTCTGAGTGCTTCCTTTTTTTCGACATATCCATCAAAATCCAAAGGATTAGTCTCTGGAAAATCAAACTCAAATTCCTCAAATGTGCCCTCATCTGCTACATCTCTAATCCTATCTAAGGCATCATATTCCTTCACAGGTTTGATTGCAGAAACTGGCGCATCTGACGAATTTTCGCGCATTTCTTTATATCTATTAAATTTATTTTTCCTTTGGTCTACTACGCTTGTCATTAATTATCCTCTAAATCTTCGGATGCCGCCTTGTCCCAGGATAAAATTTCTTCCATATGATTTTCTATAAAACCAACATTATAATTTCCTTTTACAAAATCAGGATGATGCAAAAGTAAATAATCGAAATCACCATTTGTAGTAATTCCTTCTGTTACAAGCTCCAGTAGGGCTCTACGCATTCTCCTAATTGCTTCTAATCTGGTAGGAGCGTGCACAATTATTTTAGCCATCATCGAATCATAAAAGGGGCTGGTCTCATATCCGTTATAAAGCAAGGTATCCACCCTGACACCTGGTCCACCAGGAACATTTAAAAATGTGATTTTACCTGTGTTAGCCATGAAATTCTTAGCTGGATCTTCAGCGTTAATTCTGCATTCCATAGCATAACCCTTTAGATTTATGTCCTTTTGCTTGAAGCCTAATGGTTCATTAAAGGCAATTCTAATCTGCTGCTTTATTAAATCAATTCCTGTAACAGCTTCGGTCACACCATGTTCCACCTGAATCCTGGTATTCATTTCTATAAAATAATAATGGTTGTCCTGATCAAGCACGAATTCAACCGTTCCAGCATTGGTATATCCTGCCGCCTTTGCAGCCGCCACCGCTGCCTTGCCCATATTTTTTCTCAAGTCATCACTTATAAACATGCAAGGACTTTCCTCTATGAGCTTTTGGTTCTTTCTTTGGATAGAACAATCACGTTCGCCTAAATGAACCACATGTCCATGCTCATCTGCAAGGATTTGGAATTCGATGTGCCTTGGATTTAATATAAGCTTTTCTAAATACATTTCATCATCATTAAAGCAGGCGATTGTTTCCGCCTTAGCTTCATCAAAAAGCTTTTTTAAATCATTAGGCTTGTAGACTCTTCTCATTCCTCGACCACCGCCACCAGCACTGGCCTTTATCAAAACTGGGTAGCCTATCTTTTTAGCTATCTTTTCAAGCTTGGCATAATCCTTTATAGGTCCATCCGAACCTGGCACCACTGGAACTCCTGCACGCTTCATTATCTCTCTAGCTGTGGATTTATTTCCAAGTGCGTCCATTGCCTCTGGAGTAGGTCCAATAAATTTAATACCGGCTTCATTGCATTTTCTGGCGAAGGTGGAGTTTTCCGATAAAAAACCAAATCCCGGATGCAAGGCATCACACCTCATCACCTCAGCAGCAGTTATTATGGCATCCATATTTAGGTAACTGTCTGCAGCCCTTGCTGGTCCAATACAAATACTTTTGGATGCCAATTTCACATGTAGACTGTCCTTGTCTGCAGTAGAATAGACCGCTACTGATTCAATATTCATTTCCATGCAGGCTCTGATTATACGAACAGCAATTTCCCCACGATTAGCAATTAGAATCCTCTTAAACATAACTAATCTCCTATGAGAAACAGTGGATCTTCAAAACCTACTACATCCTGATTTTTTACATAGATTTTTTTCACAATGCCATCTGCTGGAGAGGTGATTTCACTCATCATTTTCATGGCTTCGATTAGGCAAAGCACCTGGCCTTTTTTGACCTTATCTCCCACCTGCACATATGCGCTTTCCTCTGGTGTAGGTGCTGCGTAAAAAACTCCCACAAGAGGAGCCAATACCTTTTCACCATCCTCAGGCTCATTTGTTTTAGTAACTGTCTCTACACTTTTATCAGGTATTTTATCAGGAACACCTAACGGCTGTTGATTTGTCATTGGAACTAGATTTGGGTTAACTATAGAAACTGTTTCTGAAGGTTTCTTGAGTTTTATTTTCATATCCTCTGATTCCAGGGCCAAAAAAGATGCGTCACTATCATCAAAAGCCTTTAGCAGTTCTTTAATAGTGTTTATATCCATGATTATTTATGTGCCTCAAGATAATTTACGATATCTGCAACAGTCTTAATCTCTGCCATTGCATCCTCATCAATAGTGATACCTGTTTTTTCTTCTACAGCAAGTGAAAGCTCTACAGCGTCCAAAGAATCAGCACCCAAATCCTCAAAAAGATTTGCCTCCATTGTTACCTTTTCTGCTGCACAACTAAGTGTATCAATGATTACTTCCTTTACTTCTTCAAACATATTTTTCTCCTTTACTTTAAAGCTTTTATTTAAACTATATTAGTTAAATTCGCATAACTAACAATACATATAGTAATCCTTTTCCCATTAAAGTCAATATTTTTTAATAAAATTCTTTTAGATAAAATTTCTCGTTTTGCAACATTTGTTTAAATTAGGCGATTTTCACAAAATTTTAATTACTAGCGTTTATACTATAGATTAGGGTTTTGGCAACTATTATCTTTGCCACTAAAGTGATGTAGATTGTACATTTACGGGGGACTTATGAATACTGCATTAATCAGAAAAATAATTGCTTTTATTTATACATTAATAATGCTTTTATTTATCGGCCTTGGTTTTCTATACACCAATGAAACCACTAATGAATACCGGGAAAACACACTTGTATTTGATGATTATTGGAAGGTGGACGACAAATATGTTCTCTTGCCATATAGCTCGGATTCTGATTACACCATTGAGAACACCTTGCCGACCGTTTACGGAGATCAGTTGTTGATAATGAGGGCGGATTATAACACCTTTCAGGTCTCAATAGACGGAGAACCCATTCTTGAACCACCTGAAAATGTCTTGTTCGGTCGCACTACCAATGTTGGAAAAAAGGAGATTTGGATTCCTCTTAAAGCCGAGTATTCTAATAAGGATATCTCAATAACAATCTCCCCTCAAAAAGCCCTATTTCGTTCTCAATTGACAGAGGTTATTATTTCAACCAGGTCGGCATATGGAATCCTGCAGCTAAAAAATTCTGTTCCTTCAGTGATATTATTTTTTGGATTTGCTATAACAGGATTATTAGAGATTGGCATAGCAATCTTTTTCATAATACGTCATACACTTTTAATCAGAAAGCTGACCTTTGAAGCCCTTTTTTATGCAGGATGTTTTTCTCTGGTCTCTGCCATTTGGGTAATATGCGAAGCTCGTATTCCATTTATTGTATTTGGCCACATCACTGGATTTTCCGTGCTAACTATCATCTCATTTATTTTGATGCCCCTACTATTTTTGGAGATGACCAGAGCTCTATTCATACGAATTAGCAGGGTAGATAATATAATCGATGGAACAATCGCTTTTATCATTTTCACCAGCTGCTTGCTCTCAGTTTGTGGCATTGTTGAGTGGGGTAATCTGGTTTATCTTGCTCACTTAATAGATATTACCGTTATGATTATAGTTGCATACTATTCATATGATGGAATTAAACGAGAAAAAAGTCTTTCCTCAAGGACTGGAATCGCAATTTCTAACTGCGTGTTTATTTTATTGGCTCTGTTATCATTAGCCCAATATATCAACAATTTGGGGTCAAATTATTACATAACCATAATGCTTGATTTAATGATTTATATTATGGTTCAGATAGGCCTGCTATATAGAAGGATCGGCCTAAATGTTAAACAGGAAACAGAATTCACTCAAGCAAAGATATTCGCATACACGGATGAATTAACCAAGCTTGGCAACAGAAGACTTTTTGATACTGTCATAAGAGATTATGAAAGACATAAGCTTCCTAAAAATCTGAGCTACATAGCCATAGACGTTAACAGGCTAAAGTATTACAACGATACCATGGGGCATGGCGCTGGAGACGAGCTTTTGATTGGAACATCTGAGTGTATCCAAAGAGCATTTGAATCCTCAACTACAGCTACCATAGGAAGGCTAGGTGGCGATGAATTTGGTATTTTACTTGTCGCAGAAAAGTCAGAGTTAGAAAGGCGCATTGCGATGTTAGAAGGCTTCCTCGAAAAATGGAGATCGGAAGAGCGTCGTGTAGGGA
>ERZ842401.8391-NODE-8391-length-10173-cov-5.321605_pt1 | contig 10173 bp, 7 predicted proteins | sample MGYA00521270_ERZ842401 | MGnify/ENA primary metagenome ERZ842401 (study PRJEB31892, sample SAMEA3878208) | bioreactor metagenome | biome: Moose rumen | place: Sweden | collected 2011-10 | study: EMG produced TPA metagenomics assembly of the PRJEB12797 data set... | reverse complement strand
ATCGGCCGCTCCGTTGTAGTAAGACAGCAGGCGGCGGCGCACGGCATTCGTCACCTGATTGTTGACTATCACCTCCTTGATGAGCGACGAGTCGGCAATGTGGTTTACGGTCACTTCAGGCAGATACTCCTGGAAAATCTTCGTCAACGGCTCCACCAGAGCCATGGCGGTGTGTACACATACTACGTGAATCATTGTTATTCGTTTTAGCGCTATTAAGTTTTCTATTTAAACGATTGACCCCTGCCCAATGCACCCACCACCGCACAACCTTTTTATTTTTTTAACGGCAAACAATGGGGCACGACACGGCAAGCAATGGGGCACGACACCCCTGACAATAGGGCTTGGCATCGCCAAAGATGCGTCTTGACAGATGAAATCAATAGCATTAGCAAAACAAATCAAGTTGATTTGCTGAGTAAATCAAATTGATTTGCAGAGGAAATCAAATTGATTTGTTGAGGAAATCAAATTGATTTGATGAGCAAATCAACTTGATTTAGTTTGCTAATTAACAAAGTTTAGGAGCCCAAATGGCATGATTCAGGATGAAAAGCATTACCTTTGCACCTGCAAATCATTATTCACGGAAACAAAAAGGCAGTATTATGGCAGTAAAATTCAGACTGGTGAAAAACAACATCAAGAGCAACAAGGGCTATGGCAAGTACCACGCACACACCGTGCGCGGGGGAGAAGTGCCCATGGAACTCATAGAACAGGAGATACAAGACAACTGCTCGGCCAAGGCGAGCGACGTGCGCATGGTGCTGCGCGAGCTGTACGAGTCGGTGAGGAACCACCTGCAGATGGGCGAGGTGGTGAACCTGGGCGAGATGGGCAAGCTGTACCTGAGCGTGACCAGCATACCCGTGGACGACCCCAAGGCGTTCCGCGTGGACCAGCACATCAAGGGGTTCAAGTGCAACTACATCCCCTACGGCAAGCGCGTTGCCTATGACAGCAAGGTGCTGAAAAAGCAGTACGCGCTGCACAACTATGTGCAACGCGGACTGACCATGGGCTGCAAGGCCATACAGGAGAAAGCTGAGAAGTAGGCGTAATTACTTCACCACCACCTTGCGACCATTGACGACATAGATGCCCTTTGGCAACGTGCCGTCAGACAACTTGCTATTCACGATTTTGCGGCCTTGCAGGTCGTAGACGGCATTAGAAGCCATGCGCCAGCCAGCGCGGGGCACTTCCTGTATGCCCGTCGTCATCTGCTCCATGACGGGCAGGTAGGCCGGGGCATGGCCACCCGTCTTCATGTCCACCGTGGAGTAAGCCTCAAAGGGATAGACATCGCGGGAACCGCTGACAAACAGGCTGCCGGGGGCGAAGGTGTTCATCACCGTCTCGCGGTTGATGGCATACACATCGTCCGACTTATCCATGCGGCAGAAGGTAGGTGTCAGCGTGATGACGCTCGACGTCGTCTCACGGGTGGACGTCACCGCAGCTGTCTGGGAGACGCGGACGTTCGACGCTGCAAAGGTCACATGGCCACCCTGATTATACTCCTCGGCATAGTCCTCGTGGTTGGGCATGCAGATGATGTAGGGCGTGTTGGCCACGATCTCCATGGCGGGACTGAAGCCGTTGGCCTGCAGGCTATACAGCCAGTAGGGACGCGCACCGGCCATGCTGCTGCCAAAGGGCGACAGCTTGCCGTTCACCTCATGCGTCACACTGGCCACGTCAAACGGCAGGGCGATGGTCTCCCAGCCGCCGCTGTTGGTACCGCGACCGCTGCGCAGCTGGAAGTTGCGCGTGTAGCTGATCTGCTGGGCGGTGAACGCACGCTGGCAGTAGAAGTTGCCGTTGCCCTCGGCGACATCCTGCAAGACGATGCTGGGTGCCTGGCTGGTGATGATGCTGACCACATTGCCACCGGCCGGATAGCGGGTCAGACGGTTCACATAGACCAGCAGGTTCGGGTTGTTGACATTGCCCATGATGTCGGACGTCAGGTCTATATCGGCATGCCACACAACGGCGGCCAAGTGGTTGCAGGCCGCGACCGGCAGTGGTCAGACCCTCTGGCAACTCTATGGAGACGAGGTTCATGCCCGCAAATGCACCGTCGGGCAGGGTCTGTCCCTCTATGCTGGCCTCCTCTAAGTTCAGGTGCTCGGCCATGGCTAATGAAGTGCGGATATACTGCAAGTCGGAGGCATTCAGGTCTCCCTTGATGGCCACGGAGCCCGTTACCGAGGTGCCTGACATCCAGTCGAAGGCACGGCTCAGCAGGCCGGCACTGCGGACGATGGCACTGTGGCCGTCATAGACATAGTCTAACTGGCGGGTGGCCACGCGAGAGTTGTTCGTATTCGCCTTCACGGCAATGGCATTCACCGTACATAACCCGTCTACGACTATGGGCGTTCCGGCATACAGGTTAGACGACTCCGTGGGGTTGCTGCCGTCGGTGGTGTAGTAGATGCGGGCCCCGGATTCTTCGGTGGACAGGCGAACATAACGGCCATCGTAGGCGATATCGACATCCTTGCACGTCACGGAGTTGTGACGATACTGCGCCACCTCTGAGTTGCGGTAGCCGTCGAGCACGGCAACAGCCTTCACAAGCACGTTGGCTGTCATCGTGATGGGACCCGTATAGCGGTTCTGCTCGCTCACAGTCAGTTCACCCTCACCTATTACATAATATATAGAGGCGCCGGGAGTGCCACACGTGAGGATGAGGACGTTCGCATTGCTCTCGCTGACTGAGAACGAAGGCATCTCCACCTGGAAGTAGGTGACCGTATAGGTGGACACCGCGGAGTTCAGATAGCCGTCGCGAACGGCAATGGCGCGCACCGTGCCGTTGCGGGTCAGCGTCACGGGACCCGTGTAGCGCGTGCTGGCCGTCGTGGGCTCCGTGCCGTCCAACGTGTAGTAGATGGTGGCATTCTCCGTCAGCGATGTGATGGTCAGCACACTGCCCGTCAGCTGGAATGTCGGCGAATCGCAGCGCACATTGTTCAGGTCGATGTACAGGCGCGTCACCGCCGACGGGTTGAAGTTGTCCTTCAAGGCGATGGCACGCACCGTGCAGTTGCTACTCACACTGAACGGTCCCGTGTACTGCATGCTGTTGACCGTCGGTGTGCTGCCGTCCAGCGTGTAGTAGATGCGCGCATTCGGCGTCACGGTGGACATCTGCACCTGCAGGTTGACAAACTCTATGCTAACCGGCTCCACCTGGAACCAGTTGACGGTGTATGAGGCCACAGCAGAGTTTTCATACCCCTCTGCCACAGCTATCGCTTTCACCGTACAGTTCTGCGTCAGCGTTATCGGGCCAGTATATTTTGTGCTGTTAGTGGTTGGCGTAGTGCCGTCCGTGGTGTAGTAGATGGTAGCATTGGGCGTACTGGAGGTCAGCGATAGCGTATTACCAGAACGCTGGAAAACCGGAGCACTACATTGTAAACTACCCTTAGCCGTGAAATATCCTGGATTAGCAGTGCCGCCATCAACGTGAGCATAAGTGTAGTCTGTATGCGCCTCATTATAGACAGTACCTGCACCACCCGTAAGGGCTGTACAACCAGTGAACATATCAGAACCATCCGTTACAGATGCCGTACTCCATTCATTGCTAGCATAAATCGTGGTAAGGCTGGAGCAACCACCAAACATCGAAAACATATCCGTCACATTCGATGTATTAAAGGCGCTTATATCAAGACTCGTTAGCCCTGAACAACTAGAGAACATCAAGCTCATGTTCGACACATTGGAAGTACTGAAGTTGCCCACATCAAGGCTCGTCAGGCCTGAACAGCCCAAGAACATATTGCTCATGGTCGTCACATTGGCGGTATTGAAGTGACTCACATCGAGGCTCATCAAGTTGGAACAGCCAGAGAACATAACGCTCATATCCGACACGTTTTCCGTGTTAAAGCCGCTCACGTCAAGACCCATCAGGCTGGAACAATGACGGAACATCAAGCTCATGTTTGTCACCTTTTGTGTATTAAACCCACTCACGTCAAGACTCGTCAGACCTGAACAGTATCCGAACATACCGCTCAGGGTCGTCACATTGGCGGTATTGAAGTGACTCACGTCGAGGCTTGTCAGGCCAGAACAGCGATAGAACATACCACTCATGTCCGTCACGTTCTCCGTGTTGAATTTGCTCACGTCAAGGTATGTCAAGCCTGAACAGCCATAGAACATACAATACATGTTCGTCACATTGGCTGTATTGAAGTTGCTCACGTCAAGGCTCGTCAAGCCGGAACAGCCATAGAACACAGCCCTCATATCCGTCACATTGGCGGTGTTGAAGTTACTCACGTCAAGGTATGCCAAGCCTGAACAGCCATAGAACAAACAATACATGTTCGTCACATTGGCTGTATTGAAGCCGCTCAAATCAAGGCTCGTCAGGCCAGAACAGCGATAGAACATACCAGCCATGTCCGTCACATTGCCGGTGTTGAAGTTGCTCACGTCAAGACTTGTCAAACTGGCACAAGCAGCGAACATAACATACATGCTCGTTACATTCTCTGTATTGAACCCGCTTACATCAAGACTTGTCAAACTAGCACAAGCAGCGAACATACCGCACATGCTCGTTACGTTTGATGTCGTCAGATTACTGATACCTGTAATTGTTTGCAAATTGCGACAGCCATAGAACCAATAATCGGTACTTGTCAGCGTAGTGCAATTAGCGAAAGAATCATCAAATACGGCTGTTGTGATACTTTCACGGCTATCAGCCCAAGCTTGATTTTCGTCAGAACTAAACGGACCGACGCTCATGCCTCCCCGCTGCGTCTTTTGGTCATCGTAGTAAAATGTCAGCATAGTACTGTCATTACTCAATACGGCATATGGCTCAGGATTAGCGGATCCACTACCGCTCTTAGCCGTGAAGTATCCAGGATTAGCCGTGCCGCCGTCAATGTGAGCGTAGCGGTGATCTGTATGCGCCGCATTATAGACTGTTCCTGATCCGCCTACAAGAGCAGTACAATCGGAGAACATACTATAGCCATATCTCACTTTATCTGTGGTCCACAGACTGCTTGCATCAATTTCTCTTAGGTTGGAACAACTTTCAAACACGTTGCGCATGTCCGTCACATTCGAGGTATTAAAACTACTCACGTCAAGCTTCGTCAGGCTGGAACAGTGACTAAACATATATCTCATATCCGACACATTCAATGTGTTGAATCCACTCACATCAAGGCTCGCCAGACTGGAACAACCATAAAACATATAGCCCATATTCGTCACATTCGCTGTGTTGAATCCGCTCACTTCAAGGCTCGTCAGGCCGGAACAATCATAAAACATATAGCTCATGTCCGTCACGTTAGACGTACTAAGGTATTGTAGACCTGAGATGGAAGTCATATTCTCGCAACCATCAAACCAATAAGCGGTACTAGTAATGCTGAAACAATCTGCAAATGACGTGTCGAACACAGCAGACTGAATGCTTTTACGGTCACCATACCAATCCGGATAAGTATAATTAAACGGCACGATACGCATACCTCTGCGTGCATTCTTTTGGTCATCGTAGTAAAATGTAAGGACGGTGTTGTCATTACTCAATACGGCGTATGGCTCAGAGTTATCCAACACGTCATCGACTGTAGTTACACTTGCAACACCATCAACAATAATTGAATAAATGGGCTCTCTTGCAGCATCAGTAGGGACAGCATCAGCTTTCAAATTCGCAACAGTCTCTGCACTCCATTGAGTAAAACCCCACGACCTGCGATTTGTATGTGCGTTAGCGCTTACAGCCGTCATCATAGCCGCCATCAGCAGCATTATATAACTCTTTATCTTCATAGCTTTACATTTTTATTCATGCCTTTATTAATTCCCTACCGCTTCTACGATATCTTCTTCCCAAAAGTTTGGCCATTCCAAATATTTGTTGTACCTTTACAGACGAGAGATCCCGGCACACGTCCTCGCAAGGGGAGTGCAACACGCCGGGCCGTTTTTTGCTCCCCACCCCCACTTTTCTTCCAAAAAATTTGGCCGTTCCAAATATTTGTTGTACCTTTGCAGCATCAGAATCCGCCACGCTTCCCAAAGAACAGCGTACCAGGGCGGAACTTTTTGTATATATACAATTATGGTTATCTATGATTTGGTTGCGGCCATGGGATTTCCACAAGGATGGCAAGATGAACCGCTGTGGACTTAGCATAAGCATAGGATGCCGAGATAGACTATACATTCTAATTAACATTTGCTATAAGTAACCATGTTTACTCCCACCCCGGTTGCGGATTGTCACCGGAGTTGGGCTGCTCACCCTGAGAGGTGGTGAAAGCGACATCGGAACTGTAGCCAACGCCAACCACACTGCGGGCATAGGCACGGACATGGTAGGTGGTGCCAGCCTTGAGACCGGTCAGCGTGACGCTGCCACCATTGGACGGAACCGTGGCATCACTGACCGTGGGGTTCACGGAAGTGTGTAGCACAGACCGCTCTCGGTGACCTCGTACATTGAACTGCCAAGGACATAGCTCAGCGTTGCCGCGTGGCGGTCTATCGTCGTCTCGTCTATCGACAGGGACACCGACGGTACGGTGGCGGCTTTCTGAACAAGCTTCATCACGATGTCGGCACCGCTCCACTGCACGCGAATCTCGGCCTCGCGGCTCTCGGCACGCTCGTTGTTGTCGCACGACACCGTAAACGTGCCCTTGCCGGTATAGGTGGCGGAGGCAGGGAGGCGGACCCAGTCGCTGCCGCTGTAGATGGTGAGATGCCACTCAGCGGTGGCCGTGCCGTCGATGCCGAACGTCGCTGTGCGGTCGGTGGCCTCGATGGTCACCTCGGCGGCACCCGACACATAAAGCTTGGCCGCGGCATCCTGGTTGACACGGACGATGCGCTGCACGCTGCTCCCGTCATTGGCACTGATGGTCAGAAGGATGGTGGGGCGCACTGTCTCGGAAGTGTTCTCCTCCACCGTGACGGTCACGTCGGCATTGCCCTCGCCACTGGAGGGACTGACAGAGCAGTTGACATTGTCGGAAACGGTGATGATCCACTTCGTATTGCTTGTGATGCGGATCTGCTGGGTGCCGCGGGAACTGGTGAACTGTAGCGCTTCGGGGCTGACGCTGATGGTGGAAGCGGCACCGTCCTGATAGAAGTTCACGCTGCGGACAACCTTGCCGCTGGCACTCGTGATGCGAAGAACGGCATGACGACGAGTGGGAGTCGTATTCTTGGGAGTGGTCACGGTGGCACCGCCAGTGGTGGGGTTGACGGTCATGCCGTCCCACTTCTCGGTCAGCGTGGCGGACCACTGGCAGTTGGCCTCTACCGCCACAAAATAACTCTCGGTTTCTGCACCGATGACCACCTCGCGGTCCTTCACACTCAACAACTCGGTGGTAAACTCCGTTCCGCTGCTGTCATCACCACCGCAGGCACACAGCAACACACACGCTAACAATGACCACAGGCCAAGTCTTCTTACTCGCATCATGATTGTCTTCGTAATTTATTGCCACGAAATTACGCATTTATTTGGAGATAAGAAAAAAATTCTTTCGTTTTTTTCTGTCGTGCAGGTATTTTTCGTACCTTTGCAGTTACATAACCACTAAAGAGTAAAGAAATATGGACATAGTAGAAAGATTTCTGAACTATACGAAGTTCGACACCCAGTCGAGCGAGGAAAGCGAAAGTGTGCCCAGCACCAGCAAGCAGCTCATCTTTGCCGAATATCTGAAAAAAGAGCTGGAGCATGAAGGTCTGGACGACGTGGAACTGGACGAGAAGGGATACCTGTATGCCACACTGCGGTCGAACATGAAAGAGGAGGTGCCGACCATCGGCTTCATCTCACACTACGACACCAGTCCCGACTGCTCTGGAGCAAACATCAAACCGCAAATTGTCCGCAACTACGACGGTAGCGACATCTTGCTCTCGGAGGGCATCGTCAGTTCACCGAAGAAATTCCCTGAACTGCTGAGCCATGTGGGCGAGGACCTGATTGTCACTGACGGCCACACCCTGTTGGGTGCCGACGACAAGGCCGGCATAGCAGAGATTGTGCAGGCCATGGTATGGCTGCAGGAGCACAAAGAGGTGAAGCACGGCAAGATTCGCATTGCCTTTAACCCCGACGAGGAGATTGGCATGGGTGCCCACCACTTTGACGTGGAGAAGTTCGGCTGCGAGTGGGCCTACACCATGGATGGCGGCGACGTGGGCGAGCTGGAATTTGAGAATTTCAATGCAGCCTCGGCCAAAATCACCATCAAGGGTGTCAGCGTGCATCCAGGCTATGCCAAGGGGAAAATGGTAAACGCCAATGCGCTGGCTGCCGAGTTTGCGAGCATGCTGCCTGCCGACGAGACACCAGAGACGACAGAGGGCTATCAAGGTTTCTACCACCTGTTAGGCATCACGTCGAACATTGAGCAGGCCAAGCTCTCGTACATCATCCGCGACCACGACCGCGAAAAGTTCGAGGACCGCAAGCGGTTCATTGAGCGCTGTGCCGAGCAGATGAACGAGAAATATGGCGAGGGCACGGTGGAGGCTGTGGTCAGTGACCAATACTATAACATGAAGGAGAAGATAGACCCGCAGATGCACGTCATCGACCTGGTGCTGCGTGCCATGCAGGAGACAGGCGTTGCCCCGAAGGTGCGCCCCATCCGTGGCGGCACCGATGGTGCCCAGTTGTCATTCAAGGGTCTGCCCTGCCCCAACATCTTTGCTGGCGGCGTCAACTTCCACGGTCCCTATGAGTTTGTCAGCATTCAGTCGATGGAGAAAGCCATGCAGGTCGTCGTGAAGATTTGCGAGCTGACGGCAGGGTTCAACGACTGACACACTGCCATACACCTATTTATATATATAATAGATGATGGACGCACCCCTTATATCAAGTATGCAAAATGCGAAGGTCAAGCAACTGCTTGGCCTTCAGCAGAAATCGGCCGACCGTCGGCGAACGGGGTTATTCGTCGTCGAAGGTCGTCGCGAACTGGGCCACTGTCTGGAAGCGGGCTATGTGGTGGACACAGTATTCTGGTGTCCTGCATTGTGCGAGGGGGATGCCGGGCAGTTGCTAAGCCGGGCCACCCATGTCATAGAAGTGACGCGCGAGGTGTATGAGAAGATAGCCTACCGTGGCGGCACGGAAGGTGTGGTGGCTGAAGTGCGCACCCGCCAGACCACACTGGATGACCTGCCACTCGGAGAGCACCCACTGCTGATGGTGGTGGAGAGTGTAGAGAAGCCCGGCAACCTTGGGGCCATTCTGCGCAGTGCCGACGCTGCGGCAGCCGATGCCGTGGTGGTGTGCGACCCACTGACAGACCTATACAATCCTAACCTGATACGCTCCAGCGTGGGGGCTTTCTTCAGCGTGCCCTGCGTAGCCACGACATCAGCAGAGTGCATTGCCTTTCTCAAACGGCGCGGCATCCGTATCCTGACCGCCCAGCTACAAGACTCACACCTCTACTATGATACCGACATGCGACAGGCCACAGCCATCGTGATGGGCACCGAGGCCACTGGACTGACCACTCAGTGGCGCGAGGCAGCCGATGCCCACATCCGCATACCCATGTTAGGGCGCATCGACTCGCTGAACGTATCGGTCAGCGCGGCCATCCTGCTGTTTGAGGCAGTGCGGCAGCGACAGGGCTGATCACTATGTCTTGCTTTTGATTTTAGACACGAAGGATGGTGTCAAGCGCCTCCTGTTCACCGACAATCCAGATGATGTCATCTTCCTGGAAACGACGATTGGGCAGAATGGGCGACAGGTTCTCCTTGCCTTCCTCCAAGCCCACCACCATACAGCTATAGAGGGAACGGATGCCACTCTCCTCAAGTGTCTTCCCGACAAAGGGACTGCCGACATGGATAATCATCTGGCGCAACTTCATCTCGCGCTTCTCCAACTCGACATCCTCACTTAACACTTCCTGTTCCAAGGCCATGCGGAACTTGGTCAGCTGGTCGTCGCTGCCAATGACCTGCAAGCGGTCACCAGGAAAGATGACGTAGTCGCCATCGGGAATGTTCAGCCGATGGCCACCACGCATGATGCTGCTGACATGCACCCCATAGCGGCGACCCAGATTAAGTTGCTTCAGCGTCTGCCCCATCCACTGCGAGTCG
>ERZ842401.8390-NODE-8390-length-10174-cov-13.488092_pt1 | contig 10174 bp, 8 predicted proteins | sample MGYA00521270_ERZ842401 | MGnify/ENA primary metagenome ERZ842401 (study PRJEB31892, sample SAMEA3878208) | bioreactor metagenome | biome: Moose rumen | place: Sweden | collected 2011-10 | study: EMG produced TPA metagenomics assembly of the PRJEB12797 data set... | reverse complement strand
TATATGCAATGAATTTGCATTTTAGGCTAAATTTTCTGAAAAAAGTTGAAAAAAATGCGAGTTTTTGCCACGGAAGTGGATTTTTTGAAAATACTTTTTATAGAGGTGTCATCATGTGTTCCAGATGGCATACTTTCTTATAAGCGGGAGAAGGAAGTGTAGAAATGATAACGCTCATTGTCTTAGGCACATTGTTTAGCATTACTGTTTTTTGCGGTGCTTCTCTCATTTTTATTAAAGTCTGCTCGGCATCACGTATGGTAAACCATGAAATGTCCATTAATGACGTTCCTTTTGTAAAACCGCTATTACCCTATCCAAATGACTGCAGAAAAGTTTGGCGGAATATGGTTTTCTATTATTGAACTCATTTCTAAAAATATCTGTTAAGACTTTCCATTATGCATGTTATAAAACTTTAGCGTTCAAAAAAAACATCTTGAAGAAAAATATATATGCAAATGAAACCCTTGCTTTTTATTCAGGGCTATCAATCCTTGAAAATTTTAAGGACTACGACATAAATGGTCATAATAGTACTGCACGAGTTTCTATAAAAATTCCTAAAACATACAATGAGAGTAACTATCTATTAAATACCTATATTGATTTATATTTTGGAAAACGAGAAAAGCAAATTAATGTCCTTTCATTTGCAAATATTTTTTTCCTTCTTGAACGACTTTCTGCAAAAGAATCTGCAACTTCTGGTTACGTGGAGCCTACTGATTAAGCCATCCTGCACTTTATAGTAAAAATGCCAAAAAAAGAGTGGCAGGAAGACACACGAGGCTTTGTGGTTGCCTGCGGTCTTTCTGCCACTCTGCTCTGCACCGCAGAAAATAAGGAGTACGATGCAGAGGGGGGGGAAAAAAAAATTGAATTACATCCCGCACAGCGGGTGCTGTACGGGAGATTACTACCTCGATATTGTCATAAGAGACAATATGTTACTCTCCAAATGCCAACTGAACATCCTGGAGGGAGAATGAATTGTCATTGCGGCAAGTCCACACTTCAATCTTTACTGTTGTTTCAGCAGAAACAGAAATGTTTGTCGCACAAGAATAAGTAGCCTTATTTTTGCTGCCACTGCTTGTTTTCATTTCAACAGCGTCATTAGAGCCAACCACAAGCTTTAAGATTGTATCGTTTGCATTTTTTCCGTTTGCAAGTTCTGCTGAGGCACTTACAAGTTTAAGTGCCTTGGCGGGCGTAACTTTATAGGAAAGTGTTGCAATCTTCCAGCCTTTTGTGTCAATATTTCCTGCCTTTCCATCTGTAGCGCAAACTCCATTTTTGCCGTCTTTCCATGAAAGACCGTATTTTCCGCCACCAGTTGTAGCATCAGTAGCTTTAGGCTGAATACCAAGCGGCATATCTTTATTGTAGCCAAAATCTTCCATTGTAAGTTCAGCATCAGTTGCGGAAATCCATGAGTCATTCAAAATGACTGACTTAAAGGCTTTCTTTACTGATTCGTTTGCTGCAAATGCTGTTTTTTCGTCGTCAGTAAGTGCTACTGGTGTAGTATCTGTATCTGCTTTTGTATGTGCATAAACCGCTGTTGTTGGAAGATTATCAGCGGCAAGAATAGTAACCACTGCTTTTGTACACGGCGTCACCGTTACCGTTCTCTCATCGTAGAAGCGTCCGATACGGGCGCGAATTACAGCAGTACCGGCTCCAACACCAGTAACAGTGCCAGCCTTAACTGTGGCAACAGATTCATCTGAAGAAGTCCAGATGGCATCAAGTGTCACATCGGTTTTGCTTTCGCTGGATACAACGTCATATGCCTTGAGCGTGAGCGTGTCGATTGCAGCCTCAATGGATGCGTCAGCTGGTGCAACTTCATCACCTTTGTACAGCACCAGTTTAGAAATCTGTGCAGGCTGCTTCAATTCGTCTGCAGTGCTATTCTTACTACAGTCAATGTAGTAGAAGGCAGAACCGTTGTTGTAAATTGTATAAGCTCCGGCGGGAGCACCTTTTACGACAAACAGCACGTCACTGCTACTGCTAAGATTGTCTTTGTATGCAAGAAGTTTACCATCGGCATTGGCAATTGCTATCAAACGAGCAGCCGTCGCCGCTCCAGCACCCTTACCTTTGATAACGATATTTGCCTGTTCGCTCAGTACCAGTGTCAGTATGCCATTAACACCGCTAAGCTCTTTGATTGAGGCCGATTTGTTGGAGGCTTGCAAGACCCCTGTATTGGCAATCCATGTGCTGCCCTCTTTGGGAATAAGTGTTGCTCCTACGGCAGTAGACCCATCTGCCTGTTTAAAGCCACCATTGCTGTCAACTGTAACGGCAGTTGTTCCCAGGCTATCATACGGAATGCCCCAAACTTTATTTGTTGTTGTATCAGTTTCTGTTCGGCTGATTCCAGTAAAATCCCAGACTGCCGTTACATTTGCATTGCCAGTGAATTCATCATCAGCAGCGTAATACGTTGTCGGTATTTCCGGCAGATAGGAATCATCACCGGTGTCGCAGCCGAGGGCAGTGAAAATCATCGCTCCTGCTGCAAGAAAAGCCAAAGCCTTTCCGAATATTGATTTTTTCATTGCTTTACTCCTTCAATTACAGTTTTACGCGAATCATAACAGGTACGTTTACGATTACGTCCACGTCCTTGTTCGCTTCTTCGTTAGCACCGAGACCACCGAATGCCGCCACTACACCTGCTGAAACTGAAATCTTGGGGTTTGCGTAGAACTGAGCATGCGGATATACGTACAACTGCGTTCCGTCTTTGCTCTCGCGGCCACCCTGGAATCCGTCATCAAGGTCAGTCAACTCGCCAATTGTTCCGATGAGGGTAACGGTCGGATTAACGACATAGCGTGCGTTCACAATGTTCCACAGTACCTGTGATGACTTGAATCCGGTCAGACCTGCCAGTGCACCAACAGCGGCTCCGTCAACACCTGCATAGCGCGGGTCATCGGCATCGCTTCCCTTTTTGCAGAGTTTTGCGAACTTATGCATGGTGGTAATCTGCAGTTTGTCGTTTACTTCCCACAGGGTGCGCAAGTCAAAGTTGTATTCCATCAGCTTGCCGTCAAAAATGACCACAGAACCGCCAACGCTTGAATCAGCCAGCACGTTCAGAACAAGCGGAGTGAAATATGCGCCCGTTACGATGGTCTGCTGTTCCTTTGAGTTCATGTGTCCTTTGACGAATACCTCTGCAGCCAGCACTTTCTTGATGCGCGGTGCAAGGAAGAGTGACCAGCCCGGATAGTTTTTCCATGTGGCCGTACCAAGGCTGTCTATGTTGCGGTCGGAAATGTAGCCAATCTGCATCTTCAGGTTTGCCTTGTCGTTGAATACCACAGTGTAGCCTGCATATGCAAACAGGTTGCGTCCTGTGCCGAAACTTGTCTGGTTGTTTGCACAGATGCCTTCTGAGCCGGTGAATGCTGAGCCGAGTTTGAAGGTCTCGCCAACCTTTCCTTCCTCATTGCCGTTGTCACAGAATCTCTTTACGCGGAAGTTCATAACGCCGTCGCCATTCCATCCGGTCTTTACGTAAAAGTTGCCGAATTCAGCATCAACGGTCATAATGTGGAACACGCTACTATTGCTTGCAATTGTCGGCTGGATTGTTGTTGACAGGCTGAAGATGTCGCCACTCGCCTTGAGAGACAGACTGTCTTTTCCAGAGTTCCATCCCGTCAGGTTGAACAGGTTATATGATGCACCACTCTTATCGTAGCCGGAATCGATATAGGTGTTGCCATAGTCATCGGTTGCGCGTCCGTTTGCGCCGGTGTTTACATATTTAAACAGTTCAACACCATTGCGGTAGTTAAGTCCGACAGAAATGTCTGCCGCCGCAAAACCGATCGTCATTGCGCCAAGAACAAGCGCACTGATTATCTTTTTCATGTAATTCCTCCAAAGAATTTTTTTATATAGCAGCCGCCTGCCCTAGAGACTGAACTTTACGATTACAGGTACTTTCACGCCAGAAAGCTGGTTGTATACGGAAGTATCCCAGTGGGCAAAGTTCAGATTGTTCCAGTCCACACGCAGTACCGTCGTTACGCTCAAATGTTCCGTTGCCTGAATAGCCACAGAAGGAGAGATTGTCAGGTTAATCGTGCGTGTTTCCGGCGTAGTCATTGTATCGGTGAAGAAATTCAAGGTCAGACCAGCCTTAATGTTATCTGCCATTTTGAATGTACCGTTCAACATGTTCCACAGGCTTACCTCATGGGCACCTGCGGTAGTTGAAACGCGGCGTGACAGGTTGTTCATGGTGTTCAGACTGAATGCATCGGTCACCTTGTAGCGCAAACGGAGGTCAAAGCCCCATTCATTTGCGATGCTGTTCCAGCTCTCGTTCGTGCTGTCCCAGTGGTGATATCCAGCATATGTGCCGCCAATCATCATGCTGACTTTTTCAAACATAAGCGGGCTGATGAACACGCCTACCGTGTTGCTTCCCTTCTGATATGTTTTATATGACACAACTGCTTTTACAAGGTCAGCCTGCTCATACATCAATTCGCCGACAAAGCCAGCATTGATGATGAAGTCTGAATCCTCCACCTTGTCATAGGCAACGGTTGGTGTACTTGTTGCTGCCGCTGCGTCTGGATTCCATGTATTCTTTACCAGACCGAGTTTTGCCATCAAAGTACCCGGCAACACGTCCTTGAGCGTATAAGCTGCAACAACAGAAATCTTTCCTTCCGTCAGGTTATCGCTGTCTGCGCCAGACATGCCCTTTACAACACCAGGCTTGAATTTTTCAAAATCATTGCCGTCAAGTTCTCCTTTGTCCGTAAGCACGCGGTTTACGAGACGACCGTTCCAAACGCCCGCGGTGACCTGCAGCTGTCCCACTGGGAGTGAAAAGTTCAGCCAGCCGTAGTATTCGTCCTGCTTCAGCTTACTTTCCTCCACATCAACATCAAGAACGACACCACCATACTGATTGCTCAGTTTTATGGCGAGGCAGTCCTTACGTGCGGCATGGTCATAGTTCAGGTTTCCGCCGGCACTTGTGAAGTAGTTTGAGCTTTTATAGGAAAAACCTATATCAGCCATTGCGGCACCCGTCAGCATTGTTGCGACAAGCACCGCTCCTACGATTTTTTTCATAAAAAAATCCTCCTATTTTGTGGGGTATTTAAACCAACGGTTTTTTTGAGACAGTGCATCTCCAAACGGCTGTGCCGCGAAGACCAGCGGGAGCGACCCCGCCAAGTTCTGTTACATAGGTTTTGCAATAATTACCATATCGTAGTATTGTTTTCGCAAACCACACTATATTTGGAGGAAAACATGACATACGGTTACATACGCGTTTCAACAGACGCACAGAACACAGAGAATCAGAAAATGGAAATTCAAAAATTCTGCGCACAAAACGGCATTAACATTGATCTTTGGGTAGAAGACATCATAAGTGGCACCAAGGATCCCAGTTTCCGCAAACTGGGCAAAGTCATCATGGAAAACATCAGGAATGGCGACCTCATCATCTGTACTGAACTTTCACGTCTGGGCAGAAGCCTCTTAATGATAATGAACACCCTCAATTTTTTTCAGGAAAGAAATGCCAGCGTCTGGACAATCAAGGACAACTTTCGCCTCAGCGACGACATCACCAGCAAGGTAGTCTCCTTCGCATTCGGACTCGCCGCAGAAATTGAACGCCAGCTCATCAGCCAGCGCACAAAAGTCGCCCTGGAGCGTGCCAAAAAATCCGGCGTTCACATTGGCCGCCGTAAAGGACAAAAGTCCTCCCATTACAAGCTCACCCCGTTTAACAAATATATAATAGAAGAAATCAACGCAGGTCGTTCCATAAAATCTCTCGCCAAAGAATTCCAAGTCTCTTGGGACACCATAAAAAATCACATCCGCAGAATCTCATAGTCCTCTGGGAGGGGGAAGTCTCCCCCTCGCTCCAGACCGCCTGCCTGCCCCAGACAGACAAGCGGTCTTACGCTACCCCTTCTAGCGGGGAAATTCCTGCCAGCCCCAAAGAAAAGTCTGTCCAGCCTGTCCCCGCAACGCCCCGCAAACTTTCCTTTAAGGAGCGACGGAAATTTGACTTATTGGAAAAAAAAACGAATTTTTCATTTTTTTTTCGGAAAATTTAGCCTAAAATGCAAATTCGCTGCCTATATATATAGTGTAGAGAAAAAACTCTGCAAAATCTTATATATGGAGCATCACCATGAAAAACGAAAAGACAAAACTGAGTTCCGCAGAACGCTGGGAACGGGCTACGCTGGCAAACAATTTTATTTTCTGCAAAGTAATGAGCGAAAATAAAGAACTGTGCAGGCAATTGCTGGAAATGCTGCTGCACGTCAAAATCGAACGACTGGAAACACCTGTTTCTGAAAAGAACGTCAAGATTGATTATGAATCCCACGGAATTCGTTTTGATGTATACACAAAAGATGACAATCGGATATTTGACATCGAAATGCAGACAACAGACAAGAAAAACCTCCCTATGCGGGCACGCTACTATCAGTCAATGATAGATACAGACAATTTTCAGACGGGAGACGACTATGGGGAGATAAAAGAGTCCTATGTCATTTTCCTCTGCCTGAGCGATATTTTCAAGAAAGGCCTGCCCGTCTATTCATTTGAAAATTACTGTAAAGAAGATTTTTCTGTAAAACTTGACGACAAGGCATATAAAATCTTTTTTAACGCACAAAAATGTGATATAATGCCGTCAAATGAGGAACAGGCATTTTTCCGTTTCCTGCAGGGAAAATCTGCGGAGACGGACTTTACCCGTCACCTTGCTACCGAAGTAATCCGCGCAAAGCATAATGCGCAATGGAGGATGCAGTTTATGACATGGGATCAGAGCATAAAAGAAGAAGCGGAACTTCTGGCTCCAGAAATTGCAAAAGACATGGCCGAGGACATGGCAAAAGACATGGCAAAAGACATGGCAAAAGACATGGCAAAAAACATGGCTAAGGATATGGCGCAGGATATGGCAAAAGGCATGGCTAAGGATATGGCGCAGGATATCGCAAAAGGCATGGCGCAGGATATCGCAAAAGAACAGCTTCTGACAGTTGCACGACGCATGTTGTCAAACGGAATGGACATCGCCTCTGTTGCCAAATACATGAACCTTCCTTTGGAAGAAATTCAGCAGTTACAATAATTACAAAAAAATCGGCTGGCAGGCTAATGGTTTTCTTGAACCATGCCAGCCCAATCCCTTCTAATCATATCCGTATTTTCATCCGATAATCTACAAAAGGCTGGTTATTTTTTTTGCTTCATGCGTAAGGAAGTTGCTGCAGGGCAGAAAAACGGGGTGTCGTGCGTTTTAAACATCCCGTTATCTAAAATGCGGGAAATTCCAAAAAGTTACCATTGACTTGCAAAAAAAGTTGTGCTAACCTTAAAGTAAAAAGGGGGTGTCTCAAAAAAACCGTTGGTTTTAAATGCCCCACAAAATAGGAGGATTTTTATGAAAAAAATCTTAAGCACAATGCTCGTTGGGGCATTGATTGCAGGGATTGCATTTGCTGAAGTAAGTTTTGAGTACAAAGGCACTGCAATACTCGGAAACACATCAAAGAAGATCGGCGAGAAGTATGTTTACAGATCTGATGCCTTTCTTTTGGGTGTAAAAAATGAAGTTGCTGGCATCGAGTTTGAAGCCGATTTAAAACCAGGTGACTATAACGATTTTGTTACAACTCAAGTTGCTACAGAATTTGTTGTTGACCATTTCTATGGTTATCTGACATTTGACCTTCCTGTTGGCAATCTGATGATTACATCAGGCCGTTATGACGGACGTTGGGCAAGCCGCGTAAAGAGTGACGGTGGCGAACTGGACGGTCGCTACTATGAAGCCTATAAACTGGGTACAATGGGCAAGATTGCAAAAGATATGAATAACCTTACCGGTGCAGATAACTATTCTACCGTTCTTGCTTATACGCTCAATGACGTCTTGCCTGGTTCATTGATGTTCAAGGCAGGTATTGTTGCACTGAACAAAGACCCGTGGGGATTCGGAACAGCCTACAATGAAGGTGGCAGTGATTCAACAACCATCAACTCTGGCTTTGTCGGACAGATTGCACTGCGCCTGGACGACCTGCTCAAGTTCAACGTGGACTTCAAGACCCTCAAGCAGAACGCCTATGCATTCGGCATCTTCCTGAGCCCGCTCATGGTTGAAAAGCTCTCTGCAACTGTCGGCTTCTCAATGGGTCTCTACAGACCGGGTGACAAGATTGCTGAAGCCAGTCGCTATGACCGCACTGAATGGGGTGTAGACCTGCGCCTGCGCTACGCAATCACTGAAAAGTGGGCTGTAACAACCATGCACAACATCACTGGCATAAAGGTTACTCCGAATTCTGCAAATACGACAACTACTGAGGTGGACACCAACGCAATGTGGAACATGCTTTCTGTGTCATACAAGGCTGGAGACAACATCCGCTTCCTGGCAACAGTACAGAACAAGAATACAGACTGGAAGGCCTCTTTCTACAACACGGACAAGGGTACACAGGTTCTGTCTATCACGCCTGCATGTGAAATCAAAATCAGCGAAAGATCAAAGTTCACTGCTGCATTTGATATTCGTTGGGACGGTGTAACACCGTATGGTGGAACCGGCACTGTCACGTTGCCGATGTATTTCAACTTCGCACTCTAGTTTTTTGGTGGGTTGTAGAAGTAATAATTCTTTGGAGGAATTAGATGAAAAAAATTATAACTGCACTTACATTAGGTGCATTGATTGGAACGGCAGCATTTGCTGATGTTGAAGTAAGTTTAAATTTCCGCCAGCGTGCAAATATATATACTGCAAATGACGCTGGAGGAAATAAATCAGGTACATTCTTTACTGATGCTTATTCCGGCTCTGGTACAGACAACTTGAACTTTAACCTGTCTGGAGACATTGCCGCATTTGAAACTCAGCTCGTAAGTGATGCCGCAACTGGAAACGCAGGCTATATTCGTGCAAAAAAATTGGCTCTATCTCTGTTCTTGGGCAACCTGACCCTGCAGGCTGGTACCTGGGCAGACGGTCTTTCTAATGGTGCATACCGCACAAAGACAGACGTTGATGCAGGTAACTTGGAAGGCATGGATTTTGAATGGAAAAAAATGGGTTCTGGCTTTGCCCGTTCTCCAGCCGCTTGGATTGACAACCCCGTTAACCACTCACAGAATGGTCCGTTGGGAGAATTCTATGCTGCAGGAGCCAATTACAACATAAAGTTTAACACTGGTGCTGTTGCTCTGAAAGGATTCTATGTATCAAATGAAACATCTACCACTACCAGCCAAGACGGTCCTGTAAACGGAGACGGTTCATGGCAGGGACATCAGTTCAACTTTATCGTTGACGCTCGCCAGGATGATATTGGTCAGGCTGAACTTGCATTCAAAGTCGGGCAGACTATCGTGAACACTGCAGGAACTGGAAAAGCCGTTGAAGATAAATATCCTACTGCTCTTGCCTTTGGTGCTTATCTGCAGCCAAAAATCATCCAGCCGCTCATCCTTACATTCGGTGGTACAGGCGCAGTGATTGACAGTAAGTTCACTGACTATTCATTCGATTTGCGAGCTCGCTATCAGGTAATCCCCAAGAAACTGAGCATTTCTTCATTCCACAGTTTCAGCGGACTGACTTCTGACGGTGAGGATGTATATGCTTTGAGCGTAAGTGGAAAAGTGAACGAAACAATCAAAGGTCTTGCAGACAGTGGAACTGCTGCAGATGGTAAGTTGGGCGGCACAGCAATTAAGCGTGATAAGGTTATGTCTAACAACATCATGGTACGCTACAATGTAAACGACACCCTGTCTTTGATTGGTATCGCAGCAGACATGATTGGATTTGGTACTAATCTTGGTGTAACAGAAAAGAACGCTAAGGGCGACGGCGATGCAGGTGCACTCGTACAGTTGCGCTTCAGTGGCTGGGCACAGTTCTTCGCTGCAAGCAATGCTTCTGTAAGTGTTGGTCTTGTTTGTGCTATCCATGATGCTACAAACTACAAGGACGTAGACGGAAAAGCATCTGTTTGGACATGGGGCGTTCCTGTTATCCTCCGCGTTAAGTTCTAGTCCGGCACAAAACGGCCGCAAGGCTGTTTTGTAAAGGCGAAAGCCGCTCCGTTAC
>ERZ842401.8388-NODE-8388-length-10176-cov-4.438099_pt1 | contig 10176 bp, 3 predicted proteins | sample MGYA00521270_ERZ842401 | MGnify/ENA primary metagenome ERZ842401 (study PRJEB31892, sample SAMEA3878208) | bioreactor metagenome | biome: Moose rumen | place: Sweden | collected 2011-10 | study: EMG produced TPA metagenomics assembly of the PRJEB12797 data set... | reverse complement strand
CCCACGTGCCAGGGACAGGCACACGATAGGTAAGGCTGACCGTCTTCAGCCGCAGATAAGAGCCGTCTTCAATCCAACGGTCGCTGAAGCGATTATTACCCATGGGGTCGCCATAGTTCACGCGCGGCAGCGATGTCAGCTGGCCTTCGTAGTGCCAGCGGCCCACTTCGGCCACTTGCTGATTGTAGAAGTTGGAGCCAGCATTCAGGATAGAGCGCTGATAGTTGTACACATCGTTGCCCAGTGAATAGTTGAAGCCGATGCCCAACGTGAGATTCTTCCAGCTGACATTGGCGAAGATGTTACCATAGATATCCGGATTGGGGTCGCCGATAACGGTCTTGTCAGCCTCGCTGATGATACCGTCGCCATTGAGGTCGACAAAATGGACATCGCCTGCCACGAAATTGTGGGCATTGCCAGCATTATCTTCCATGTAGAGATAGCCGTCCTTTCCTGCAGCCTTAGCCTCAGCATCGGTGGCGAAGATGCCTGCCGTCTGGTAGCCATAGAACAAGGCTACGGGATTACCCTCAGAGGTGAGCACATTGTTGTCGCCATAGACAGAGGTAGTGTAGTTGCCGTCAGGAAGTTTGGTCACTTTGTTCTTATAGTGACCCACACTGGCTCCCACCTCCACATTCCAGTCCTTGCCTATGACAGGCTTGGCTGTGATGGTGGTTTCAAAGCCTTGGTTTTCAAGCGAGCCGCCATTACTCCAATAGCGGTTGATGCCGCCAATGGGATTAGAGAAAGCCTTCAGTGTGAGCAGGTCGTCGGTCTTGTGGAGGAAGTAGTCGAACTTCACACCCAGACGATTGTTGAGCAGATAGCTCTGCAGGCCAATGTTGAACTTCTTGGTCGATTCCCACTTGATCTTGTCGTTACCCACATTAGTGAGCTGCGTACCAATGGCCGTGGCATTAAAGCGAACGGTGGTGTAGCTAGTACGGGCAGCATAGTTGGAGATACCGTCGTTGCCACTGATGTCGAAGCCTGCATTCAGACGCAGATAGTTGATAGCAGCATGCTTGGGGAACCAGCGCTCGTTGGTCAGCACCCAACCCAGCTGGAGGCTGGGGAAGAGGGCCCACTTCACGCCAAAGAGGCTCAGGCCATCGCAATTCTCGCCAAAGCGGCTGTTAGCTTCGCCCAGCAACGAGAGCGTGGCAAAATAGCGGTTCATGTAGTTGTAGTCCACATTGCCATACCATTGCAGCTGCTTCCATTCGTCGTTGGCACCCAGAATGCTGCGGAAACCATCCCATCCCAGCGACGGATTCTTGTCGCTGGTCTCGCCCGTAGCCTGCACACCCACGTCGTTATTGTCGTAAGAGAAGGCGTTGAAGCGGGCACCGGCAAATGCAGCCAGCGTATGTGCACCGTACTGATGACTCCAGTCCAGCTGGAGCTTGCCCACGAAGTTATTCTCCTTAGAGAACATGGACTGAGTCTTGGCATATACCGTTCCCAGTCCAGCCACATTGAATGAAGGCACGCCTGTATAGGGCCGGAAATAGCGCTGTGCATTGCGGTCGAGCGTATAGCTGAACATGGCAGTGAGCTTCAGGTCCTTAGTCATGGTCCAGGTAGGCTCTACGCGCACATTAAAATAGGTATTCTCAGCCTTGTTCTTATTATCGCCACTGCCGTTCTCCAGTACTGCCAGCGGATTGGCCAGCGCATAGGCATTGCCCAACTGCGAGAAGACATCGTCGTAGTTCGAAAGAAGCGAAGAGAAGCCGCCCAGCCCATTGTTGAGCAGTTTATTATACTGATAGGGAGCCACCAACGGCGACTTGATCATGGCCAGCGCGATGGGCGATACTACCGTGCCCGTGGCAAAGTCCTGCGGCATGCCGTTGTCGAACACGTCGTTGCTGGTTCTGGCGATAGAAATATCGAACTTGGTGGAGAGATTGTAGAGAATGGAAATGTCGGTATTGAAGCGCACATTCATACGGTTGAAACCATTCTTGCGTGCTGCATACTGCGCATCGACATATCCCACAGAGAGGTTGTACATACCCACATCGTCACCACCCTGCACATTGATGCTGTAATTCTGGGTGAGCGCCGTGCGATAGACCTCATCGGTCCAGTCGGTATTATTATGATAGGTATGATAGTAATAGCCATTGGGATCGTCATTGAGGAAACGGAAATTGATGCCCTTGTCCATGATGCCGTCGATGGTGCCAAGCAACTCGGTGGCATAAGAACGGTACTGGCTGGCATCCATCAGCGTGAGCGTGCGGGGCAGAAGCGTTACACCGGCCGACACATTGGCATCAATACGGGTTGCCATGGAGTGACCACGCTTAGTCTCGATGAGCACCACGCCGTTGGCGCCGCGGGCACCGTATAGGGCAGTGGCATTCTTCAGCACGGTGACTTTTTCAATATCGTCGGGCGAAACATTGGCCAGCATATTCATGGTCTGTCCATCATGCAAGGAATAGCGGTCGCGTTGCATGTCCTGCTCGATGCCGTCGATGACGACAAGCGGCTGTGCATCGCTGGTGATGCTGTTCAGGCCACGAATGAACATGACAGCACCGCCATCAAGGGCTGCCGAGCGCATCACCGTATGCATGTCGCCACCTAGGCGGCTGGCCACTTCATTATCAACAGTGACACCAAACCGACTGATTTCGGCCTCGCTTTTTGCCGTGTAGTCAGTGCCCTTGCCATACATGGGGAGGAACTTGTCCTTGAGCATGCGGATGGACAGCCGCTGCGTGGAGTCGCCAGCCACGATGCCCACCTGCTGAGGCAGGAACTCGGGAGCATGGACATAGAGTGCAGTGGCAAACTCAGGCACACGGATGCTGAATGTTCCGTCTTCCTCGGTCATAGCCGTATAGCGAACATTGCCAACTGCCTGCAACTGGATGCCTGATAAAGGCTTGCCTGTTGCCTGCTCGGTGACGATACCATGCACGGTCACAACCGGATAATTGGCCTGTTGAACATTCCGCTTAGGCTGTTTGATGGCTGTCTCCACGGCTTCTTCCTCTTCTTCGCCTTCGCTCTGTGCCATCGAGGGAAGTGTGCAGAAGCCGAGTGTCAGCACGCAGACAAGGAGTCTCCGACTCGCTGTCTGCCAGGGATTAAATATGGTGCTCTTCATCTTCATTTGTTTTTAGCTGCATATTCATCAAGTTCAACAGGTCGCATCATGATGGCGGCAATGCGCACATCGCGGGTATAAGTGGCCAGCTGCGTGCTATTGAATACGCTGATGGGTGATGTTACTCGGATGTTGGGGGTATATTCGCTGCCCAAACCATTATAAGCCACAGGGAAAGTGAACTGGCCGATAAACACGGTGTCGGCCTTCTCGGGGTCGTTCGTGAATGCCGTTGTGCCGCTGACTGCCGCAGGAACATTGGGTAGCGTCCCACCAGTCAACAGGCTGTCGGCGTATGCCTTACTGAAATTGTAAGTAGCCACGGCTCCTTTCTCTGTGCAGTAGTTCAGCTGGAAATTCAGCCAGTTGGGGCGGTTATCGTTAGCCACCTCTGGCCAAGCCGTGGGCAGGAACACCACATAGAAGTTATAAGTAGTAGACATCACATTGGGCAACGTGACGAAGAAGTCGGGCTTGGCACGGTCGCCACCAGGCGATATCCACATATAGCGGTAGTTGGTGATGCCGCTATTGGGGCCGAATAAGCGGTCAATGATAGAATCGGGCAGGGACTGCGAACGGTTGGCCTGCGCCGAGGCAGGGAACAATGCCCCCAGGTTCATACGCGGATCGACCACGAGCTCGGGGCAATAGGTTTCCCAAGGTAAGAAAGCCAAACTATCGACAAGACGGGCATAGCCATTGCTCATCTCTACAGGTCCACCCACAGCATATTTCTCCAAAATGTCGTGCGGATTGGAGAACTTACCTCTGATAGTAGAACGAAGCGTATCGGTATAAACACCTTTATTCACCAGCCACTGGTTGTAAATATCGTTATTGCTGTAGATCAGGTTGCGAACAATAGCCCTGCGGGTCAGTGAGTCCGACATGTAACTGGCATCGATGGTGATGCTCTTGGTCTTCGTGTCGGTAGCACTGGCATAGCTCTCTACATCGGGTGTCACCGTTGTGGAAATGAAGCGATAGTAGGGCTTCACACGGTTGTACAGATTGAGGAAAGCCTTGTTAGTTGGCATGATGAACGTATAAGAGCTGTCCTCGTTCTCCAGCTGGGCATTCAACGAGCGCGTCAGCGAGTTCGAAGTCACCAGCACCGAGTCGATATACGTCTGTGCACCGTCAACCATAGGGCCCTTTACGCTGGCCTCCTGGTCGAGAACGGTCAGCTGGTAGCGCAGGAAATGATTGCGCAGCGAGTCGATGCCGGCAGCCGTAGAGAGATATTCATACAGATTGGGATAGAACTTGGCCACGCCACCCAGCAAGTGCATCAGGCCATTGTTGCTCGGCAGATTGGCCTGACTGATGGCAATATCGTCATAGGTATAGCTGCCATCGCCGGCAAAAGTGAACGACTTCTCGTTGAGCGTATGGATGCGCTCGTCCACCCGGCCGCTGGCAGCATGAGTGTACTCAGCCACATGACTCTTGACGAACTGGGTCAGCAGGTCGGCGGTGGAGAGACCTTCATAGTCGGACGGTGTGAAGGAACCATTTACAGGAGCCCAAACCGTCAGTGCACGAGGGGTGTTAAGCTCGTCGACGAAGCCAGCCTTTCTCACCAGTGCAGCGAAATCAGACAGCTGCGCATTCTGCGAAATGTTTTCCCAGAGCGTCTGGTTGCCCGATGCCATCACGTCGACAGGAGCCCCATTATAGTCGCTGAAGTCGGAGCATGCGGTCACCGCGAGGGCTGCGGCAATGCCGCAACAGACAGGACTCGCAATGATATTCTTGAAACTAATCATAATCTTCAATGTTCAATATTCAATGTTATTCAATGTTTAGAACCAGTCCTCAGAGTAGGTATCGTTGTCAACGACGTCGATGGGTACGAACTCAATATAGTCGAACTGCCACTTCAGGTCGGTTTCGTCACTAATGACGTTCTTAATGCGGAACCAGTGCTCGTCGCTCTGCTTCAGCACCATGCGGCCCATAATCTTGCGCAGCGATGCATTGCGCAGGTCAGAACGCATGTTGTGGTCGGTGCTGTTGCCATCGCCATATTCTGGGTGATCGACATAGCTGAACAAGCCACGCATATAGCCACGGTTGCGCAGGGCAGCATCGGTGGCCACGCCCAGGTCGTCCTCCTCATAAAAATGGGTAGAACCAATGCGCGGGTCGTCGATGGGAATACGCACATCCAGCGGGATGTCGAGTGCCATCATCGACTGCAAGGATGACGAGCTGCCCATGTAGAACTGCATCATGCCACCATGAGACATGGGGGTATAGAAGATACGGAACTCATAGGTATTCGTAGGAACTGGCGGCAGCTTGATAGCCAAGTCGTAGTCGCCCCATCCCTGGAAGGTATCGCTCTGCCATGCATTATAGGCACCCTTCACATTATAACGGAAACGGTTCTCGGAAGTGTAGCTCACCACATTGTCGAAATAGTTCAGCGGGAAGGCCACACGGGCACCGCTGCCACCGCCGTTAAGGGCTGACATCTCTGAGATTGTTGACATACGGATGCCGTTGTTGATGAACTCTACAAGGAAGGTGGTAGAGTCAAAGCGCAGACGCTCGTGAAGCACACCCTTCGGCACCAGCTCGTCATAGACCAGCATACCTTGTAGACTGTGGATATAGCCATTATAAGTCTGCACATTCCAGCTCTGGCAGCCATTGGCCTTGTCAGTAGAGCGGTTTATCTTCACGCCCTCGCGCAGCACGGGGTGCATGCCGGCGCTGCCCATAGTACCCAGCTGGTCGGTCAGGGTGTTGAAGGCCAGATAGCGGTTGATGTAGAGGGTCTTCCTCGTCAGCATCGGCTGGGGCTGCCATATCTTCAGAATGGTGTTAGGCAGCATGGTCTCGTAATAATCGAACGGCATGGCATCGTTGACGTAGTTCCACGTCTGTGCACGCTGCCACTTAGTGTTGCGCTCGTACACCAGCTCATCCTCGGGCATACCTGCATAAAGAATATGATAAGCCACAAACATGTTCAGCGTGTTGAAGCGGTTGGTGTAGTCATCGCCCGTACTAATGGCAATACCCTTTTCGGCAGGATAGTCATACCAGGAAGCGGCATCGCCATAGATGCGGTTCGCATAGGCAATAAGGTCATTGATATTGTTGATGCCATTCTGACGCATCACCGAGTCGGGCTCGGCAAAGATGGTAAACATCACCTTGCAGTCTTCGGGATGATAGAGGGGCGATCCATTAGTGTCATTAATATCACCAATAGTGTAAGTCACGTCCTTCTTCGATTTCTTGACAGAATCGACCAAGCCCGTCATGACCAGGGCCTCATTGAAGATGCTAAACTCCGTCAGACGCTCCATCTCCTCCGACAGCAGACGCGTGTTACGGGGAATGACCGAATCGATAACATGCACCACACCATTGGTGACAATGCTATCGGGCTCGATGATGGTGGCCGACTGGTTCAGGACAATTTTACCGGTGGAGCCATCGCTATTGATGGGGATGCGAAGCATGGTACTGATTGACCCACTGCCGCCGCCCATGTCGATGGTGGTCAGCGTCTCGTTGGAGTGCAGATGATACTTGGCAATGTCCTGGCACAGGCTGTCGTTGGCAATGAGTGCCTCCAGCGAATTGTCGCTCAGTCCGTTGTGGGGAATAGAAGCATCGGCATCGTTATACAGCCGATTGACATAGGCTACCACCGCATCATTGGTTGGAATGAAACAAGTGAACTCGCCATAGGCGGACAAGTTGCGGTCCAGTCCTGCCGTATTCAGGATATTATTGAAAGCTGAGAGCTCAGGCTTGCGCTTGATAAAGTCTGCTGCAGTCTCGCCGGTGGCCGTGTACAGGTCCGACTCGTCAGGCTCAGGATTACAGCCGATGACAGCTGCCATCGTCAAGCCGACGACACCGAAAGCGAGCAGACGTCCACAAATATTAAACAGATGATTCTTCATTGTTGTTCCTCCTTTGCTTTTAATAAGTCTTTTCATATTCGTTCGAGTCCTTGTAGGCCGGATTCTGGCGCAGCAGCGGACAAACAATCAGGTCGCTATTGGGAATTGGCATGTAGAGGTAGGCCTCGTTGGCCATCTTAGCCTGCACGCCACTGGCCTCGGTGCCGCGCTGACGGGTCATCAGGGCCAGCATTTCGCTGTAGTTAGGCACCAGCGTACTGCTGGCATCCTGCAGTTCAGCTAGTGTGCTACCATAGCTGACGCCTTCAACATGGCGATAGTTGTAGCGCATCAGGTCATACCAGCGACGGCCTTCGAAACAGAACTCGCGCAGACGCTCTTGCATGACCAGCAACTCAAACTGGTCTTTGCTGAGTGCACGGAAAGTGTTCCACTTCATTGAGTCGCCCTGATTCTCCTGATGAAGGGCACGAGTATTCACGGCCTGGATCAGATTGAAGGCTTGACGCAGAGCATCAGCCTGGTCGTCAGCAGTCCAGGTGGTGTCCACCTGTTGCACCTGAGCCTCGGCTTTCATCAACATCACGTCGGTCAGACGATAGATATTGTAATTGCGGTTCAAGCCTCCATAATTATAGGGCTCACGGGCCTTCACTGTCGTTTTGCTGGTCACAGGATTCTCGGAAATCATCTTGCGCACATCGTACGACTCCTCTCCGTCGCTGGGCAGGTAGCAGGCTGCGTAGTAGCGCATGTCACTGGCACTAAAGAGCGTGGTATTACTGAGACTGGTGGTAGCATTATAGACGGAGGCTGTAGAGCCGAACATCGGCGTGGCCTTGAGCCATCCTTCGCCAGCACTGTTCGAAGCGCTCTTATACTTATAATAATATTGACATACAGCCAGATTGCTGCGCGACTGCAGCTCGAAGATACTCTCTTCGGCATTCTGTGCGTAAAACAAGTCGTAGTACATATCAGCGGCATCAGCCAGCGGATAGTCCTTCTCGCTCACCTCGTTACGGCCACGCACATGTTGAGAGCGCTTTGAGGCGATGACCTTGTCGCAGTAGTCTATGCACTGCTGATAGTCAGCAGCATTGTGCAGCACGCTGGCCCGCCACAAGTAGATGTCAGCCAGCAGCGAATTGATGGCATCGTCGGTCATCCATCCCACGCGGCGCCATTCGCTAGTGGTATAGGCACGGGCTGCCAAGGCCGTCTTAGCGGCCTCCTCCAGATCGGCAATGCAACGTTCAAGCACAAACTGCGGATCCGACTGTGCCACCTGCATGTTCTGGCTGCTGTTCATATAGGCTTCCGTAATATAAGGAACGTCGCGGAAATTGCGTACCAGATAGAAGTAGCAAAGGGAACGAAGGGCCAGCATCTGCGAGCGGTCTACCTGATAGTCTCCCAGCGTGTAGTTGGGGTCTTCCTGCATCACGGCCTCAGCCCGCTCCAGCACAATGTTGCAGCGGTTGATGACGTCGTAGAAAGCAGCCCACGATGCATACTGATTAGTGGTCTGCATGTTCACGGCAGCAATCTCATCGAGCGCTGTGGTAGTAGCACTCACATCGGCCGACGACGTGCGCAGAAACTCATCTCCACGGAAATCTCCCCACACGATGAGGCGTGCCAGGACATTGTCCGACGTCATGGCGGCATAGGCGCTGTTCACCATGGCCGACACGTCTTCCTTCGTCTTCCAGAAATCCTCGTCCACGGTCTTGTCATCGGGCAGGATGATGGTATCGACACACGACGTGAAGAGGCAGGCCGTGCAGGCGATACTCATTATTCTATATATCTTGTTCATCATAACTTTCATTGTTCATTATTCAACGTTCAATAGCTTAGAATCCAACATTCAGCGTCAGCGTGAACTGCTTTGAGCGCGGCGTTTTCGAGTCGTCGATGGCAGGGTTATAGCCCTTGGCCGACACCTCGGGGTCGATGCCGCTGTACTTGGTCCACACACACAGATTGTTCAGCGAGGCGTAAGCCTGCAAGTTGTTCAGGCCCCACTTCTTGATGACTTTGTTGTCAAACTTATAGCCCACCTGCAAGTTCTGGAAGCGTACAAAGCCTCCATCTTCCACATAGCGGTCGGAGTTCTGGAAGTTCCAGCCCGACTGGTACATGGCACGCGGCATAGGTGTGTCGTCGCCGTCCTTACGCCAGCGGTAGTTCACGGTGGCACTCTGGTTGTTCGTGCCGTACATCTGCTCCAGGCTCATGCGTGCCGCATTGATCACCTTGTTGCCAAAGCGATAGTTGAAACGGGCCTTGACAAACCACTTGCCATAATAGAGCGAGAGGTTGAAACCGCCATTCACCTTCGGCAGAGAGTTACCTAGGTAGACAATATCTAGCGCATTGATCTGACCATCGTGGTTGATGTCCTCGTACTTGGCATCACCACCCTGGAAGTTGGTCTCCGAGCTGGTGCCATAAGCATACTTCATGTGCTGGGGCTCGCCAGTGTTGGTCATGATAACCTTGCCATCCTCGCCTACAGCCACAGGAGCCGTCTTGCCGCTGGACAGGAACTCATTGATCCAGTTCTCGTATTCAGCAGTGGTCAGGCCGTTCTCCTTCTGGTAGTTCTGTAGGTAGTCATAGGTGTACTGGTAGACCCCCTGATAGCGGAAGCCATAGATAGAGCCCAGCGAATTGTTCAGCTGCACACGCGTGGGATAGGTGCCGCGTTTCGAGGCATCCCACGTCGTGCCGTTGATAGACTGCAGCACGCTGGGTTCCATCTCCTTCAGCAGATTGCTGTTCTGGGCGATGTTCAAACCGAAGTCTGCAGAGAACTTGCCTGCTTTGATAAACTTCTTGGCCGTGAAATTCAGTTCCCAACCGTCGTTGGTCATGCGGCCAACGTTCGAGTAGGCAATCTGTGCATAACCTGTGAACGATGGAATATTGACACTCTTCATCAACAGGTCGGTAGTGTTCTTGTGGTAGAAGTCGAAGTCAATCTCGAAGCGGTCGTTCAGCAAGCCCAGGTTGAAGCCGAGGTTATAGCTGGTGGTTTTCTCCCAGCGCAGGTCGTCGAGCTTCAGGCCGTCGAGCGTAGCGTAGTTGGCCAAATTGGTATTACCCTTACCATAGCTGCCAGCCGACACATTATAAGTATTG
>ERZ842401.8386-NODE-8386-length-10176-cov-85.728090_pt1 | contig 10176 bp, 6 predicted proteins | sample MGYA00521270_ERZ842401 | MGnify/ENA primary metagenome ERZ842401 (study PRJEB31892, sample SAMEA3878208) | bioreactor metagenome | biome: Moose rumen | place: Sweden | collected 2011-10 | study: EMG produced TPA metagenomics assembly of the PRJEB12797 data set... | reverse complement strand
CAATACCTATTTGTAGGTATGCACGAGAAAATTTCTCATTTCTCATTTCTCATTTCTCATTTTTTTTGTACCTTTGCGGCCTAAACGTTCATTAAATTAATTGCTTATGAAGATTTTTACTCCGATTAGAACATTTGTACTCATAGTTGGTTTATCGTTGATTCCACAGCTGCTGCTTGCTGGCGATGGCACTCAGTCTAATCCTTATACGGTTGCTGAACTGAACGCTCAGAAGGATGCATTGGCCACATTAGGCGCGACAGTATGGGTCAAGGCAAGTCTTAAAGGATTTGGTGAGGACGGTACAAAGACCGATAATTTCGATACAGAGGATGCACAGGGCAAGACAGTACACCCGATGGCTGCTCTGTTTGAGGACGCTACTGGCACGTTTGTGGCATACAGCTACCAGATTCTGAATGGTATCGCACTGACAGACCTCACCAACAAGAACGACCTGCTGATTTCGCTGACCTACGGAACGACAGGACATCCTTATGGTAATTCTGCTAATCCTGATTATGCCAGCAACGAGGAGCCCACGACGGAGCATTTCTCTCTCGAAGAGGTTCATGGTGCTTTGTCGCTGAATATCCAGAATGGTTATCGAGGATACCATAATCCCTGTTGTTATATTATTCCTCAGGATGTCGTAGCCATTAAGGTCAGTGCGGGTTACTCGTCTAAGAGCGGGGCCTACGTCAATTGCGAGAATGTGTTTGATGGAGCATCTGAGACATATGTTACTCCAAAGAATACAGCTTTGGTGTTCCTTGCAGAGAACGGTTCATACAACTTAGTCTTGTCCGCAGCATTGCATGAGCAGAAAATAAGCAATGGTAATGCCATGAATCCTGGCGTTCAGGAAGGTTTCTATAAACGTGAAGGAAACTTTAATACCTATTATTTTCGTTTCGTTAATGAAAACAGCAAGCTGGGTTTTGAGCGTAATAGCGACAACAAGAACGAGGTGACGCTGGCTTCTAAGGATGAGATTTTCTTGTCGGTGAGTTCGCTCGACAACAATTTCTATGGCAAGTGGACTTGGGAGACGGAAGATAAGAAATGGATTTCATGGACTGGCAAGAAATATAGCGATTACCACACCACAGGCATCAATGCCATCACCACTGCCAAGCCTACTGACGCTGACGTGATCTACAACCTGCAAGGCGTTCGCTTGAGCCAGCCTCAGAAGGGTATCAATATTGTAAACGGTAAGAAAATCGTTGTAAAATGAAACAGACAAGACTGCTTTTATCAGCCCTATTACTGACCTTAGCGCCCAGTATCACCGCACAGACTCCTACTGCTCTGTGGGGAAAGTCGGTGCAGACTGCAAAAATCACAGGAGGCAGTGATATACAAATGGCTGCTGATGACGGGCTATATGTTATAGGTAACGCTTCGACGCGTACAGAGGAAGAATTCGTGACGTTAGGCTCCGATAATATTGCACCAGGTTCGCTTTATCGAGGAACGAATGAGAACTCGAGTGTTCAGATGATTTTCCTCACCAAGCTCAGTGCCGACGGACAGCCTCAGTGGACTGTATATTCGAAGGATGCAGATGTCATGAGCAATTCGATGTTCCTGCAACCCACGAGTGATGGTGTCGTTGCCTTTTTAGCCTTGCGCCATGTCGAGAAGGGTAGTACGCACTCTCCTTATTTCGTGGATGCAGCAAGTAATAAGTTCAGCCTTGACTGGGTACAGGAGACTGACGATGCCAAGCGCTATTACATCGGTGTTGTGATGAAGTTGAACAATGACGGTGCTATACAGTGGGTGCGCCAGATACAGGCAGAACATGCCGTAAGTACAACGGGAATAAACCCCTATGCGCTGGCTAAAGATGATGCAGGAAACTTGTATCTGGCTGGTCAGCAACGTACGGAATTATCATTAAGTAAGAGTGATTTGTCGGAGGTAAAGATAGCTCCGCATAACATCCCTGACGGTTGGAATGGTAGCGACTCGGCAGGCGATCTCTTTATCATCAAGCTCGATGCTGACGGCTACTATCTCAATCACCTGCAGACTGAGGGCGCTTCAAAGTTTGTGACATTGATGGACATGAAGTATGCCTACGGAAAGCTGTATGCAGTAGGCTATATCGTGCCTTCGGCAGACAATCACAGCATCTCGCTGGGTGGTAAGACGATGTCGCTCTCTGCCAATAACAACACCGTGCCGTTTTCTGCCTGCCTGAACACTGATCTGACAGCCAATTGGGCTCAAGCCTATGAGTCGAGTGCCACAGGATTTAACATGCAGCAACCTGCCGTCCTTGTCAATAAAAATCATCTTTGGTGGGCTGGCATGGGTTCCACATCTTTGACAACAAAGACGGGCAAGAGCCTGGTCATAGGCGAGAATATGAACCGCGTCAGCACATTGCTCAAGATCGACGCGGCTAATGGCGACTTGTTAGACGGTTATCTGAAGCCTCTTTTCCAGACGGGCTACTTCGCTTTGCTGGAGGATACCGAAGGTTATATCTATGCTTCTGGCTATGCGGGAGTGCTGACAAGCAAGACCAATCCTAATGAACGCAAAACGACGGGCTCAATGTATATGGATAAATTCAATTCTGCCGACCTGACAGCCCCCGTCAGCTCTTGGGATGACATGATCAAGTTTGTTGGCGGACCAACGGGTATTGCCTTTACCGAGACAGGCCGTTTCTACACCTTAACCCGTTCACAATCCATTGATAATCCACTGATGGGTAGCAGCGTCAATACGGGCCAGACCACTACAAACTTTAGCATCAACATCTGCGCCTTTCAGCTGCCTGTTACGCCTGTAATATCAAATAATGATACCGAAGATTCAAATTTTAAAAAAGTCGATATTAATGATGCTTTTTACGTACTAAATTTGGATGATAAAACTGCTAAAGTAACTATAAACCCCAATAAATACCAAGGGAATATTGATATACCCAAGTCTATTTCTTACGAAGGAAACGAATATGTTGTTTCATCTATCGATTATGCTGCATTCCAGAATTGTACAGCTTTAACTGGTATAACGATTCCTAGTAGTGTAATAGATATTAAAAACAATTCATTCATAGGTTGTAGTAGTTTGGTTTCAGTATCAGTTGATGGTGATAATCCTATTTATGATTCTCGAGATAATTGTAACGCTATAATTGAAACTGCGACAAATAAACTTATTTTAGGTCTGAGCAGTACGAAAATACCATCAAGTGTAAAAGCAATAGATAATTATGCTTTTTATGGTTGTATCACAATGGAATCAATAGAAATTCCCCAAAGTGTGGGTTCGATAGGAACCCTTGCTTTTGCGAATTGTGAAAAACTTAAAGATGTATTCTGCTATGCAGAAACTGTTCCATCCACAGAAAAGAATGCTTTTTTGAATGACAACATTGAAGAAGCAACTCTTCATATTCCTGCCAGTTCTATATATGTATATCTAAAAAATGAACCATGGTGCAATTTCGGGCATTTTCTATCAATGACTGGTGAAGAAATCAATGTCAACGTAAATGAATATCTAAATTGTCCCGTTAAATGGAACGGATCACAATCCTCAAGCGTAACACCATGGGGCAGTAATTATGCTCGTGGTGTTGACGTGACTATTTATAATTATAGTAATGTTGACATTAAAGTCACCCAAATAGAGGCATATGAAAATGAATCTTCTATTGGCAGCATACCAGATTTTGAACAAACACAAATCGTAAGTGGTGACAACAAGACTTTTTCTTTCTCCGTTTCCAACCGATACGCTATGCCATCCACTCTGCCTTGGTTAAAGATACATTATACAATAGGCAGAAAAGAATTTATTAAAGATTCAAGAGAAGCCGGCACGTCAAATATAAATGAAGCTTTAGAAATAGATAGCACTCAGGGCGTTGAAATATATTCATTAGATGGCCGAATGTTTGACAAGCCACAAAGAGGACTAAATATTATGCGTTTAAAAAATGGTAAGACAAAAAAGGTTGTGATTAAGTGAGAGATTTCAAAATTTCTATTAAATAAATGGATGAGAAACAGCAAGAACTAAAGCGCGTCTGACAATTCTGACAATTCTGACAGTCAAAATTCCGCACCCATACTACATCACGGAAATGTTAAATTAATGCCATATTTATATATAATATTTATATTATATATAAATATGAGGTAATAAACAGATTTCTCTTGTTCAACATGACCTCCCGATTTCTGACACTGTCATTTGTCAGAATTGTCAGAAATTGGATATCAGGCTCGGCCTGATGGGGCGCTAGGCTCGGCCTGATGGCCGTTCAGGTCGGAGTAGAGTGGTTGTTCCCTGCCTGGGAATAATTTGTTCCCTGCCTGGGAAAAATATGCAGCCTGCCCAGGGCGCAAAAAAAGGAGTCCAGCAGAGTAGGACCTGCGTGGACTCCTTGTTTCGATTCGTCAACAACCGATTACTTCAGCGACCAGCCCTTGCGGAGGTGGAAGTCGGCAGTAGAGTTGTTGGTGTCCTTATAGATGATCTTGGCACCGTTCTTGGCAGAAGCAGCAGCGTCGATGCCACTGGGGTCGGTAGTACCCTCTACACCATCAGCATAGTTGTAAACCAGCTTGGTGACGTTGTCGCCATAGTTGACAGTAGCCTTCTCATCGATGTTACGATAAGCTGAGTACTGCTTGTTGCTGTTATACAGAGCGTAGCCGGCGTCGATGTCGGCAGAGAGGCGCTTGACGCTCTCGTCGACCATCGTGGTGCGATAGCTCTCAATACCATCGATAACCCAGCTCTTCTTGATCTTCACGCAGTAGTTGGCTGCGGTCTCTTTGCCGCCATCGTAGTAGACATTGGCCTTATCTTCGCAGTAGGTCTTGGGATCAACACCCTCGGGGAACTGGAACAGTACGAAGTTGGGACACATGACGCTGATAGCCCAGGCGTTACCCAGTCCGAATACGGCTGCCTTCCAGTAGTTGGCAGTAGGGATGCCCTCGAAAGGAGCGGGGTAGGCGTTGGCGTTAACATATTGGCTCTCAGGGTCGTACATGGCGTAGTAAGATGCATCAGCCAGGTTGAAAGCTTCAGGAGCAAGGGTAGTGTGGTCGATGGCACCATTGATGGCTACAACGGCATCAGAGAAAGGAGCTACGGTGATGCTGGGGATGTACCAGATGGCATAAATCATTGGCAGCCAGTCAGCGTTCTCATAAACCAGCTTGCCGTCCTCGCCATAGTTGCCGTTGTTGGCATGAGCATTTCCTGGAGGAACGGTACCAATAGCCAGGTTCTTGGCAGTAATGGTCTCGCTGCTGTTGTTGTAGAGTACAAGCCCCTTGCACCAGCTGTACGTCTTTCCTTCAGTGGTCTTGAAACCACCGCCGACATTGAATTCCTTGATAATCAGGTTGCCTTCAACTTTGGTGTTGTCTTCTACGGGACTACCTGCATTGTCTTCCTTGCTGCAGCTAACCAGACCAATAGTCATGGCGGCTGCCATCATCAGATAATTGATTTTTTTCATTGTTTGTAATGTTTTTAAAAGGGTTAATATAATGATGTGTTTATTACTTCTTCTCGTTCTCGCTGCAGACGTGGGGCTTGGGCACAACGGCCTGGATGCCTGCCTTCTGAACCTCCTCCAACAGTTTGTCGGCACTGATCTCCTTGGCGAAATAGGTGACAGCCATCGACTTACGACGGGCATTGGCATTGACATCCTCGACCCCCTCGATGGCCAGCACGGCATCGATGTTCTCCTGAGTAGCGGCCTCGGCAGGGATGTTGTAGTAGGCCCATGCTATCTTGTCGCTTGTGTAATAGTTGACAGGGGTGTAGCCTGTCTTTGTAATCAGCCCACGGATGGCAGCTTTGTCGGTCTTGTTGGCGTCGTAGCGGATGAACATGTAGTGCTTGTCCAGATGGGGAGCCATAGAGTCGATACCCTCCATCTTGGAGAGACGGCCCATGATACGGTCGGAGCACTTCTTGCAGTGCATGTCGTCGATGCGCAGACCAAAGCCACGATGAATGACATCGCTGGGGCTGTAGGGGCTGGCGGCAAAGCGCTTGGTAGCAGCAAGATGAGCGCAGATGGAGTCGGCGCTGGTCTTCGTAGCATCAAAAGCGATGGTAGCTGTGCGTCGCTCCAGATTGAACTGGATGCCAGCGACGCCCGCATCCTTACGCAGGACGTTTTTCACTTTGTGGGCACACTCCTCGCAGCGCATACCCTTGATGCGCACGGTCAGTGTGTCGGTTGCTGAGGCTGCCTGAAGTGTGGCAGCGGTCAGAACTAATAATAAAATTCTTCTCATACGTATTTTGTGTTTGTTTAGTTGAATATTCCGAAACTGAGGCCAATGGTCTTGCCGTCAAGACTGTTGTTGGTCTTGAGATAGCTGCCATAGGCTTTGACGAACCACTGGGCTGTATAGCCCTTGATGGTGAGTGGAAACTGGTAGGTGACGGCCAGACGTCCCTGCCAGTAGTTGGCCTCGTAGTAAGGCATGTCGGGTAGGAGTACGCCCTGTGCATAGTCGGTTGTAGCATCGTAGAGTGAGAGGTCGGCCTTGTGGCGAACGTGATAGCCCACGGAGCCTTCGAGCCACAGGTGACGGTTCAGCAGGCTGTATCCTCCCTCAGCCATGATGTCAGAAGCGCTGTATTTCAGTTCGGAGGTGTAGAGCAGGTATTTGTTGCTGACGCTCTGCAGCGTGTATTGCAGTCCGGCATAGCCTTTCATGGCGTCTTCTTCTGTCCATGACAAACGGTAGTGCAGGTCGGCATCCAGCTTCTTCAGTTGGTAGCGCTTCTTATACTCCAGGATCTTACGCCACTCTACAGAGACAATACCCGTCTCAGGGTCGGTGGTCGAGACACGCTCCGACTTATACTCATCGGCACTGCCTGTCTCGTAGTTGAGCTGCAGGTCGACACTGTGGAGCAGTCCGTCCTGACAGATACGGTTGCGCGAGGCCAGCCCGTAGTTGATGGTGCGATACGAGCCTGGCTCGTATTTATACTGTCCATAGACATATTCGCGACCCATGCGCAACGACAGCGAGTTGACGCTGCGCCACTGACTGCCCTTGAAGCCATAGTCCAGTTCGGCACCAAACTCATGATTCACATATTCGCGCTGATAGCCGTTATAGCCCCCAATAGTGCCTGTGGCATTCTCTAGTCCTGTCATCACGTAATAGGAGAGGTTAGGGTCGGTCTGTACGGTGGTCATATTGGGCAATTTCTCCTTACGACGGTCGTAGTGCAGCGCCAGTCCGAGGGTGTGCTGACCAGCAGAGTAGGTAACAGACGGAGCCAGCTTATATTCAGCCAGGTTGATGCGAGAGCGAGGGTCGCGCAGACGGCTCAGGTCGCCTACATAATATAATAAGGTGGCGCCATAGGTGAAGTGACCCAGGGTGACGGTCGACAGCTTGGCCACCAGCTTGAAGTTCTGGTGGTCGTACTTGCCGGCAACGGAGGAGCCTGAGATATAGGGATTGCTGTTGTAGGAGCGCAGCACGTCGCTCCAGGCACGGTCCTTGGTGCGCCCCATGTCGAAGTCGAAGGAACCGTAGCCATAGAGATAGCGGCCTATTTTCTGATAGCGCTCGGCGTGGAAGCCCAGTTGGTTCATCTGTCCTCCCTCCTGCACACGGTGGTAGTCGCCACTGCGATGCATGAGGTCGAAATAAGACACACCTCGGTTAGCCGACGAGTCGCATGTCGCAGGGTCGAGTGACAAGGCTGCTGCATTGCCCGTCAGTCGCCATACCTGTGACTCGTCAGCCAGCTGATAGCTGTTTAGATCCACTTGTGCACTTGCCTGAACAACGGTCAGGACAAAGAGCGAAATGATATATATCTTCTTCATTAGTAAACGCGTGGTGTTAGTTGGTCAGTCGACTCGAAGTCGTTGGCTGAGTTATTCGTGTCTTGTAGTATCTTGCGTCCGTCGGCAGTGGTCGAGGCTACCTTGCGACGCACCAAACGTCCGTCGTAGCCAGCGGCCTCCGTATAGGCATAACCTGCATCCAGATAGTCGAAGAGTCGCTTGGTATTGGGGTCGATACCCGTCTGACTGCTGTTTTTTAAGATGTCCACCGCATCGATGATGAAGCGGGTGGGAATCTTCATGTATTGTGTACCTTTATTATAGCCATAGCGATAGGTCAGGTTGTGCTGCATCCAGTCGCCAGCCACATCTTCTGAGGTCTCGAAGATGATGACACCGCAAGGGCCTCCCTGCATCAGGTTCATATAAGTGATGGTAGTGAATGAGAAGACTTGTTTGAGCGCTTCTACGTCAGGATTGTTTTCATGAGGCCTGATACTGTTCAGGTCTTTTGCCTCATAGTCAGCATCTAGTAGATTAGGATCCTTTGAACTGCCTTTGGTGGTATGGTCTACGGCACTGTTGGCTATCAGTACGGTACCTCCAGGAGCAACCTTGAAGGGCGTGTCGGCAGGAATCTGGAACACCTGCTTGGCCACAACGGAGTCAGTGAGATACTGCAGGGGATAGTGTGAGGTGGGCGAGGTGGATTCCAGCAGGGCGATATACAGTCCTGCCACATCGTATTCCTCGTCGCTGTTGTTGTAGAGCTCCAGGTATTTGGCGTAAACGTAGTTCTTGTTGTTGTCGTCCTTGTTGCCCTGGTAATACACCTTGCCAATGAGGATGGACTGGTCTTGCGAGATAGTGGTCGTCATGGCGACGGGAGCAGTGGTGGAGGCTGCGAAGGTCTGGGCTGTCATACTGCCTGATACGGTATAGCTCTTGTTCTCTACCGTCTTCCCTGTGGTCTCTGCATATTCCTGTGCACTCACCTTCCACGAGGCTGAGGCGTTGTACACGTCAGGCACGATATTCTCGAAGTGGGCAATGCCCTGCGCATCTGTAGTTGCCGTAAAGGTGCGTGTGCCAGAAAGCGTAATGACATGCCCCTGCAGGTTAGCCTTGGGATAGTCGTCAGGACTGGTCACTTGAATGGCAATGCTGATGGCCTCTGTGGCGTCGTTGTAATCGATGCAAGAGGTTATCACTGCGCTAAACAGTAAAAAATATATCTTTCTAATCATAAACTTCAAATTTCAAACTTCAAAGGTTAAGAAACAGTTCGACACCAAAGGAGAACGTACCCGTATTGCGCTGCGTGAGCGACGAGCTGTTGTTAGAGGTGAGGAAGGGTTCGTAGAACATCACATTGTTGGCATAGAACGAGAGACCGGCGAATTTGCCGAACTCTTTGGTCAGACGGGCTGATATGTTCCATGTGACGGGGTTCTTTGTATAGGTGTCGCTGCTACCTGTCTGCTTGGCTATCTCGAAGCTGGCGATGTCAGCAGGAGCTGTAGCGTAGTATTGGCCATCCTCTCCGATGTAGCCGCTCAGCATGTCGTCCGTGATGTCGTGCTGAACGAGGTCGGTGGTGATCCATCCGATGGGACGCGTATGGTCTGTGACGCTCTTGGTCGAGTTGTGCCAGATGACCTGTCCGGTCAGCGAGGCCACCATGCGCAGCTGTGGGATGTGGGTCACGAGTCGCAGCGTGTTGATAAACTGGCGATAGCGTGTGGTTTCACCCTCTGAGGGCCATACCATCTTGATGGGCGTAGTGTTGAAGTTCGAATAGCTGGTAGGCATGGGCGTGGGATTGCCATAGTGCAGGGCCTTAGAGTAGCCCTTGGTCTCCTGCCAGGCTCCTGAGAAGTAGACACTGGTCTGGAGAGGATTGATCTTGCCCAAATCGAAGTCGAACTCGACACCTCGGTTGATGTTCACATCCGTATTGCCGATGCGTCCTGTGGTGCTCCACATGGTCTTGGTAAAGGCTGGGTGGTCTACATCCACCTGAGTAGCCTGGCCTGGGGTGATGATGAGGCCCTGCTGCTGGTTGTAGTAGTTGACGGGGTAGGTCATATACTCCGTCAGACTGGCAAAGCCATTGGTGGTACGGTCCTGATAAGCGATGATGCTCAGTTTGCGCTGACCAGGAAGTTTAATGTCCACACCAGCCTCTATCTTGGTGGTGTTGACATTCTTCAAGTCGCGAGTGTACTCCACCTCATAGACGTGGGTGTAGCCGTAATACAGCTGTCCGGCAGGGTTGTCCTGTGGCATATAGTTGGCTGAGGCATAGTCGGAGTAGTGCTTGTCAGGATAGAGGTAGTTCAGGCCTGGGGTCT
>ERZ842401.8385-NODE-8385-length-10177-cov-5.890140_pt1 | contig 10177 bp, 8 predicted proteins | sample MGYA00521270_ERZ842401 | MGnify/ENA primary metagenome ERZ842401 (study PRJEB31892, sample SAMEA3878208) | bioreactor metagenome | biome: Moose rumen | place: Sweden | collected 2011-10 | study: EMG produced TPA metagenomics assembly of the PRJEB12797 data set... | reverse complement strand
CCTCCTTCTCCAGGGCCGTCATCTGAGCGACTTGTGAACGGGCCCACTCGATGGGGTCTTCTCCACCTAACTTTTCCCGGAGTTCCTCAACGGTTCCCAGACGCTTAACCACTTTCGACGTGCTTTTACCGCTCTCGCTCCTGTACGACCTTGCCGCATAAAGGATTGTGCAGTTCTTTGACTTGACAATGTTGAGCTTCATACTTGTAACAATGCTATATAATGCTACAAATATAAAAAATAAATTTGACAAAAAAAAGCCCCCACAGTGACTTCTATCAAAAAAAATGAAAAACTATAGTGTCAAACTCCCGATGGTCATATAGTATTGCAGCAGTAGTATTTAATCAGTAAAATCCGTATCTTTGGACGATTATATGTTATGATGGATAATTATATACTCTGAGATATGGAAAAAGAGGATAACCTGCTTAAGGTCATGAGCGATGTATCTTATTGCTCTGATAAATACCAATATACGATGGGCAAATCGTTCCTGGAATGTGGAATGAAAGATAAGATTGCCTACTTCAACCTGATCTACCGCAAGGCACCGGACAACAACAACTGGGCTGTGGTATGCGGAACCCGTGAAGCTCTGGAAATGATATCTAACCTTGGAGGAAAATCTCCGGAGTTCTTTGAAAAGTTCCTTCCGGGAGAAGGCTACAGGGAATTCAGGGAATTTGCATCGCAGATGAAGTTTACGGGTAATGTCTATGCCATGAAGGAGGGGGAGATAGCCTTTCCAAGAGAGCCTGTCATTACCATAGAGGCCCCCATTATTGAGGCTCAAGTACTGGAAACCCCTCTTCTGTGTATCATGAACCATCAGATGGCCATTGCCACAAAGGCAAGCCGCGTGTGCAGGAGCACGAAGAAGCCGGTGAGCGAGTTCGGAAGCCGCAGGGCTCACGGCCCATGGGCAGCAACCTACGGAGCAAAGGCCGCCTACATCGGAGGCTGTGCAAATTCATCCAATGTTCTTACCACCGAAATCTTTGGAACTCCGGCTTCCGGAACCATGGCCCACAGCTATGTTACAAGTTTCGGATGTTCTATCAAAGGCGAATATGCCGCATTTGAGAATTACATAAAGACTCATATCGGAGAGCCTCTGATTTTGTTGGTTGACACCTACGATACCCTCAACTGCGGAGTAATGAACGCAATAAATGCATATAGGGCCTGCGGCATAGACGACTCCTACCCCCAAGGCTACGGCATAAGGCTCGACAGCGGAGACCTTGCATACCTTTCGCGCAAAGCCAGACAGCTTCTTGACGGAGCCGGGCTCAAGAACTGCAAAATTTTTGCAACCAACTCGCTGGACGAATATCTGATAGCCGAGCTTGAAAAGCAGGGAGCCTGCATAGATTCCTACGGAGTTGGAGATGCAATTGCTACCAGCAAACACAACCCATGCTTTGGCAATGTCTATAAGCTGGTTCAGGTTGACAACGAGCCGGTGCTCAAGCGTTCAGAAGACAAGATAAAGCTCATAAACCCAGGATTTCAGGTAACTTACCGCATTATCCAGAACGGAATGTTCAAGGCAGATGTAACCTGCCTCAGAGGAGACCTTACATCCAGGAAGATAGAGGCCGGAGAAGAACTCAGAATCCAGAATGAGTTTGACGAAACCCAGCGCAAAAAGTTCCATAAAGGGAGCTACACATACAGGATTCTTCAGACCCAGATGATTAAAGACGGAAAGATATGCTATGAAGATATTCCGGTTGAACAGAAACGAGAATACTTCCTTTCCAACCTCAGTTGCTTTAACGAAACAGAAAGGCGTCTGATAAATCCGCACACCTTCAAGGTAGATATCTCCGATGAACTTTATGACCTCAAGATGAAGCTGATAAACAACCTCATAGAAGAAATTGAGGCCTTGATGGAATCAAATGCAAAGTAGAATTATGATCAGATACAAAAAACTGAAAGCGGTTGTATGCGATACAATTACCGTGGCGGGGCTGAGCCTCGCTCTGGTTCTGCTTGCGTCCTGGACCTGCCCCCCTTCCAAAGGTCTGAGGCCAAGGCTGCCAGCCATGCAGGACACCATATTGAAAACCGCCTGGCAGAAGATGATAGACTCCCTGGTTGACCTCAACCTCAGCCCCGATTCGCTGAGGAAAATGGGGCTCAGCGATGCCGTACTCTTTTCCATTGACTCTGTCAGGAAGGCCGATTCTCTCTCCAAGATCAAAGCCTTGACCCCAAAAGAACTCAGGCAGAAGCAAAGAGACAGTATCCGCAAAAAGCAGGACAGCCTGATAAAGCATGAGCCAAGGGTTTTGGACACATACATCTTTGCAGACAGCGTCAAATTTACAAGGCTTTTTTCGTGGACGCACGATACCTACCTGAACAATCAGCAAATCAGCAAGGTAGATACCTCTTTCACCTACCATTTCCATGATCTGCCTTTTCACAGAGACGACATCAACGGACAGTATCTGGGAGTAAGCGGAAGTGCCGCCCTGCCGTTCAAATACCACAACCGCAAGGAGCAGGAGCTTTTTCCGTTCTTTAACCCTTACATGACCTACACATACATGCCTGAAAGCATGAAATTTTACAATGTAAAGACCCCTTACACAGAACTCGCTTACACGGGAACTCTGTTTGCCAACCGTCAGAAAAGCGAAGACAACGTGCACTTTCTGCACAGCCAGAACTTCAACCCGGCGTTCAACTTTTCCATACTCTACGACCGTAACGGCGGAGGAGGCCTCCTGCAGCACGAAAAGACCGATTTCAGAACCTTTTCCATTACGGGCAATTATCTGGGCAAGAAATACATAGCGCAAGGAGGATATATATTCTCAAGGCTAAAGAGAGAGGAAAACGGAGGCGTAGAGGACCTGAAGATGATCAGCGATACTACCATAGATGTCCGCACAGTTCCGGTGTATATGACCAGCGGAAATTCCGTACTCAAACGCAACACCTTGTTCATCACCCATTCTTACGGAGTGCCCATCAGATGGAAAGCCCAGAGAGATTCTCTCGGAAACAAGATTGCCGATACCCTCAAGACAAATCAGGGAACGGTAACTTACTTTGGACATTATGGCGAATACTCCGTATATACAAGAACTTATACAGACGAAATTGCACTGTCAGATTCTGTAGGACGCTCCCTCTACCGGAACCTGTTTCTGATAAATCCCACAACCACAGCAGACTCTGCCCGGGTGATGAATCTTGAGAACCGGTTTTTCCTGAAGCTTCAGCCCTGGGATGCAGATGCAGTTCTGAGCAATGTGGACGGAGGAATCGGACACCAGATGCTCAATTTCTACGGATTTGACCCGGATTATTTCATAAGCGGAAACCGCAACAAGAGCTACAACAATATCTACACTTATGTGGGCGGAAGCGGAAAATTCAAGAAGTTCTTTGCCTGGAACGCTCTGGCAAGAGCCGATATAGCAGGATATTACAAGGGCAACTTTGCTTTGGACGCATCAATGAGATTCTCTTCGTGGGTGGTTCAGGACGGTATTCACCTTACGGCAAAGCTGCACTCATCGCTGAGGAAGCCTTCCTATTTTCTGAACAATTACACTTCCAACCATCATATCTATTTCAACGATTTTGACAAGACCACCAGAACGCGTCTGGAAGCCAGGCTCGACATTCCACATTGGGGGCTGGAGGCATCGTTCGGATACACGCTTCTGAACAAGAATGTCTATCTGGATTCGCTCTGTGTTCCTATGCAGAACAATGAGGCCATGAGCATAATCAGCGGCTATGTGGCAAAGAATATCAAGGCCGGTCCGCTGCATCTGGAAAACCGGATTCTGCTTCAGGCGTCTTCAAAAGAAAACATAGTTCCGCTTCCAAAACTAGCCCTGAACCTAAGGTATTATCTTGAGTTCTATGCGGTTAAGGACATTCTTAACGTTCAGCTTGGAGCCGATATGACATACAACACAAAGTACTATGCACAGGCCTTTGACCCGGCTCTGGGAATGTTCTACAACCAGGAAAAGTACAAGGTTGGCAACAACCCTTATGTGGATGTGTTTATCAATCTGCAGTGGAAGAGGGCCTGCATCTTTGTAAAGGTTGAGAATGTGCTGCAGGGTATTCCGAACAACGAGTATTATTCTACATACAGGTACATAAGGCCTCAGCGAGCTTTCAAGCTCGGAATCTGGTGGCCCTTCTACTTAAGATAAATGAAAGGCTTCTGGAAGACAAAAACCGTGAGAATATGTACCATTGTTGCAATGGCACTGCTTCTGACCTATGTCTTCCTGACTTTCCTGCATCCTGCCGAACGCTTTCAGGTTCAGCAGCCAAGGGATGTGCTGACGGGCGATACTCTGTACTGCACTATCCTGATAGACAACAAACTGAATCCCGGCAGCCCGGCCCTCAAGTTTGCCACCGACCTCATCCGTCAGTTCTGCCAGAACAATCACTGCCTGGTGGAAGTTTCTGTAGAAAAGTCTTCTGTCAGAAACTGGGAAGACCTGACCGACAGGCTGACAGATGTGATAATATTCAACCGTGTCACCGATTCTGTTCCGGATGCGTTCAAAGACTATCTGGCAATGTCTGACCCCATAGAAAAAGACTATGTCTGCGCTATGAGGTACGACGACGATGCAGTCATAGACAATATCAACTTCTGGATTGCCCACATCAGGCCCAGCGCAGAATACAGGCGGCTCTATGCCCGGCTGCACAAGAAGGAAAACAGCCAGACTTTTGCCTTGCCTATGACCCGTTATTCAATTTCGCCGTTTGACGATATGGTTAAGAAACATGCCGCAGACATAGGCTGGGACTGGAGGCTGGTAAGTGCCCTGATGTACAAGGAATCTGGCTTTAACATGGGCATTGTTTCCAGCATGGGGGCTGTAGGCCTGATGCAGGTTTTACAGTCTGTAGCCAATTCCATGGGAGTAGAAAACATCTACGATCCGGAGCAGAACATTGCCGCCGGATGCAAGATTCTGGGCAAACTTTACAGGAAATATCAGGCTTCAGGAATGGATGACGAAAATGCCATACTCTTTACCCTTGCCTCATACAATGCCGGTGAAGGCCGCATTCAGCAATGCCGGAAGGTAGCTCAGGCAGAAGGCAAAAAACCTTCCGACTGGAAGGATGTAGCATCTGTAATTCCGCTGATGGCAGATGGTTACGACAATAACGGCGTAAAGGTCAGCCCGTTCAGGGGCGGTGCCCAGACAATGAACTACCCAGACCGTGTTATGGGCCAGTACGAAATCTACAGGAAAACCGTTGAAGAATAAGACCTCTTATTTTGCCTTGATAGTCTGAGCCGGTTCTATCCGGCTGATGAAGTGGCTGGGTATCAGAAGAATTGCCATTATCGCGATAAAAGATATCAAATCGGCAGCCGCTATGCTCCACCAAGATATATCCACAGGCACATGGTCCAGAAAATAATTGTCCGGATTGAGACTCATGATGTGGAAATACTTCTGTGCCAAAAGCAGGATGATTGCTATGATGTTCCCTATGGCCAGCCCCGTGGCAACTATTGAAAAACTCTTTGCCAGAAATACTTTCTTGACCCCGGAATTCTTCATACCCAGGGCTTTGAGCACTCCTATGGCAGATATGTTTTCAAACAGTATGATAAGCACACATGAAACCATGTTGAAGGCAGAAACCGCTATCATCAGAATCAGGATGATAAGCACATTCATATCCAGCAGCCTCAGCCAGTCCACAAGGTTTGCCATATCTTCATAGCAGCCCGATATCCTTAAATATTGAACATCGTCCAACTTGTTCAGAACCAGATTGGTGATTTCCTGTTTGCGCTTCCAGTATGAGCCTTCCGAGTGGTCGGTAAAAGTTATCTGGCAGACACTGGAACGGTCTTCTTCCCAGCCGTTGAGGGTGTTGATGACTTTCTTTGGGCAAATCACGTAGAGTTTGTCCAGATTCTCAAGTTGGGCAGAATATATGCCACATATCCTCAGACGCCGCACCTGAACCTGACTGCCCACAAAATAGAATGTGGCCCTGTCTGAGACCTTAAAGCCGAGCATGTCCGCCATACGTCTGGAAATCAATGCAAAATCCTCATCAGACTCTCCAGGCAGGCTGCCTTCTTCAAGAGTAGATTCGTAGAATCGCCAGTTGAAAGAAGAGTCCACCCCCTTCATCACAACCCCTTGAATGTTGTCCTGAGTCTTAATCATTGCAGGGCGGTAGCTGAGCATCTGGAAGGATGTCACATAAGGCAGGGAACGGATGTCTGACTCCGACTTAAGGCGCGGCAGAGAATATTCCTCGGTGTTAAAATCAGCCCCGCCGGTTGGCGGCATTACGGATATAGAAATATCTCCGTTAAAGGCCGCCATCTTCTCAAGAATCTCCTTGCGGAACCCTCTGGACACCGATATCGCGATGATAATTACAATGATGCTTATTGCTACAGACAGCACGGCTATAACATTGCCCAAAGAGGCAAGCCTTCCTTTCTTTCCACTTCCGATTCTACTAGCAACAAACCAGCTCAGTCTCATCACAATTCAAAATAATTTATTAATTTTGCACTCCAACGCGGAAATAGCTCAGTTGGCAGAGCATCAGCTTCCCAAGCTGAGGGCCGCGGGTTCGAATCCCGTTTTCCGCTCCACTTCACAAAGAACTGATAATTTGTCAGTTCTTTTTATTTTTCGTCTATCTTAACTATCTCCAGCAATATATCGGTTTAACTGGTGGTTTAACTCAAACCAGTAAAAAACTCATCTATATGCAAATTTAGTAAATCTCAGCGAAGTATTATAAAGGAATAGGTATGGATTGTGTTAACAACAAATAGGCATTAGCTATCCCAGAATTGAAGTTACTAATCCAGCTTCTTCAAAACAGATTCATTGAGAATACCTTCAAGTTCTTTATAAGGAATAATGGCCTCAAATTCTCCATCACCTCCTGAGCCAAGATTATATGGATAATAATAGACTATCAAACCTTCCTCAATTAGAGCACTTCCGCTAGATTTCTTAAGGAAGACCTCTGCTTTTTTTGAAGAGCATTCTATTTCATTAATGTTGTATTTTTCAATATAGTACTCTCCATTTTCATTCACTAGTCTTTTCATCATCATAGGAAGGAAGTCTTCAAGTTTGGCCGAGTCAACAAAATCGAATAAATTTAGTTCTTTTCCAGTATTAGCATCAACCGTCCTATATGCTTCATGCCCTAGATTATTCTGATTACACCATCTAATTTCATAGAAAGTACACAAATTATCATTCTCCCAGCAATCTGCCAAAAGCAATCCATCCTCATAATTCAGCTGCATAGCTTCTGAATCCTCTTCACATTCTTTGGATTTCATCATTTTATCAAGCCCGTCCATATAATAAATACAAATCTCTTTTGCAGAACTAAACTTCTTAGCTGGGAGGTGTGTATCATCATTTATCGTCAATCCGATGACATACTGGCGTACCTGATTTGAAAGCCATTCAAGCAGAACTTCATTTTGAGGACACCTTAGGGCTAAAACTGAATAATCATGATAACAGCCATCCTTGTGGCAATACGCATAACAACTTCTATGTACTAGTCCTCTTATAGGAGGAAAGTTCAACGAATCTTCCTTGAAACTATTCACGTCATAACCTATCTCGCCAAAAGTGGCATACTTTGAATTGGTCGATGCAAAACTAATTGTAGTGCGTTTAACAAGAGGAGCTGGAGCTATGTTTATTATTCGTTCAGCACTATCAATAAGACTATTTGAACAAATCTCAATCGAATCTATAACTTGCTTAACAGCGTGATTTGCCTCCCTACTCCTACAAGACGTATATGCCAGAGACAAGATTATAGTTGTTATGTACAATATATGCTTCATTAGTCTCAAAGATACTATTAAATATCATAAGATAATCAGAAGCTCTCCCTTTCTGAATCTGTTACTGGTATTGTGTAATACGCTTTCTCCTCGCCCTTGATCCCAAATACGTTCATTATGTACTCCTGGCACTCTTTCTGGGCATTTTTGCCTATAAAAGAGTATTTACTGTCATAGGACGTATCACTGGCTAATTCGGACAAGGCCAGCAATTCAAGATGTTTATCTTCTCCAGCCACATTCCAATAAGTGACAAGTATCGCCTTACCGATTGGCAAATTAGCTCTGGTTAAATCACAAGCAGGCCTTTGGTTTTTGATGTCAAACTGTTCAATAGACCGCACCATGGATCCTTCTAGAATATCTACAAACACTATACTGTAAGGCATATCTCCCTCTTTGGCAAAAACATCAACAATATCGCCTCTAACAGCAAATTGCATTGGTTTTGAGACATAATCCACTCTCTCAAATCCAGATTCTGCAAGAGTTTCTATAAAAGTTCTCTTTTCCAAATACATTTCAGGTATAATACCATCACGCAGGCATATCAAATCGAACTGATAATCCCTGACACCAAGTGAAACTGTTTTGTCAGAATTATGACTGTCAAAGTATCTCCAGGTGCGCCAGAACAGATTATCAAGAGTATCTTCGCCATAAACTTCTTCTATCTTCCTGTCAAACTCCTCTCCAGTAGGATTAGGTGCTCTGGGATCTTCTGGTTCATATTCAGGATTCTTTTTCTTCTCTTTTTTTAATCCTTCCCAGAACACCCCGTAAAGGATTACTGCGGCAAAAACTCCAATTATGATTTTAAATAGTTCATCCATAAAAAATCTTATTACCTCCTTAGAGGTCAAAGTACCATGTATTATTGTAGAAATATACTTTATACATAAACTCTTTTTCTAAAGGATTTTGGGATGCCAATGGAGTACATTTTTGAATATTTCCTCCATAATAAACTTCTCTCCATTCTCCTCCTAGGCCTGTGTTAACATATTTTTGAACAACAGAGATAGAAATACTTCCATATCCGTTATTTGCTACTTGAACCTTAATAGGCAGTTTATATAAATTCCCGTCAAAATCGATAGAATATGCCGTAGCTCTATAATATTCAACGGTTGCTCTAGGTCTAGATGTATTGTAATTAGAATAACCGCTAGTTGATGGACGATATGTTGACGGGCGATACGAAGATGGATTATACGAAGGAGTCGTTGAAGGCAGATAAGTTATTTGGGCTGAAAGGATTCCGCAAATAAAAAGGAACCCTAAAAGAATTACTGTGCGTTTCATTTGTTTTAGGTTTTGTTGTTATTGAAATGTTATATCAAGGCCTAAACCAACATTATCAAACCAAATGTTATATACATATCGATCGTGACCTTTATAAAATACTTTAATTCTAGCAGAATATGTTCTCATATTACGACCATCAGTAGGCGGAGCATATGGAACCGTTACAAATGACCTTGAAAATCCATTAGTTTCTATAGAACCAGAATAATCTTTTTCTTTTAACTTTTTTAATACAGACTTATCAAATCCATATACAGTAACCTTAAATTGGTATTGGCTAGGATGCGAGGATGCACTATATCCTATAAAATTATCTGGGTTTCCGCGTATTTTAAAATAGTAATCAGGGAACGACTCCCAATCTCCCCAATAACCATTTAGATATGTGCAATAATAATTAGCACGTTGATTGCCCGAGCCCGTACCATCTATTAATATGCCACATCCAGGGCAAACTAATGTAATTGCAATTAATGCTACGAATATGATTCTTTTCATAATTAAAGAATTGAAATTTAAGAGATTTAGATTGCTATAACATTATGTCACAAGACTTTATTCATATCCAACAGCGATAATATACTTATAATAGAAAGATGGAAAATATTCGCCAAAAGAGTTATAGCTACCTCTAGCTTTAGCTGTAATAGTAACATATTTTCCATTAATATGACGCTCTCCTTCATAGAGTAGTTCAAATGTTTCATCTTTATTAATTCCATCATCAATGAATCTATTCTTAATGGCGAAATTATTATAAGTGAAAAACCTTTCTGCATCCTCTTTTATCTTCTTTGTGGATGAAATTGAGCTGCTAATTGAGATTGAGTTGCAAATTCCTCTTCGGCTTGTATTAAGAGTCATATTTCCCACAGACACTTCACCTCTAACTAAAAATCCTGTTTCCCTATCGAATTGTCCAGACTTTATAATGTAATTACTGCCAAATTCATTATTTAGCCATTTTTCATCAATGTAGCGCCCTATGTAATT
>ERZ842401.8384-NODE-8384-length-10177-cov-91.160541_pt1 | contig 10177 bp, 8 predicted proteins | sample MGYA00521270_ERZ842401 | MGnify/ENA primary metagenome ERZ842401 (study PRJEB31892, sample SAMEA3878208) | bioreactor metagenome | biome: Moose rumen | place: Sweden | collected 2011-10 | study: EMG produced TPA metagenomics assembly of the PRJEB12797 data set... | reverse complement strand
GAGAGCACCTTTGCGATGGTCTCTTTGTCATCAAGTATTAGTATCTTCTTCTTCATATATGAATTAAATCTTAAGTCAATGGAATTGTTTGCTTTTCGCATACATTTCGTTGCAAAGGTAAAAAAATATTTTTAATTGTAGTCAAATAAAGATAAAAAAATGTGTAAAATCGGCAAAAAAGTTGGTTTTTAAAAATATTTTAGGGAAATTTGTAGTGCAAAACGTAATATAATTAGTGAAACGTTTAATATCAAATTATGGCAAATAGATATTTGTTGGGTTTTGACGTAGGCAGCTCGTCTGTCAAAGCGTCATTGGTAAATGCTGATACAGGCAAGTGTGTGGCCACAGCTTTCTATCCTGAAAAGGAGGCTCCTATTATGGCAGTTAAGGCTGGATGGGCAGAGCAGGATCCCCAGATGTGGTGGGATAATGCTAAGTTGAGTCTGAAGAAAATCATGTCCGATGCGGGAGCAAAGGGTGAGGATATCAAGGCTATTGGTATTTCTTACCAGATGCACGGCTTGGTTTGTGTGGATAAGAATCTGAAGGCTTTGCGTCCTTCGATTATCTGGTGTGACTCACGTGCCGTTCCCTATGGCGAAAAGGCATTCAAGGATCTCGGTGCTGACCAGTGCTTGAGTCATCTGCTGAACTCTCCAGGCAATTTTACTGCGGCAAAACTGGCATGGGTCAAGGAGAACGAGCCTGATATATATAATAAGGTATATAAGATTATGCTCCCTGGCGACTATATCGCCATGCGTCTCTCTGGAGTGGCTAACACGACGGTTAGCGGCCTTTCGGAGGGTATGTTCTGGGACTTTAAGAACAACCAGGTGGCAGACTTCCTGATGAACTATTATGGCTTCGACAAGGACTTGATTGCTGATATCGTTCCGACATTCAGCGTGCAGAGTGAGGTCAGTGCTGAGGCAGCAGCAGAACTGGGGTTGAAGGCAGGTACTCCAATTACCTATCGTGGAGGCGACCAGCCTAATAACGCCCTGTCGCTGAATGTGCTGAATCCTGGCGAGATTGCTGCTACGGCAGGTACATCGGGCGTAGTTTATGGTGTGCTTGGCGAGGTCAATTATGACAAGCAGAGCCGCGTAAACACTTTTGCTCATGTGAACCATACGGCAGACCAGACACGTCTTGGCGTATTGCTCTGTATCAATGGTACTGGCATTTTGAACGCATGGACACATCGCAACATCACACCAGAGATTGGCTATGCTGAGATGAATGATCTGGCAGCATCTGTGCCCATTGGCAGTGAAGGCGTCACCGTGATACCTTTCGGCAATGGTGCTGAACGTGTGCTGGAGAATAAAGAGATTGGCTGTTCTATCAACGGCCTGAACTTCAATAAGCATAACAAGGCTCATTTGGTTCGTGCAGCACAAGAGGGTATCGTTTTCTCTTTCTGCTATGGTATGGAGATTATGCAGCAGATGGGTATGGATATCCAGAAGATCCACGCTGGTAAGGCCAACATGTTCCTCTCGCCCTTGTTCCGTGATACACTTGCAGGTGTAAGTGGGGCTACCATCGAACTTTACGATACCGATGGCTCAGTAGGCGCTGCCAAGGGTGCTGGTATTGGTGCTGGTATCTATAAGGATAATCAAGAAGCCTTTGCGACGTTGGATAAGTTGCAGGTAATTGAACCTGATGCGAGTCATCGCGCAGAGTACCAAGCTGCCTATGCTGCATGGAAGGAAACTCTGAAAAAGAACATGTAATGTGCCTTGTATGCTAAATTAGTAGCTTAATCATACACATTTACTTCGCGCTTGCCTTGTAATACAGCTAATGCATTCAAGGCAAGCGCTTCCATTTCGTTCTCGCCAGGAAAAACATAGACAGGTGCCAAGAAGGCGATGCGTCGACGCAGCTCTCCCACAATATATTCAGAGTGAGCCATCCCGCCTGTTAATAATATGGCATCAATGTTGCCACAGAGCACGGCAGCTTCAGCAGCAATATTCTTAGCAACATGATAGAGCATGGCTTCGACAATGAGTTTGGCGTGTTCGTCGCCAGACTTGATGCGCTCTAGAATGTCTCGCATATCGTTGGTGCCGAGGTGGGCATTCAGCCCAGCCTTACCTGCAATACGCTTCAGCAGTTGTTTTTCGTTGTATTTCCCACTGAAACAGAGCCGTATCAGATCTGCTGCAGGCAGACTGCCTGCACGTTCGGGCGAGAAAGGTCCCTCACCGTCCAGCGCATTATTGGCATCAATAGCCTTGCCATGCTCATGAGCAGCAACAGAGATGCCGCCCCCTAGATGACAGATAATCAGATTCAGGTCTTCATATCTCTTGCCGATACCTCGGGCGTATCGGCGAGCAATGGCTCGTTGGTTCAACGCATGCCAGATGCAGATACGGGGCATGAGCGGGCTGCCACTGATGCGAGCTAGAGGTGACAATTCGTCAACGACGCCAGGATCGGCAATAAAAGCACGGCAACCAGGAATTTGGATGGCAATCTCGTGGGCGATGAGGCATCCTAAATTGCAGGCATGATTGTGCATCACACAGCCATGAAGCGTATCCTCAATCATGAGGTCATTGATTTCGTAGACGCCACCTTTGATTGGTTTTACCAATCCTCCGCGTCCGATAACAGCATCAAACTCCATGGGAATTTCAGAACGCTCCAACTCGTCGAGTACGAGTTGACGACGGAAATCCTGCTGTTCGGTAATAGCATCATAGGGAGCCAGTTCGTCGGCAGTGTGGCTGATGTTACGCAGCAGGACAGGCTTCTCGTCGTAATAGACTGCTACCTTCGTTGAGGTAGAACCAGGATTGATGACTAATATTTTCATAGACATGCAAGGGCAAAAAGAATACTATTAAACTTGGCTTCTGCAGAGTCGCCACGCGAAGGAACGACTACAGGGCATTGGGTGCCCCAGAGGATACCTGCCGTTTTGGCTTGGGCAAAGAGCGTCATCGATTTGTAGAAAGCATTTCCTACTTCAATATCTGGCATAATGAGCACATCCGTGTCACCATTCAACGGGGATGAGATGCCCTTTGCCTCTAAAGCTTCTAGCGAACATGCCGACTTGACGTCTAATGGTCCATCGACGATGCATCGTCCGAAGGCCCCTTCTTTTGACATTTGGATAATGTTAGGATACTCGTCGACAAAGGGGAATTGTCGCCCACCATGTTCAGCACAGTGGATGAGTGCTACTCTAGGCTCATGAATGCCCAATCGATGGCATATATCAGTAGCATAGCGAACTTGCTCGATACGCTGCTTCTGTGTGGGATAGGGGATAACAGCCGCATCGGTAAAGAAAAGCAGTTTATGATAGGCTGGAATCTCTGCTACGGAGATGTGCGATAGCACTTTCCCCTCCGGCAAGAGTCCTGACACCTTATTTAATATAGCTCTTAGCAGGATATCCGTGCTGATGAGTCCTTTCATCAGCACATCGGCATCACCCCGTCTGATGAGTGCCACCGCTTTTTCTGCTGCACGCTCAGGCAGATGGTCTTCAATGCGGATAACTTCTGCTAAATGGGTGTCTTCTACTTTTTGGAGCGTCTCCTTTGTTGCTTCGTCAGTAGGGTTGACGGCAACAAGGCGCAATGATTGCTTGCCTTCGGAAACCTGTCGAAGCATATCTTGGAAAGTATGGACGAGTTTCATAGTTATTCGGTTTTTATGCGACAAAGATAGTAAATAAAAATGGACTGACCAAGAAAGTCAGTCCAAATTTTTTATTTGAGGCTTTGTTGATACCAATCAAACAACTTCTGAACACCATCCTCAATCTCTACTTTGTGTGTCCATCCCAGGCTGTGAAGCTTCGAGACATCGATGAGCTTTCGCATGGTGCCATCAGGTTTCGAGGCATCGAATTCTACGACACCCTTAAAGCCGACAGCCTTCACCACGAGTTCAGACAATTCGCGGATAGTCAGTTCCTTTCCTGTACCCACATTGATGTGGCAGTTACGGATCTCGCCTAATGAGGGGATGGCACCTCCACGTCCTGCAGAGTGGTTGCGGTCTACAGCTCCATCAGTCGATGCTCCATAGTGAACACTGGAGTATTTCTCGATGCCGATAATGTCGGAGAAGTTGACATTCAGCAATACATGGACTGAAGCATCAGCCATATCTTCACTCCAAAGGAACTCACGAAGAGGCTTGCCCGTTCCCCAGAGCACCACTTTATTATTATAGATGCCGTACTTTGCCAAGACATTCTCAATGGCCTCGTTGGTGGCAGAACCATCGACTCCCTCTACAGGGCGTTTGTTCATGTCTGAACGGATTGCCTCCCAATTGCCGTCGTTGATGAGTTTTGCCAGATAGATCTTGCGCATCATGGCAGGCATCACGTGGCTGTTCTCCAGGTGGAAATTGTCATTCGGACCATAGAGATTGGTGGGCATCACGGCAATGTAGTTGGTGCCGTATTGCAGGTTGTAGCTCTCGCACATCTTCAGACCGGCAATTTTGGCAATAGCATACTCTTCGTTGGTGTATTCCAGGGGTGATGTCAACAGACAGTCTTCCTTCATTGGCTGTGGCGCATTCTTGGGATAGATGCAGGTAGAGCCGAGGAAGAGCAACTTCTTGACGTCATGGGCATAGGCCTCGCTGATGACATTGCACTGGATCTTCATGTTCATCATCATGAAGTCCGCACGATACAGCGAGTTAGCCATGATGCCTCCCACAAAGGCTGCTGCTAATACTACGGCATCAGGGCGCTCTTCGTCGAAGAACTGCTTGACAGCTACTTGGTCTGTCAGGTCGAGCTCCTTGTGGCTTCGTCCCACCAGATTCTTGTATCCGCGTTGCAGCAGGTTGTTCCAAATAGCGGAACCTACTAGTCCGTGGTGTCCCGCTACATATATTTTACTTTCTTTATTCAGCATTTTCTTTGTCCATCTGTGCTTTTAAGAAAAGCTTCTTAACAAACTTCATATCGTGCTGAACCATGATCTTCACGAGGTCTGGGAATGAAGTCTTCTGTGGATTCCAACCCAACTTCTCCTTTGCCTTTGCTGGATTACCCAACAGCTGGTCAACCTCGGCAGGACGGAAATACTTCGGATCTACCTCAACCAGTGGCTTTCCGGTCTTCTTGTCATAACCCTTCTCGTCGACGCCTTCACCACGCCATTCGAGTTCGATGCCAACCTCTTTGAATGCCAGCGTGGCAAACTCACGAACCGTATGGTACTCACCTGTAGCAATCACGAAGTCATCAGGCTCTGGCTGCTGGAGGATGAGCCACATGCACTCAATATAGTCCTTGGCATAACCCCAGTCGCGCAGTGAGTTCAGGTTACCCAGATAGAGCTTGTCCTGATATCCCTGTGCAATACGGGCGGCAGCCAGTGTAATCTTACGAGTGACGAAGGTCTCGCCACGACGCTCTGACTCATGGTTGAAGAGGATACCATTGCAGCAGAACATATTGTATGACTCACGGTAGTTCTTCATGATCCAGAAACCATAGAGCTTAGCTACAGCATAGGGAGAGCGAGGGTAGAACGGGGTCGTCTCGCTTTGGGGTACCTCCTGCACCTTACCATACAGCTCAGATGTTGAGGCCTGATAGATGCGGCAGGTGTCAGCAAGACCCGCGATGCGAACAGCCTCCAACAGGCGCAGCACACCATTAGCATCTGTATCTGCTGTATATTCGGGCACGTCGAACGATACCTTCACATGGCTTTGTGCAGCCAGGTTATAAATCTCTGTAGGACGAATCTTCGAGATCACACGAATCAGCGATGAAGAGTCAGTCATATCAGCCCAGTGCAGATTCACCAGACGTGCCTTCTTCATATCACGAACCCATTCGTCCAAATAGAGGTGTTCGATACGTGCAGTGTTGAAAGATGAGGAACGGCGCATCAGACCATGTACCTCATAACCTTTCTCGATTAAGAATTCAGCCAGATACGAACCGTCCTGACCTGTAATACCAGTAATTAAAGCAACTTTTTTATTTTCCATATTTTTGAGTAATAAATTGGTTTCATTTATCTTGTCCAGAGAACTGCTTGATACGCTGTTCCTCTGACAGCTTGCAGATCAGCAGCGTGTCGTTGTTCTCTGCTACGATATAGCCGTCGAGTCCCTGGATGACGACTTTTTTCTCCTGTGTCGTATGAATGATGCAGTTATGAGTCTCGAAGACGTTGATATCCTGTCCGATGCAGGCATTGCCATACAGGTCCTTCTTGGTCTGCTGCTGCAGCGAGCCCCATGTGCCCAGGTCGCTCCATCCGAAGTCTGCAGGACAGACGAAAATCTCTTCTGCTTTCTCCATGATGGCATAGTCTACGGAGATGTTCTCGCACTCAGGGAACATCTTGTCTATCGTCTCCTGCTCCTTATCTGTTCCATAGATTGACAGCATGCCTTCGAAGATTTTCGAGATGGCGGGCTGGTATACGCGGAAGGCATTGACAATCGTCGATACGTTCCAGATGAAGATGCCCGCATTCCAGAAGTAGTTGTTCTTGGCGATATACTGTTTGGCTGTTTCCAGATCGGGTTTCTCACGGAATGAGTCCACACGGAATATCTCCTTGTTGCGGAGTGAGTTAGCCGAGAGGTTGGCCTCGATGTATCCGTAGCCTGTTTCAGGACGGCTTGGCTTCATGCCCAGCGTCACGATAGCGTCGCTGTCAGCAGTAAAGTTCAGACACTCTTTGACGACGCGACGGAACTCCTGGGTATCCAGCACGACATGATCGCTGGGCGATACCACGATGTTGGCCTTGGGGTCTTTCGACTTGATGCGCCATGACACGTAGGCGATACAGGGTGCCGTGTTGCGGCGGCAAGGCTCGCAGAGGATGTGGTTGCGAGGCATGTTGGGCAACTGTTCTGCCACAGTATCAGCATATGTCTTATTGGTGACCACCCATACGTTCTCAGCGTCTACAATGGTCTGGAAACGCTCGACGGTCAGCTGCAACAGTGATTTGCCAATACCCAAGACATCAATAAACTGTTTGGGCTTTTCAGCTGTACTCATAGGCCAGAATCGGCTTCCAACGCCGCCAGCCATGATCACGAGGTGATTGTTGATCTTTGCCATAATGTTTACTGTTTTTTCTTTATATATGCCTTTACTGCAAAATATGCGATGGCTATCAGTACTAAGACGATGATGCCCAGTTTGATGTATTCCGCATATTCGATAATCTTGTCGTTCAGCTGTTCCTCGGGCACGATGGCGTGCAGATACCAACCCAGAGCAGCCAGGATGGCGTGCCATACTCCTGCACCTATCGTGGTGTAAAGCAGGAATTTCCAATAGTTCATCTTGGCCAGTCCTGCAGGAATGCTGATGAGGTGTCGGATACCAGGTATCAGTCGTCCTGTCAGTGTGGCTACGATACCATGGTCGTCGAAATATTTCTCGCTCTTTTCTACTTTCTCTTGGTTCAGCAGACACATCTTGCCCCACTTGCTATTGGCAAAGCTGTAGATGACAGGGCGCCCCACATAATAGGCTACCATGTAGTTGATGGTAGCTCCCATGTCGGCACCTATGGTGGCAAACAGGATGACCAGCCATACATTCAGGTTGCCTCCTGCGGCATGATAGGCTGCTGGTGTTACGACAAACTCTGAAGGCACGGGAATTACCGTACTCTCCAAAAGCATCAGGAAGAGTATCGTGCCATAGTTGAGATTGCTGAGCAGTGATGTGATAAAATTCATTGGTTTAAATGATGAGTCATGTATTCATAATAATCGTTCACTTCCGTATCTTGCGGAAAGAGTGATCCCAGTACCGACTTGGCTTCGCGGGGATTGCGTTCGATGGCTATTTGCAGATACTTCAGGAACTCGTCCTTATAGCCCAAATCGTGACAGCACAGTGCCAGATAGGAATAGCCCTCCGTGGAGTATTCCTTGTTATCATCGTATATCTCGCAGTACTCCTTGAGCATGTTATAGCAAGACTTCGTATAGTGGTTGTCGTACAGCGAGACGAGAATGCGCAGCATGACCGCGGGCGAATGCTTCGAGTTGATCATCGCTTGTTTCCAAATCTTTTGTGCGGCTTCCAGGTCGTCGTTGCACAGCAGGATATGTCCTTTGATGACCAGCACGTTGTTGGGGTCGTCCGTCAGCGGAAGCGTTTTGTCGATAGCCTCTAAAGCCTTTGGCAGCTCTTTCAGCGCGCTGTAGCAGAAAGCCAGTTCCTGGTAGATATGGAGCAGCGCGGGTGAGTCTTCCTCGCAGATGGCCTCTGCCTGTAACAGATAGTCCTTCGCTTCTTGGTATCTTCCCTGATAGATGAGACATAAAGCCAGGTGGAATGGTCCTGCCTCGTCGTCAGGCTCTATCTTGATATAGCGTCGATAGTATTTCTCGGCCTCCTCATAGTTCTCCAGGTGCATCAGCGCACTGGCCTTGCTCATGATGCTCTCAGGGTCTTCTGGGTCGATGGCAAGAGCATATTCGCTGCTGGTCACGGCATTGCCGTAGTCCTCGTTCATCAGCTGCACGCCAGCCAGTGCTTTCCAGTATCGGGTGGAGTAGGGGTCTCTGTCTATCAACTCGTTGAAAATCCGTTCAGAGTCTTCGAACTTACCCAGTCCGAACAACGTGCGAGCCATCAGTTCCTTGAAGTCGCTGCTGTTGTCGCCCTTGCTCCGCATCATCCATTCGTAGGCCTTGTCGTTGATGCCGTAGTCTATGTACAAGTTGGCGCAGTCTTTGATGAAGTCCTGATATTCGTCAGCGTCTACCGTCATTTCGTAGTCGCGCAGATAGCGGTCGGCCTCATTGATGTGCCCTTCTGCTATCATGATCTCTGCCTGCAGATAGTGGTAGTCAGGGTCGTCGTGATCGGCTATCCGGTTAGCATATTCGCGAGCCTCTTTGAAGTCGTTGCGCATCAAGGCCTCTCGCGCCATGAAAACGTTGGGCAGCGTGGCGTTAGGATATAGTTGAAGCGAATAATCAATAACGTCCAGCGCCTTGTCTTTCTCGCCGTTCTGATTGTAGTAATCGGCAATGTCTACAAGGTCGTCAGCATCCATGAAGGGCTGTTCGCCAGCCTCCACGGATGCCTCGTAACTATTCAATAGTTCTTGAAAGTCTTCGCTGTTGAAATACGCTTCGTCTTCCTGCATACCTCTTATCTCTTCCAAGTATCTTTCAGTCCTACCGTCTTGTTGAATACCAGATGGTCAGGTGTAGAGTCCAGATCGGGGGTGAAATAGCCTATGCGCTGGAACTGCAGGAAGTCGCCTGTCTTCTTCTCCTTCAGGTACTCCTCTACATAGCAGTTCTTCAGAACGGTCAGCGACTGCGGGTTCAGTAGTTCGCGGAAGTCACGCTCGTCAGCACTAGGATTCTCGATGCTGAACAGACGGTCGTACAGCCGAACCTCAGCAGGTACTGCATGCTGGCAGCAGAGCCAGTGCAGCGTCTTACCCTTGATCTTACGGTCAGCTCCAGGCTGTCCACTGCGTGTCTCTGGATCGTAGGTGGCATAGATGGTCGTCACATTACCCTCAGCATCCTTGTCGCAGGGGTGCTCCTCATCGCATTTGATGATGTAGGCATTCTTCAGACGCACCTCTTTGCCGGGTGCCAGTCGCTGGAATTTCTTCTCAGCCACCTCCATGAAGTCGTCGCGCTCTATCCACAGCTCACGTCCGAAGGTGATCTTGTGGGTGCCGTCGGCCTCGTTCTCAGGATTGTTCACGGCTTCCATCTCTTCATACTGTCCCTCAGGATAGTTGGTGATGACCAGCTTGACGGGGTTCAGCACAGCCGATACGCGACAAGCCTTCTTGTTCAGGTCGTCACGCACGCTGGCTTCCAACAGCGCATAGTCGTTCAGTGCATCGAACTTGGTATAGCCGATGGAGTCGATGAAGTTGCGGATGCTCTGTGATGAATAGCCTCTGCGACGCATACCGCATACGGTTGGCATACGGGGGTCGTCCCATCCGTTCACCAGCTTTTCGTCTACCAGTGCCTTCAGCTTACGCTTCGACATCACCGTATAGGTCAGGTTCAGACGGTTGAACTCTATCTGGCGTGGACGATAACCCTGCTGTCCTTCTTTCTCCTGCAGGAAGTCTACGAACTTGTCGTACAGCGGACGGTGAGGCACGAACTCCAGCGTACAGATGGAGTGGGTGAC
>ERZ842401.8383-NODE-8383-length-10178-cov-3.618888_pt1 | contig 10178 bp, 9 predicted proteins | sample MGYA00521270_ERZ842401 | MGnify/ENA primary metagenome ERZ842401 (study PRJEB31892, sample SAMEA3878208) | bioreactor metagenome | biome: Moose rumen | place: Sweden | collected 2011-10 | study: EMG produced TPA metagenomics assembly of the PRJEB12797 data set... | reverse complement strand
GCCGTTTCGTATGCCAGCGCGCTTTTCAGATCGTCAATCGACCTCGCGCCGCACATCACCGTGCCGACAGCGGGGCGCGTGAGCGCATAATGCAGGCATTGCGCCACGGTCATTGCTTTTCCGGCGGGAGAATCCGTTTCGCTGAGCAGATCGCCGCCTCCGAAGGCCTTCATCACCGTAATGCCGACGCCGAGCCGCTGACAGGTCTCGTAAAGCGCCTCGCGCTTCGGATCCAAGTTAAACAGCGGCTTTTCGTAGCTCTCCTCCGCCCAAAGCGCGTCCACGTCCTCCGAGCCGGGGAGCAGATCGTAGCACGGGTTGACGGAAAACATCAGCACTTCGATCCGGCCGCTTTTGATTGCCTCCAGAGCGACGATCGGGTTGTGGCTTGACATTCCGATATGCTTGATGCGGCCCTTTGCCTTTTCCTCGAGCGCATAGTCCAGAATCCCGTTATCCACCACCTGCCGCCACGTCTTTTCCGAGTCCACGTAATGGATCATACCGACGTCCAGATACTCCGTGCCGAGGTTCTGAAGCTGGGCTTCAAACGCGTCTTTGACCTGACGCAGATCCCGCGTTGCCTCATACTGCCCGTTATGCCAGCGGGTGCACAGATGCGCCTGTAGCACGAACCGTTCCCGAACCTGCCTGACGGCACGTCCGACGCGCCGCTGCATATCCGGGTCCGGGCTGTAAAGATCCATACAGTTGACGCCGTTTTTGAGCGCAAGGTCGAAAACCTCTTTTGTGAATGCCCAATCCTTTCCGAGGAAGCCCTCACAGCCAAGGCCGATTTCGCTGACCGTAAGACCGGTGCGGCCGAGTTCTCTGTACTGCATTTCCTTCTCCCTGCCTTATTTCAGATTCTTTTTTGCCCATTCCGCGATCATGTGCCCCGACTTTGCGGCGTCTGCGCCGTGAACGGCCAGACCGCTGCCGATCTGCGCGCCCGCGCAATGCTTTTTCAGCGCGGCTGTTGAACCTGCCTGCCCGCTTCCCTCGTGGGTCATGACCGGGAAAACCGTTTTTCCGGTAAAATCCAGCCGGTCGAGCTGAGAAAAGATTGCCATCGGATAGGTGCCCCACCAGCACGGCCCGGCAACAACGATATTGTCATACCCGGAGATGTCGTCGAGATACGCCTTCAGTTCGGGTCTGACGTTGTCGCGAAGCTCCGCCTTTGCCTCTTCGGTGCAGGCGATATAATCCGCCGAATAGGGATTGACGGTATCGACCTCAAACAGATCGCTGCCGACTGCCTTCTGAATAAACTCCGCAACGATTTCCGTGTTGCCTTTGGCGAGCTTTCGGATGCTGCCGTTCCAATAGTTTTCCCCGGTTCTCGAATAATAGATGATCAGATTTTTCGACATTTTCTTTCCTCCATATTTTTCCTGCTTTCCGGCGACCCTGCGGATCACGGAAAGCGCATTCAACGACTGCGAAATGGCGGGCTGCGATATGAAGTTTTTCTCCGCAGCCTTTTCTCTCCATGTTATCCTTCACCGGATATGCGCCCTTCCGCCGCTTCGAGAGCGCAAGAAAGCCATATTCCGGCGCATCCGATCAGGTTTTGTACGCCCAACCCGCGAGCCCGGCATAAGCCGCTTCCGCGCTGAAATGCGAAGCGGATGTTTTCACAAGGCTTTCTCCGAGCGGGGAAAAGCTTCTGTTTCTTATTATAAAGAAAAACGCGTGATAATTCAAGAAAAAACCGAATTACCGCTCTCCGCGGGTGCCGACAATCGGCACGTCCGCATAAGAGGCGATGACAAGGCGCAGATGCAAGTCCGCACCGTGACAATCGAGCCTGCAAAGCAGCGGTGCAATTTTGCGCAGACAAAAATCCTCCGAACGAAGGATTCAGCTTGTCAAAAAAACCTTTTGACAAGCTGAACAGGCTGTTGGGAAAGGAAAGATGGCGATGCGCAGACAATCCCCCAGTCAGCTAACGCTGACAGCCCCCTTTACACAAGGGGGCCTATGCGCATCGGCACCTCTGTAACGAAGCGAAGCGAAGTGGCAAAAGAATTCGGGTTTTCACGACGGAGCTATACGAAGTATGCATGGCGACGCGGCAGACGTCGCACTGCGACGTCACGTGACGTTTCCTCTGTAACGAAGTGGAAGAGTGAAAACACGAATGGTTTGCGGCGAAATAACAGAAGAAAAGGCGATTCTTTTCGCCTTTTCCACATGCCGGTATTATTCTCTTTTTACCGCTGCAAACGGTCTGACCCCTTCTACGACAGCCTGAGCGGAGCGCAAACGCGCTCCGCTTTGTTGTCTGTTATCGGATCCTTGCCATCGCGTAGTTCTGGTAGTCCGGATCGCCCGTGACCTCGCGCTGCACCCGGAACCCATTGGGGATCTGCACCTCGGCGTTCTCATCGCTCAGCTCGACCTGCAGCATGGCCTTGTCGGTCCAGCCCGGATAGAAGTCGACCTCGAACGCGTGCGCATCGTCGACGAGGCAGTAGCGCGTCTTGCGGATCGGCATGCACATCGGGTCCGCTTCCATCATCAGCCGCTGATAATCGTCGAGCGAGAGCCGCTTTTCCGTTTCGATCCGGCTGCCGTCCGTGCCGGTGCAGTGGGTCGTCATATAATAAATATAGCTGCCGTCGTTTCCGCGCATGCAGATGCGGCGCTTTTCGCCCTGCACGTCGGTGAGGTACGTCTGGATGATCTCGACGCGGCGGCACGCGGGATTGTTTTCGAGCCACGTGCGGTCGGGCAGGTCGATGAGGAACCGCCTTGCATGCTCGAACGGCGCGGGCTTGCCCAATGCCGTCATGACCTCCCTCAAAAGCTTCACGAGCTTGCCGTTGAAATCGGTCGAGTTGTCGATGATCCTAAGATGCGGATGGCCCGCCCATGCAGCGAGCGTCTTTGCGTCGAGCTCGATCGCCTCCTCGAGCGTTTCCACGCGCGCGGTGTTGTTATCGGTCGTGTAGAACGCCTCAGCGCCCTTGGCCGCGGTCACCATATGGAACACGGCGTCATACTTGTCACGGAACGCAACCTCGTTTTGCCCGAGCTCCTTCAGTATGGCCGCGAATTCCTCCGGCTCCATATAGGGCTTGTCGTCCATGGATCCGCGGTCGCAGACGATCACGACCTCCGGCGAGGCGCTTGCCTCCGCCGCCTGCCGGTAGACCTGCTCGCGTAAGAGCTGATAGCGCACCTGCACGCGCTGAAAATCGAAGTTGGTGCGGGACGCACGTGCCGTGACGCCGCTGTTGTTCAGATCGGTGCACGTCTCCGGAATGAACATGACCGCATAGCCCGCGTCGGTCAGCGCGTTCTGCAGCCAGCTCATCGCGGTCGTTTTGCCCGCGCACGGGCCGCCTGTGATAACGATGGTATGAATCTGATTTACCTGTTCCATAGATACCTCCGGTTTATTGCATCCCGTTCAGGATCGTCTGCATCATCAGCGCCGCAAAGACCGCGGCGTTCAGCGATTCGGCGCGGCCGCGCATCGGCATGCGGTACCGCTCGCAAAGAGCGGCCGTCGCTTCCGAAACGCCCTGTCCTTCGTTGCCGACGACCAGCACCGCGCGGTCCGAAACCGGCGGGAGCGTTTCCGTGCCCTTGAGATGCCCGCAGATGCAGACAAAGCCCTGCGCTTTGAGTTTTAAAAGCTCCGTTTCGAGCGTGCCGATCGCAACCGGCAGATGATAGGTCGAGCCCATTGCCGCCCGCAGCGCCTTCGGCGAGAACGGATCCGCCGAGTCCGGGCTCAGAAGAACGCCGCTTACGCCCAGCGCGTCGGCCGTGCGGAGGATCGTGCCGAGGTTGCCCGGATCCTGCAGCCGGTCAAGCGCGATCCACAGCCCCTTTCCATACGAATCGGGACAGGCGCAGTCCGGCGTTTCCACGACGGCGCAGAGGTTCTGCGGGGTCCTTGCCGAAGCGATCGCGTCCATGACGCTTTCGGTCACGCGCACCGTTTCGATCCCGTCCGGCACGAATGCGTCCTCACGTGCAAAGACCGTCCGGATCACAGCGCCGCTTTCGATCGCATCCCGAACAAGCTTGTCGCCCTCGATCAGGTGCAAGCCCGTTTCCCTCCGCGCTTTCGCGTCCTGTAATGCCCGCGCGCTTTTCACGCGTTCGTTGCTTCTGCTGGTGATGATCATTTCCGTGCTGCGACAAAAAGCCACCGAAAGGTGGCTTCTGTTTTTTTCTCAAGGATTGCTCAGTTGCTTCTCTCGACCTTGCCGGAACGCAGGCAGCGAGTGCAGACGCTCATCTTCTGAACGCGCCCGTCAACGATGACGTGCACGGTCTGGATATTCGGCGCCCAACTGCGCTTGGTCTTGCGATTGGAATGGCTGACCAGATTGCCGGACATGGTTCCTTTCTTGCAGACTTCACAGAACTTACCCATTCAGTCCACCTCCTTCAAAAAACTCGAACATTGCAATACTACCACAAGGTTTTCAACAATGCAAGCATTATTTTTCAAAAACAGGCATTTTTTCAAAGAATATATTGGATTCTGGCGGCTTTGGGACGATTCCGGGACAGTTTTACCGCATGCCGAAGAAATCGTTCTGGCGGAGCGCCTCGTAAACGACGATTATCGGATCTCCTGCTCCAGATTATCAAACAAGTCAGAGTTGAAAAAGTCCCGAAGCGAAATATCCAGTCCGTCGCAAAGCTTCTGAACGGTCGATACGGAAGCGCTGTGGTTCCGCCCGCCCGTAATGTTTTGCAGCGTGGACTGCGTGATGCCGGATTTCATCGCAAGTTTGTTCACAGTGATGCCTCGCTCTGTTATCAATTCCATGATTCGCGCCCGAATCGCTTCGCCTGCCGTCATTTGCCATCACCTTTCACTATCATCCTTATTTAGATAGTATTAGAATCACCTCAAAAAAGTGAATCACCTCAAAAAAGTTACCTCATTTGAGTTGACAATGATAAATGCTCATGCTAATATCTTAGTTGAAGAAAAAAAGGGGGGCAAATTGAAAAAAACAGCGGTATTTTTACTTGCAGTAATCGTATTTTTATCATTTGCTGCATGTAGTAAAGAAAAGGAGCGAACAAGTAGCCAAAGCAAAAAGAATCAAGTTGTCTACGTTGAAAAATCAGCTCAATATGGAGACTTGAAGATCACGTTTTTAGAATATGAACTCAAACATATGAGCACGGGAACATATCCAAGAATCCATTTGTTGATAGAAAACAATGGTGATGATAAATTTGAAATATATGCAAATGATTTCGAAGTATTTGCTGACAATAATGATATGGGTTCTTGCGACTCTGATTACTCCTGGACAGACGGCCGCGCAGGGAATTGTACGAACAAGCGTTTGGAGCTTCATCCAGGAAGGAATGGGGAAATTTGGATAAACTATACCAGACGCGATATAAGTGATTACAACATAATTGAATTTGATTATGTTTACAGTCCTTTTGCAAAACAATGGGGAAAAATAACATTTGCAATCAATCTCAATGACGGTGTGTATAACCAAATCGGCATCAGCGAAAACCTTGATCCCGATAAAGCAATTATTGGTACGTGGCAATTTATGGATACGCAACATGAATACGCTGATGACTTTTTCAGAGCATATACATTTTACGATGATAACACCGGCGTTTCCCGCATTAATAGTAGTGTAGACGATTTCACTTACTATCTGGTTGGCAACACACTTTATATTAACTCTGAGTACATAGGAGATTGTGAATTCGACGGAAAGTATCTTTCTCTGGTACATCGGTTTGGCAATGTTGCCACCAGCTATTACTACGAAAAGATCGAAGATTATTACGCCGACAGCAACGAAAGCCTTGTTCTCGATATAATCGAGCCACTTCCAGGCGGTATCCGCGATGATCTCAATATCCCCGATCCCAAAAAAGCAATTATTGGTACATGGGAATTGTATGCAAGAACAGCCGGTGATGTTGACCCTTATTTGGTGTCGATTTCGATCTATAACGATGAAACGTGTTGGTGTCAATATAACGACGGCACGAGTGAACACTTTTTGTATGAGTTTTTAGATCTCATAGATGGCAACTGGCTATGGTTATACAATGACTCACAATACGTCGAGTACGAAATAAATTATATAAATGATGAATGTCTAATCCTCTCGTATTGTGATTATGATAGTTTAAGTGATCAATCCTTCGAAGGTCGGTATGCGAAGACAGAAAGTCGAGGATAAGGATCATTTTGAGGATATCCGGCGGATGACTGCTATATTCTGTTTGCAAATGGATTAATTGATTAATAAACCTACGTTAGAATCTAACCTTGCAGGATCAAGGAATCCACTGATAAATCGGAGCTCAAACAGAGCTCCTTTATTCTATCACCGCTATCACCGCATCCCGAAGAAATCGTTCTGGCGGAGCGCCTCGTAAACGACGATCGCAACGGCGTTCGACAGATTCAGCGAACGCTGTCCGTCGCCCATCGGAATGCGGATCGCCTCGTTTTCGTGCGGTTTCAGAATCTTTTCGCCCAAGCCCGCCGTCTCCTTGCCGAATACGAGAAAGTCGCCGTCGCGGAATTCGACCTCGTCGTAGCGGCGTTTCGCGTGCGTGCTGCAATAATAGAACCGCGCGGACGGGTATTGCTCCCAGACCTCCTCGATGCTGTCGTGATAAAAGAGCGTCAGCGAATGCCAGTAGTCGAGCCCCGCGCGCTTTAAGCTCTTGTCGTCGGTCGAAAAGCCCAAAGGACGCACGAGGTGCAGCGCCGCGCCGGTCACGGCACAGGTGCGCGAGATGTTTCCCGTGTTGCTCGGGATTTCCGGTTCCACCAAAACGATGTGCAGCATAAAACCTCCGGTTCGGTGCAGAATGCAGAATGCAGAATAAGAATAGCACAAATTCGTCAGAAATGCAAAATTTACAAAAACAAAACGAAAAGCTATTGAGAAACCGCATCTTCCCTGATATAATACGTCACATGACAAGTACCGTAAGTACGGGCGCAGGCCGCCCGCAATCTCATACGAATACCGGCTACGCGCGCGACTATTCCGTGCGCCGCACAGCCCCGGCTCAGCCGAATCGCAGCGCAGAGGATCCCTTTGCCGCGGCGAACGGTACGCTGCGCTTTGCAAACGAACGCAAGGCTGCAGCCGCAGCAGCAACCCGCACAGCATCGACAGGCACGCGCAGCACAACGTCCCGCAGCACGTCCTCGGGCACGCAGAGGCGCAGTACGTCCTCCGGCACAAAGCAGCCGCAGAAGCGCAGACGCAAAAAGAAGAACAACCGTCTGTTCCTGTTTGCGCTGATTACGCTGCTGCTTGCCGTCATTCTGCTGGTTACGATCATTGCGGTCAGCGCGTGCGGCGGCTGTTCTCAAAAGAATCCGTCCGATCCGCTTTCCGATCCGGACAGCTCGCCGTCGCTCGACGGAAACGAAACCTCCGGACCCGATGAAACGCCCGCGCCGGTCACCGACGAAACCGTCATCACGAAAAGCGCCATGATCGAGGGCGTATCCGTGCAGAACCTGACGGTCGGCGAGGCCCGGGAACGCATCAAAGCCGCGCTCGAAGAGAAGCGCGATTCCGTCGATATCACGGTCGCCTACGAATCCTACGAGCCGCTGCTTCTGACCGCAGACACGATCGGTCTGTACTATACCGATGCGGACATCAACGATGCGCTTTCGCGCGTCGTCTCCGGCATGGAGGTTTCCTCCTCGATCCCGCCGACGTTCAGCGGAGAACTGCTGCGCAGCGCGCTCTATGACCTGAGCGACAAGATCCCGAACCACGCGGTCAACGCCACGGCGGAAGTCAAGTATAAGAGCACGAAGATCGACGGCGTCACCTACTATCAGCCGTACTGGGACTTCAAGGGCGGCGAGAACGGCGCGCAGATCGACTTTACCGAGCTGGAAAACCAGATCACGCACGCGCTCGAGACGGGCGATTTCACCGCATCTCTGACGCCGTCGGTGACCGTATCCGAGCCGGAGATCACCGTTGACGTGCTGAAGGGACAGCTCACGAAGCTTGCGAGCTATCAGACCAACTATTCCTTCAAGGGCTCCTCTAAAGATCCGGAGTACGATGAAAACTGCCGCGGCCGCGACGCGAACATCTCGAAGGCGGTCGGCATGATGCAGGTCACCGAGCTGAAAGCGGGACAGCGGTTCAGCTTCAACAAGGTCACCGGCGACCGCTCCGAAAAGAACGGCTGGGCGTACGCAAACGCGGTGTATCAGGGACAGGGCTATCGCAAGGAAACCGGCGGCGGCGTCTGTCAGGTCAGCACGACCATGTTCAACGCGCTTTTACGCGCGGGTATCACCGATTTTACCCGCAGCGGGCACAGCATCCCCTCGGATTACGTCACCAGTAATTTCGAGCAGGGGCTCGGCTTTGACGCGACCGTCGACTCGAACCACATCGACTTCGGCTTCAAGAACACCACCGGCCATACGATCTACATGTTCGTATACATCACCAAAAACAACAGCCGGCGCAAGAACATCAATGTCGAGATCTACGGACAGAAGGAAGAGGGCGTCGAATACAAGGTCCGTAATGAGATCCTTGAGCACACGCCTTCGAACGACGAGAGCAAGTACGAGTATGAATACGATAAGACCATGCTCACCACGGACAAGAAGGTCCTCCTTCGCAACCCGCACGACGGCTACCGCGTCAAGACGTATGTGGACAAGTATCAGGACGGAAACTTTGTAAAGACGGTCCGCACCGAGGAAACGGTCTACAAGGTCATTTATCCGAAGTACCGCGTCGGCACCGCTACGATCACGCCGAAGCCCACCAACACGCCCAAACCCACTGCAACGCCGAAGCCCGAGGATCCGTCGGCGGACGGCGAGCCGTAAAACACAGCCTGAAGCGCGCAGCCTTCCCTGGGCGCTTTATATATATTTTGCGAACGGTTGCGCTGCGTACGGACAGATGGTATAATATAATAATTACAAACGGGAGTACGTAAAATGAGAAAGAACTATGCTCTGAAATACATCACGATCGCTATGATCATTGCTGCGATGGTCCGCCTAATTTTCGGATTCATGATGATCAATTTCTTCTCGAATTCGATCACCTATGAGGTGGTCTCGCCCGAAATTCTGCGGATCGCAATCTTTGCGATCGTCTTTGTGATGCTGAACGTGGTCGCCGAGCTGATTGGCGGCTTCGTCGGCGCCGTGAATTGGGAGGAACCCGACCGTGCTCCGGTCTGCTTCATCTGGGGCGTCATTTCGCTCGCGCTTGGGATCGCCGCGAATGTCCTTCAGATCCTCTGCGGATACGGCGCAAGCGTGTACGCATGGGCCCTCAGCGTCGGCGTTCCCGCTCTGTATACCGTTGCCGCGCTGATCTTCCTGATCTTCCGCCCGAAGCGCAAAAAGGCCTGAAAGTAAAAAAGAACCGCCCTGTTCCGGTCAAACGCCGAAGCAGGGCGGTTTTTGATTGGTTCAATCGAGCCCAAACGCTCGGAAGCTGTTCAAAAACAGCGTTTCGGAAAGCAGGGTGAAAACGGAAAAGCCCAAAAGCACCGCCGCGGAGGGACAAAGAGGCTTGAAGCTTTTTTCATGGCGCTTTGCCCGGCGGCCGAGACTGCGTTTTATTTCCTGGGATAATTCTTCCCGCCTGCTGTACATTTCTTTTGACAGGGATAGTACATCGGCATTGGTCTGCCGGTTGTAGTATTCGGTAATAAATTCCCGCTGAAACTGCCTGATTCGGTTTTTGATGACCGTCATGTCATCGTGGTGAAAGTTGAACAGGAGAAAAATCAGCAGGTAAAGCGTTATGTATACAATGACCAGAAGCAAAATGCGGATTAGCTGGGGAAAAAGCAGCTCCTCTGCACGGCAAAGCCAGCCTAAATAGCTGCCGTCCTTGCAGCTGTGCAGCATCAGTATCCAGGTCACTTCCCCGTCACCTGCGATGTGGCGTACATCCATCTGCTTCTCTGGAGACAGCGTTGCTGTCTGCTGGAGAATGGCGTTTTTCAGCAGCTCGGAACCGACGGCAGGTATTGAAAAAACAAGCCCAGCCGCTGCTCTTGAGCTGTCTGTTAATGCAGGAGCGATAAGGGAGATGCTGTCGTAGAGTGAAATGGCGTTCTGGGCAATCAGAAAACGGCTGAAGTCTTCCGGCTTGCAGTAGAAAATGACGCTTGCCCGGGGTACA
>ERZ842401.8382-NODE-8382-length-10178-cov-4.968488_pt1 | contig 10178 bp, 12 predicted proteins | sample MGYA00521270_ERZ842401 | MGnify/ENA primary metagenome ERZ842401 (study PRJEB31892, sample SAMEA3878208) | bioreactor metagenome | biome: Moose rumen | place: Sweden | collected 2011-10 | study: EMG produced TPA metagenomics assembly of the PRJEB12797 data set... | reverse complement strand
GATCAGCGACGACATCGCGGACATCTTGGATAAATTCTACAAGATGCGTGAGAAGAAGGTCATTCAGTGGAAGGTGACATCTCCGGCACTTTTCCCGCCTCTCATGAAGAAGGTAGGATTCCTGACTATGGAGTCCATCGACAAGCCTAAGAGGAAGGTCTCCAAGATCATCGGCGAGGACTTCGTTCTCAAGGATGCGCGTCGCGCATACGGCCAGAGGATGCTGGATAAAGGAGTCCCCATCGAAAGCGTATCCTACGCCATGGGTCACGACTCCATAGAGACGACTCAGAAGTACTATGCGAACTACCGTGAGAAAGCGGTGTTGGACAACATATACGGGGTGATTAAGGGCAAACCCGATGGTATGCCCTGATCCAAGTAAACGGCAATCATCGGGCGTTCGACAACTGTTGTTTGGGCTCAAGACCATAGAATGGGCCCGCAACATCAAGAACGTCCGTCGATTGCTCATTTTCCCACTTGAATAATCAGGCCAGCAACTCGTGTGTGGTCCCAAAAAGTATGCTATAAAGCATAAAAAAAGGTGGGCCCTACCGGGTTCGAACCAGTGACCACTCGGTTATGAGCCGAGCGCTCTACCTGACTAAGCTAAGAGCCCATCGTCCGCCCTTAAACGGATTATATTTAATAATGTATCGAACAGGCACATCAGCTGTGCGGTTCCGTATCCGAGTGCCATTTTAGACATGAGTTTGCGTGACGCTTTATACCTCCCCGACCATGCGGTACCATGGATTGGAGCTACTCCGCTGGAGAGAACAGGATCCCGACGAGGACCTTGGTGATGTACGTTTTGTTCCTTGCTTTGGACATCCTGATAATCATAAGCGAGCTTCTCATAGGGAGGGTGGACCAGCTTCTGCTGTCCGTACCCACTTCAGTGATGCTTCTGATCGCCATCATCTCCGACCGTAAGGTGGCCCACGTCCCTCCGATGCTCATCCTTCTGATGGTCTTCACGCTGCTCGTGGTCGTCGTGTCCAACGAGTTCAGGGAGGAGCACGCATACATCAGCATGTTCTCCAGTCTCCTGACCGGAGTATGTCTGATGCTGATGGGAGAGATCGTCGTCTACACCATGATGCACTCGTCCCCCGAGAGGGAGCAGGACAACAAGCGCTTCGTCTACGTCACGGGTTTCTCCGTGGCAATGACCGTGCTGCTCCTGATGTTCGTCGCACAGGTGGCGTACTATCACTTCACGAACACATCCGGATTCGAGATCTGGGTCATCACTACCTATGTCATCTACTCGATCGTAGGTGCGCTGATTACCGCAGTCCTGAGCGAGATTGGATTGGACTCATGGATCATCAACAGCGGCATCAACAAGAGCATGGAGGCCTACAGCGGAGGCGCATACTCCAACGAGCGTGCCAAGGAAGAGGCCGTGGTCATAATCGCATCCGGGGAGTCCGAGAAGCTGGAGTTTAAATCCACCATAACGACGAACATCCAGACCGGCGAGAACGACAAGAGGATGGAGAAGGCCGTACTCAAGACCATAGTCGCCTTCCTGAACACCACCGGAGGGATCCTCATGATCGGAGTGTCCGACGACGGATCCATATACGGTGTGGACGAAAACGAGTTCGATAGCAGGGACAAGATGAACCTCCATTTCACCCACATGATATCATCGAAGATCGGCGAGGAGTTCTTCCCCTACATCTCCTTCAGGGTCATAGACATGGAAGAGGGCAAGGCCATCATACGTGTGGACTGTACCAGAAGCAAGAAGCCTGTGTTCCTGAAGGACGGTAAGGCGGAGGAGTTCTATGTCCGCTCCGGACCCTCCAGCGTCATGCTCACCGGATCCAACCTGGTGAATTACGTGAAGAACAATTCATCCAAGGGCAGGCAGAGCATCATCCGCAGCGTCATCAACGAGTTCGAAGAATGATCTCGGACCGATCATCTGGCTCTTCGATCGCATGGATTGATCGATCATAGAGTATGTCAGTCGAATTGAATCGTCAAAAGAAGGAATGGCGCCGCCGCACGGATTTGAACCGAGGACCTTGTGATTAACAGTCACACGCTCTACCTACTGAGCTACAGCGGCAAGGTAGTAAGGCTTGGAATGATGGGGATGTATATTAACCTATGCGATGACCCGGACATCAGATCTGAGAAAGGAGCTCCTCTACCTTGGTGTAAAGTCCCCTAACGTACTCGGATATGTTCTTCAGGAAGTCATCGTACCTCTCGGTGACCATGGCGCCGCCGGGCGTGGCAACGATGATGTTCTCCTTCTCCAGGAGCTTTAGGGAGTACCTAATCTTGTGCTTCGGGATGCCCGTCATCTCCGACAACCTTATCAGGCCGATGGGCTGATTGAACTTCACGGTCTTCAGAATCATTATGTGCCTTTCGAGGAGTTTGAACTCTTCCGAAATGGATCCGATAGGTTCTTTGTCATCTGTCATCTGAACACCTAATTACAATTGGAATAATAGAAAATGTGGTTGAAAGGGGGGCTTGGAAGGGTACGGAATCATCTTCCGTACCAGTTCTGCTTACCCCATTTGCCGTAGTTCGTCCACCATCCCTGGATGAGCGATCCGCAGCAGTCGAGGGCCTTCTGCTCGCCCTCTGCACCCTTATAGACCTTGTAGCAGTTGAGACACTGCCATCTGAGTTCGGGTTCCTTGGTCTGCTTCATGGTGTGTGGATTAAGAAGTCGGTTAATAAGGATTTGCTTCCAGCGCGAGCGGCCCACCCTCGAATCCAGGTCTATCGTTCGGCTCTGCTGTAATCTGCAGACTGGTCTTCGAGGTATATTTATAGACAAAAATAGTAAGAAACTTCGAATCAACCCCTTATTTTATCCATGTTTAATTTATAATTCTGACGCAATATGCTGTGTCCATGAACAGAATAAAGGTCATCAACGAGCCGTCCGAGCTTGTACCCATGCTCAGGTCCGTTGACACACCTGTCAAGAGAGAGGTGTTGAAAGAGGTGACCTTGGAATGGAGAACAGCCGACGAGATCGAGGAGAAGTACGGTCGCGAAGGCAGGGACGCTATCGTCTTCTTCGAGAAGATGAAGCTGGTCGAGATGCGTTGGATCTCGACGGACGGTAACTATCCCAAGAAGTCCTACCATACATACTACACCTCATTCAACATCAATGCTCAATGGCCGGTCTATGAGATCAGCGATGTCCTCACGGCCGCCATGATGAGCGAGGAGGAATACTCCGAGATCGAGGCCAAGATCCTGGCGGAGGTCGGTAAGGACGGTAAGTTCTCGGGAGATATCGCCGAGATACTGGGCCTTTCCTCGACGATGCTCAAGAGTCTTGTCCGCAGATCTGTCAAGATGGATTACCGCGGGCACAGGATCGAGCTCATCAAAGAAGAGAAATGAACGACATCTGGATCATGAGAATAGGCCACCGTCCCGAGAGGGACAAGAGGGTGACCACCCATGTCGCATTGTCTTCGAGGGCTCTGGGGGCCAAAGGCATCTACGTCGATACCTACGACCCGGTGCTGGAGGAGAACATCCATAGCGTGGTGGACCGCTTCGGCGGGGACTATCAGATAAAGACCGGAGTGGGATGGAAGGAGGCCATCAAGGACTTCCACGGGAAGATAGTCCACCTCACCATGTACGGTCAGCAGGTCGTGGATGCCATCCCGAAGATCCCAAAGGATGAGGACATTATGATCATCGTCGGAGCCTCCAAGGTACCGTTCGAGGTCTACGAGCGTGCGGACTTCAACGTCTCCGTGGGCAATCAGCCGCATTCGGAGATCGCAGCACTGGCTATATTCCTTGACCGTTACACCGAAGGTAATGCGCTGTACGAGGACCGCCACGGCAAGATGACCGTTATACCCAACGAGAGGGGGAAGACAGTTGCCAATTCCGACTGACCGCGAATGCATAGAGTACCTCATCGACGCAGGCTGCAAGAAGAGGGTCATCATCCACTGCTGCACCGTGAGGACTGTGGCGGAGGAGATTGCTTCAAGGATCAAGCCGGCCAACATGCCAATGGTGATAGCTGGAGCGCTCCTGCATGACATCGGACGCGCGAAGGACCACAGCATCATGCACGCGTACCTCGGATCCAAAATGGTCGAGGAGTACGGTCTGCCTTCGGAGCTCGTGGATATCGTCCGCAAGCACACAGGCGCAGGTCTCGACCAGGATGATGTCGAGGAGATGGGTCTCCCTCCAGGGGATTACATGCCGAGGACCATCGAGGAGAAGATCGTCGCACATGCGGACAACCTGGTTAGCGACAACAGGGTCGTGGACCACAACCATTCCGTCTCCAAGCTCATCAACAAGGGTGCCTTCCGCGGTGCGGACAGGATCGAGCTCCTGCACATGGAGCTCTCCGACCTCTACGGGGAGGACCTAGACGTCATGCCTTCGAAGCTCGGCGAATACCCCAGGCTGAAGACGGTCGATGAATTCCAATTGGACTGATACGCACCTTAGTGCGGTACTTCCGTACCGCCGAGGTGAGTCCTTTTTATTGATGTAGGGTATGCTCATTTCCGATAAACATGGTCACCGAACTCACCGAGGCAACTTTTGACAAGTTCATAGAGGACAACAAGATCGCTCTGATCGACTGCTGGGCCCCCTGGTGCGGCCCCTGCAGGAGGATGGGCCCCATCATCGAGGAGCTTTCCACAGAGCTCGCCGGCAAGGTCGGAGTCGCCAAGCTCAACACCGACGACAACCAGGCCATCGCCGTTAGGTTCAACATCAACGCGATCCCCACTCTCCTGATATTCAAGGAAAACGTCCTCGTGGAGACTTCAGTCGGACTGAAACCCAAAGAGGCCATCCTCGATATCATTAATGGTCTGTGAGACCTTGGATACAGATGTCCTGATAATCGGATGTGGTCCTGCAGGCGTGCAGGCCGCCATCCACTCTTCCCGTGCCAAGGTCAAGACGACCGTCGTAGGGAAGACGATAAACAGTTCAGTCCACGGCACTGATATAGAGAATTATTTCGGGGTCGTGAGCGAAGGGGATAACATTCTGGCGGACGGCATAGGGCAGGCCAAGGCCTTCGGGGCCGAATTCATCAATCAGAACGTGGTGTCATCGGCAGCCCAGAACGGGGCATTCCTGTTCACGACGGACGACGGTACGGAGATCAAGGCGAAGGCGGTAATCATCGCCACCGGCATCTCCAGGAAGAAGCTCGCCGTCCCCGGAGAGAAGGAGCTCTTCGGAAAGGGTGTCAGCTATTGTGCCGTGTGTGACTGCAATTTTTACAAGGGACGCAGGGTCGTCCTGGTCGGTAATGAGTCCGAGGCCGCGGTATCTGCCAAGCTGATGACTTCGTACGCTTCGGATACATCCTGGGTCGCATGGGACCTCACCGCTGACGATTCCGTAGTGACGAAGGCGTTGGATGCCGGTGTCAGGCTGTACACGAACAGGCCTGTCTCGATCGACGGTACCGACAAGGTCGAATCGATTACATTGGTAGACGGCACCGTGATCCCCACCGACGGAGTGTTCATTGAGCTCGGTGCCAAATCGGCCGCCGACATAGCTATGGATATAGGTGTCATGCCGGAGATGGACGACACCATCAAGGTCGATGCGGACTGCAAGACTGAAGTGCCAGGTGTCTTCGCATGCGGCGATATCACCGGTAAGCCGTGGCAGGTGGCGAAGGCTGTCGGTCAGGGCTGCATCGCAGGTCTCAACGCCGCCGATTTCGTCAAAGGGAACTGAGATGACCGTCGACGACCTCATCACGGGAATGCTCAGGGAGGAGGGCGGATTCCAGATCGCCATGCGCAACATCCTCGACGAGGAGCTCAAGATGTCCCTCAACGAGTTCTGCCATGCGACCGGTCTCTCCCAGAGCACCATGTACAAGGTCATGGAAGGCGGAAGGGAACCCAATCTGAGGACTGCGCGTCAGGTGATCAAGGCATTGAAGATCCTTAACAAGTCCGAGGATTCCCGTTTCATTGCCATCATAGCGGCCTCCACTGCATTGGAGAACATCCCCAAGTCCGTCATGGTCAACGGGAACGAGATAAGCGTCCACGAATACCCCGTAGCAACTTTGGAGGATGCCATCCTCGCCGCCGTCCGTGCGGAGAGGGACGGGGCCCTCGGATTGATATGCGCACCCATCGTAGCACCCACGGTCGAGAAGATCCTCTCGATCCCCGTCTCCCGCGTGATACCCACCAGTAGCATCGGTGTCGCGATGGAGAGATTGATTCAGAATCTGTGATTTTTCATACTATTTTAACCCAGAAAATAAAGGTGTATAAGGGGCAGAATTAACGTGTTACCTTAACCATTAAAAACATCAATCGCTATAGGCCTCTCTGGTAACAGATGTTCGAACTACAGGTGGTCAGCAATACACCGATGAGTGGGGTGTCCGATGTTGACGTTGTCGCAGAGACATTACTCGTTCAGATAGGGTATCTCCCTAAGGGATACGATCCCAAGACCGGCGCAGTGACCATCAGGGAGAGCGTTCCGTACCGTCTTTTCATGGATTACCTCATGGCATATCCCGCGAAGGCCTGGACCGTCGAGGAGCTCGCCGTCCTCTTGGAGACGACCAAACCCACGATCTACAGGCACATCAACAAGCTGAAGTCGATGGATTTGCTCGAGGCCATGGATGTCGAGTTCAACAACCAGGTCCGCAAGGGTTATCGCATAAGGTTCGGTGACATCGTCAAGGCCTGGAGCTTCACCGAGGCCAATGTGAACATGGCCATGGAGAATTATCGTAAAACTGTCATCCACTTCCGTGATCTGCTTGCTCAGAAGTGATAGGCGTGGACGGGGAGTACATCGTTTCCATTGGATCCAAGTGCCGTGTCAACCACGGTGACGAGGAACTCACAACAGGTATTTTCAAGGGTTATTCTGCCGTGGGAGCAGAGACAATGATGGTCATCCAACTGGATGACGGGACCATGAGGTTCATCAATCTGGCACAGATAATCTACCTAGACCTTCTGGAGAACGCTCCCAAGAAGCAGTCCAAGAAGAAGGAACCCGGCAGCGTGTACTATGGATGAGCGCATCGTTGCCTTGTCCGAAGAGATCATCGATGCGGTCAAGACCGGGAAGGTCAGGGACCGCGATGAACTGCAGAATCTCAAACTGAAGCTGAGCAAGAAGTACGATCTCGGTCAGGTGCCCAGGAGTTCGGATATCCTGGCGAATGTCGCAGAGGAGGATCGCGAACTTCTCTTACCGTTCCTTATTAAGAAGCCCATGCGCACCATGAGCGGTGTAGCCGTGGTGGCGGTGATGTCATCGCCGTTCGACTGTCCGCACGGGAAATGTGCATACTGTCCCGGAGGGGTGGCGAACAATTCCCCCCAGTCATACACTGGAAAGGAACCTGCAGCGAGGCGTGCAGGTAGGAACGATTTCGATCCGTACAAGCAGGTATCAGACAGGATCAATCAGCTGACGGATATCGGTCATCTCACGGATAAGATAGATTTGATCATCATGGGAGGAACCTTCACATGTAGGGATCCCGAGTATCAGGAATGGTTCGTCCGCAGATGCTTCGATGCAATGAACGGAGTGGACTCCACAACATTGGGAGAGGCACAGGCTCTTAACGAGGTCTCCGCCCACAGATGCGTTGGACTTACCGTGGAGACGCGTCCCGATGTGTTCGACAACAATCAGATAGAGAGGTCCATGAGACTTGGGGCAACAAGAGTAGAGCTCGGGGTGCAGATCCTCGATGACGATATCCTCGACAAGGTCGACCGCGGGCACAGGACCGATGCGGTCCGCGACTGCACCAAGAGGTGCAAGGATCATGGACTGAAGATATGCTATCATCTCATGCCGGGATTGCCCGGCTCATCGCCCGAACATGACCTGGAATGCTTCAGGAAGGTATTCGACGATCCTGACTACCGTCCGGACATGCTGAAGTTCTATCCTACACTGGTGGTGGAGGGAACCAAGGTCCTGGAGTGGTGGAAGGAAGGTTCTTACAAACCTCTGGACACCGACGAGGCCGTGGATCTCCTCTGCAGGATGAAGGAGACCGTTCCCGAATACGTGAGGATACAACGCATACAGAGGGATATCCCCGTTCCCCAGATTACCGCCGGTATCATGCAGAGCAATATACGCCAGCTCGTCGGCGACGAGATGGAGAGGCGCGGGAGACCGTGCAGATGCATCCGCTGCAGAGAGGTCGGGCACAGGGGCGTAAGGCTCGAGGATCCTGAGAAGGTACATCTGAAGATCACCGAATACGACGCCAGTGGCGGTAAGGAGTACTTCGTCGCCCTCGAGTACGAGGATTCTCTTGTAGGATATGTCCGTGTGAGAATAGATCAGAATCCGGTAGCCACCATAAGGGAGCTGAAGGTCTTCGGGAAGATCGTCTCCATAGGGGATGCGGGCGAGGATTGGCAGCACAGGGGTTACGGAAAGACACTAGTAGCGGAGGCAGAGCGCATAGCCGTGGAGAACGGGAAGAACGGCATACGCGTCACCAGCGGTGTCGGTGTCAGGAAGTACTACGAATCGCTGGGATTCCGCAAGGACCTGCCGTATATGCTCAAGAGGCTCTAATCATCCGTAGAACGGTACGTTATCCCATCCGGAACGGCGCTTGTTGAGGTCCTTTCCGATCTTGTCGTAGTTCTCGAACATGTTAGAATCGACCGAAGGTGATACATTCAGAAGCGCGTTCTCGAAGTCGTCCATGGTGACGAATTCGGCATCCTTATCATTGCGGTATGCAGATAATCCTGCCTCTCTGCAGAGAAGTGCCAGATCCGCTCCTACATACCCATCGGTCCTCGATGCGACGTATTCTAGGTCGACATCCATCAGAGGCATCTTCTTTGTATGTACCTTGAGAATGTTCACACGGGCCTTCTCATTCGGTTTGCCAACTAGTATGAGCTTATCGAATCTCCCGGGTCTGAGGAGTGCCGGATCGATCATGTCCGGTCTGTTGGTGGCCGCCATGACCATCACGTTGTTGAGGCTCTCCACCCCGTCCATGGATGTGAGCATCTGCGCTACCACCTTCTCCCACGCGGAGCTGTCGCCACCGCGGATGGGCGCTATGGAATCTATCTCGTCGAAGAATATGATGCACGGGGCCATCTGCTTGGCCCTCTTGAAGATCTGACGGATCGCCCTCTCGCTCTCGCCGAACCACTTGCTCGCCATCTCCGGTCCGTTGACCGTTATGAAGTTCGCTCCGGCCTCGTTGGCCACCGCCTTGGCGATGAGGGTCTTACCTGTGCCAGGCGGTCCGTATAGCAGTATCCCTTTGGCGGGTTCGATACCAAGCCTGTCATAAAATCTGTTGCCCTCTTCAGGTACGAAGGCCTCCTCGATATCCTTGCGGACATCCTCCAAGCCTCCCACATCATCCCAGGTGACCTTGGGTATCTCGACGAGGACCTCCCTCATTCCGCTGGGCTCCACATCCGCCAGGGCATCCTTGAAATCAGCCATAGAGACCTTCATGTTCTCCAGGATCTCGTTGGGTATGGGCTTGTCGAGATCGAGATCCTTCATGTGCGACCTTACGCACTTCATGGCCGCTTCTCTGCACAATGCTGCAAGATCGGCACCCACAAACCCCTGTGTCATGCCTGCCAGGGCCTCGAGAGACACATCGTCTGTTAAGGGCATGCCCCTCATGTGGACGTTCAGGATGTCGCTGCGGGATTTGCGTCCGGGGATACCTATCTCGATCTCCCTGTCGAACCTTCCGGGCCTCCTGAGTGCGGGGTCTATGGAATCCTCCCTGTTGGTGGCCGCAACGACTATGACATTCCCTCTGTCCCCGAGCCCGTCCATGAGTGTGAGCAGCTGTGCTACGACACGTCTCTCGACCTCTCCGGATACGGAGTCCCTATTGGGTGCTATAGAATCTATCTCGTCGAGGAAGATTATGCTAGGGGTGTTCTCCGACGCCTCCTTGAAGATCTCCCTGAGCCTCTCCTCGCTCTGACCGTAGTACTGTCCGATGATCTCGGGACCGCGGACGGAGAAGAGCTTCGCTCCGGATTCGTTCGCAACGGCTTCGGCGATGAGTGTCTTACCTGTACCAGGAGGTCCGTAAAGCAGCACTCCCTTGGGTGCACCGATGCCGAGCCTCTCGAACAGTTCGGGATGCTTAAGGG
>ERZ842401.8381-NODE-8381-length-10178-cov-5.682406_pt1 | contig 10178 bp, 6 predicted proteins | sample MGYA00521270_ERZ842401 | MGnify/ENA primary metagenome ERZ842401 (study PRJEB31892, sample SAMEA3878208) | bioreactor metagenome | biome: Moose rumen | place: Sweden | collected 2011-10 | study: EMG produced TPA metagenomics assembly of the PRJEB12797 data set... | reverse complement strand
GCTCTTCCGATCTGGTATTGCAGGCGTAACAGTTTACAATCATATTCAGGGAACGAAGCCGATGATCGAATTATGGGAAGGACTTTACAACATGCACAAGGAAGCTGCTAGTATGCCCATATGGCCGTTAATGTTTATCACAGTAGCATGCGGAGCAATTTCAGGATTTCACGCGACACAGTCTCCAATGATTGCGAGATGCTTAACCTCTGAACGTCAAGGACAATTTGTATTTTATGGCGCGATGGTTGCGGAAGGAATTATTGCATTAATTTGGGCATCTGCTGGAATAGCTTTTTACAACACTACACACGGCGGAGCTGAAGGATTTTCAACGGCTGGATTATTAGCGGCAGGCGGAGGAAATTCAACATCTGTTTATCAAATTTCAGTTGGATTATTAGGGCCTGTCGGGAGTATTTTGGCATTGCTTGGCGTTGTAGCATGTCCGATAACTTCAGGTGATACAGCTTTCAGGAGTGCGCGTTTAACTTTAGCGGACTGGTTCAAGATCGATCAAAAAGGATTTGCTCCGCGTTTAATATTAGCTCTTCCGTTATTGGCTGCAGGTTATGCAATTTCATTTTTAGATTACGGAATTGTTTGGCGTTATTTCTCCTGGTCGAATCAAACTTTAGCAATGATAGCGTTATGGGCTGGAGCTGTATATTTATGTCGCAATGTTAGTGCAGGACGCGGATTTATTGCGGCTATTCCTGCCACGTTTATGAGCGCTGTCAGTGTTACATATTTCTGCATTGCTAATGAATGTTATCCGGCAGTAATCAGAGGAATAATGAACCTTACAAAAATTGATATTCCAGAAATTTACAGGATGATACCTCGAAATATTTCTTATGGAATCGGCATCGGAGTAGCGGTTTTATTTTTTGCGATATATTACATAAAAGTTTACGCACCAGAAAAGAGCAAATAATTCATGAAAAAATTAATTTTAATTGAGGGCATGGGCTGTCAAAACTGCGTCAAACATGTAACGGAAGCTCTGGAAAATATTTCAGGCGTGAATAAAGTAAATGTAAGTCTTGAAAAAAATAATGCAGTCGTTGAATATTCCGGAGAAATTTCGGACGAAGTTTTTAAAACAGCAATTGACGAAGCAGGTTACAACGTTACAAAAATCGAAACAGCTTAAAATAATTTAATTTATAATTTACGGGCTGGGATGTTTTTTATAATTCCGGCTCGTAATTTTTTTTATTCCGGAGGGATTTAAAATTTCAGTCTACAGAATTTACACCGAACGAAAAGACTTAACCGAAGCCAATAAATTTAACGAGGAATTAAATTTTAATCGAGTAAGAATTTTTAACCGCTATGATGTCGAAGGCTTGAGCGAAGAAATTTTTAACGAATGTAAATTTTTAATTTTCGCCGATCCTCAAGCAGATTTAATTTTTAATGATCTGCCAAATGATTACGACAAAATTTTACCAGTCGAATTTTTACCGGGACAATACGACCAGAGAGCTGACGCGGCTCAAAAATGTATAATGCTTTTATCCGGTGAAAATGCAATAGTAAAAACTGCAAAAATTTATTTATTTTACGGCGCTGGAAATTTTGAACTTGCAAAAAAATTATTAATTAATCCAGTCGAAGCACGCGAAGCCGATTTAAAAAAATTTATGACGCTCTCAGAAAATTACCCTGAACCCGAAAACGTAAAAATTTTAAACGACTTGAACAGCGCTGACGATAACGAATTAAATAATATAATTTCAAAATATAATCTGGCCATGAGCTTGGAAGATTTGAAATGTTGCCAAAAATATTTTAATTCAGAAAACCGCGCACCAACTTTAACAGAATTAAAAGTAGTCGACACATATTGGTCCGATCATTGCAGGCATACAACTTTTTTAACGAAAATTGAAAATATAGAATTTCATGACGAAAAAATTAAAAATGCTTACGAAAATTATTTAAAACTTCGCGAAAAATTAAATTATCCAGATAATAAACCAGTCAATTTAATGGACATCGCTACGATCGGCGCAAAATTTATTAAATATCCTGGCCGGGTAATTTCAGATGAAAATAACGCATGTACCGTCAAAATTAAAATTGATGGCGAAGACTGGTTATTATTATTTAAGAACGAAACGCACAACCACCCGACAGAAATTGAACCGTTTGGAGGTGCTGCTACTTGTATAGGCGGAGCAATTCGCGACCCTTTATCGGGAAGAGCTTACGTTTATCAGGCGATGAGAATTACAGGAGCTGGCGATCCCTTTTCGCAAACAATGCCCGGCAAATTATCTCAACGCGAAATTATTACAAAAGCTGTTGCCGGTTATAGTTCATACGGGAATCAAATAGGAATACCGACGGGACTCGTTGATGAAATTTATCACGAAAATTTTAAGGCTAAACGTTTGGAAGTTGGTGCGGTGATAGCTGCTGTACCAGAAAAAAATATTATTCGCGAAAAACCAGAGGACGGAGATTTAATTTTATTATTGGGTGGCAGAACTGGCAGGGATGGCTACGGAGGTGCTACAGGTTCTTCAGTTGCTCACAACGAAAAATCTATTAATACATGCGGCGCGGAAGTTCAAAAGGGAAATGCACCAGAAGAAAGAAAATTACAGAGATTATTTAAAAACCTGGAATTTACAAAATTAATCAAACGTTGTAACGATTTCGGAGCGGGGGGCGTTAGTGTAGCGGTTGGAGAATTAGCGGACGGACTTGAAATAAATCTCGATGAAGTTCCGTTAAAATATTCTGGTCTGGATGGGACGGAGATCGCTGTAAGTGAATCCCAAGAGCGCATGGCCATCGTTATAAATAAAAATGATCTCGATAAAATTAAATTGTTAACTCAATCCGAAGACGTTGAAGCTACAGTAATAGCGCGCGTAAATAATTCCGGCCGTATGAAAATGTTTTGGCGCGGAAATGAAATTTTAAATTTATCTCGTGATTTCATAAACTCTAACGGTGCAGAACGTCACATAAATATTAAAGTTAATTCGTGTAAAAATAAAAATATTAATTCACCAGAAAAAAATTTAAATTTGCGCGAAATATTAAATAATTTAAATGTCTGTTCACATCGCGGATTGTCCGAGAGATTTGATTCAACTGTCGGCGGAAATTCTGTTTTAATGCCGTTCGGCGGAAAATTTCAATTAACTCCGGTTCAAGTCATGGCCGCAAAAATTAGCGGAAGTGATACAGCTTCTTTAATGTCATTCGGGTATGATCCGTTTAAATTTGAAAATTCTGCATTTGACGGCGGATATTTTTCGGTGCTGGAATCTGTTTTTAAAATAATTTCGGCCGGTGGGAATTTAAAAAATATTTGGCTGACTTTACAGGAATATTTTGGCAGGCCCGATAAAGACCCGGAACGCTGGGGGATTCCGTTCAGTGCATTGCTCGGAGCATTGAGCGCACAAATAAATTTAAATATTGCTGCGATTGGCGGAAAAGATTCAATGAGCGGGACATTTAGGACGCATGAAAATAAAATTTTGGACGTTCCTCCGACTTTAATAGCTTTTGCGGTAAGTGTTGCGAATGTTAAAAATATAATTTCGCCGGAATTTAAAAATATTAATTCGCGAGTGATATTAATTCGGCCTGAATTTGACGAAAAAAATAATTTAAATCTGCCTGAAACAAGCTCACTAATAAAAATTTTAAATGACGTTCAGAATTTAATCGAGCATAAAAAAATAATTTCGTGTGCAGTCCCGACATTCGGCGGAATTCCAGCGATGATTTTTAAAATGTGTATCGGTAATAATTTGGGGTTTGAATTTGCTCCGGGATTTGAAAGTATTAATAATAATATAAATTTAAATTTCAATTGCAGTTTTATAGCCGAAATATCAGACGATGCAGAAATAAATTATAATTATAATTATCCGGTTATCGGCCATGTGATCGAAACACCAGAAATAATTTTAAACGGCGAAAAATATAATTTAAGCGAATTAAAAAATATTTATGAGGCTCCGTTAAATAAAATTTTCCCAGTTAAAACCGAAGCTGAACAAATTAAAAATATTAATGTCGCGCAAAATAAAAATATTCAAACTGCAAAATATAATTTTAAAGCAGTGAACTCCCCAAAATTTTTAATCCCGGTTTTTGCCGGAACAAATTGCGAATACGAAACAGCGCGGGAAATTGAAAAGGCCGGCGGAAAATCTGAAATATTTGTGATCCGAAGTTTAACGGCTGATGAGATGAAATATTCTGCTGAAAAGTTCGCTGAAAAATTGAAAAATTCTCAAGCCCTGATTTTACCCGGAGGATTTTCAAACGGTGATGAGCCGGACGGGTCTGGGAAATTTATAGCGATATTTTTGCGCAGTCCAATCGTAAAAAGTGCTGTAGAAAATTTATTAAATCGAGCTGGCTTAATCTGCGGAATATGCAACGGATTTCAAGCGCTCGTAAAAACTGGGTTACTGCCGTTCGGGAAAATTGGAGAACCCGTTGTAAATTTGACGTTTAATAAAATTGCCCGACATCAATCAAAAATAGTCCGTGTAAAAATAATTTCAAATAATTCCGTTTGGTTGTCGCACACAAATTTAAATGACGTGTATAACGTAGCAATTTCGCACGGTGAAGGCAGATTTACATGTGACGAAAAAATTTTAAACGACCTCGCCCAAAATAATCAGATCGCCGCGCAATACGTAAATTTTAAAAATGTTCCGTCAATGGAAACTGAATTTAATCCGAGTGGCTCGCTTGCTGCAGTAGAGTGCATTACATCACCTGACGGGAGAATTTTGGGAAGAATGGGACATGTTGAGAGGGTTGGCGAAAGTTTATATAAAAATATAACTGGAAATTTTGACGTTAAATTTTTTGAGAGCGCTATTAAATATTTTAGGAATGCGTAAACAAAAATAAAAAAGCTCCCGGATTTAAAAATTTTAATTTAGTCCGGGAATTCAACATCCAGCGACATAAAATCAACGTGAAAAATTTTGCGTTCGGCTAGAACATCAGATAATTTTTTTACTTGAACTTTATAAGTTTTCTTAATTTTCCCGTTGTAATCAACATCATCAGAAAAGCCGGACATATAATCATTTTCATACTGACAAAACTCAACTTGTGAATTTTCATCGCCAAGTGCTACCTGTAAACATTCGGTTTTGCGCGACAATTTCCATTTTGAATTTAATTCCGACATTGGTTCGAAAGCCAGTCCGTTCCAGTTGCGATACTTTTCAAAAAAATAAGTGTTATTAATTTTAATTGGGGCATTTCCGCCGATGTCTAAAAAAAAACCGTTTTGTTTCCTGTCAAAAATAAAATTATCGAGAAAATGGTCCTGATTTGCCTGTGAAAAATATTCTGACTGCTCAACAATATATTTTTTTCGTTTGTCCCATCCGTCCAGAAAAATAAAACCCGGAGCCAACCTGCAAACCTGAGAAATTACAAAATTATTTTTACGCTCCTTAAGTTTTTCCCAAGTTCCGGCCGGTAAAATAGTTTTTATAATCTGCTTCAGCATCATAATACCTCCGCAGAAAATTTCATTTCTAAAAAGACATAATTAACGGATGAGATGAGATGAGATGAGATGAGATGAGGTGATTTAAGCATACTCATTTTATTTTGTCAACCCCCAAATTTTAAATTTAAATTTTGTTTATTTTAACACATGTAAGCATTTTAAGTAAAAATCCCCGGATGAAAATTTACTCCGGGAATATTTTATTTAATTTAATTTAATTTTAATTTTGCGGTAAAAAATTTTATTTCAGATATTCCGCAATTACATCGCCCGCTGCCTGTTGACCTTTCCAGCTCCAGTGAGTGTCGTCAGCCCAATAAATATCTTTTTCTCCGGCTTCAACCAATTTCCTTAAAATTTTTCTGGTATTAATATAAATATAATTTTTGTTCAATAATTCCATTTCATCAAAAAAAGGATTTTCGGGAGTCGAATTATTTTTAATGTGCTCGTAATACAGTCCGAATTTATCAGAACACGGCATAAATATTAATTTCATATCGTAAGAGTTTAATTTATTTGCCAAATTGTTGAGCGTAATATTTATTTTTTCTGCATCAAATGGATTTTTTAAGTAAATCAAATCTTCATAATAATAATATAAAATATTTTCCTGATTAGGATTTGTGAAAAAATTATTATCGAGTTCAGTAAAATAAACTTCAGGACTCATTCTATTTTTATAAAACTTCCTGTAAATATTATGCCAGATCAACCTAAAATTAGTTTTATACATTGTAGTCGGGAAAATTCCTTTAAAATTATTCATTTTATCGGCTTCAGGTTCAGTATAAAATTTAAAAATATTCTCATAAGTATCCGGACTGAAATTTATATCACCCTTTCCAAATCTGCCTTGACAGGAACGTTCAACGGATTCGAGAATTAAATATTCTGCGTGCAAATTTTTAAATATTCCTGCGCTCTCGAGAGTGTAAAACGTTTGCATAGGAGATAATCTTTCATAGGAAGGTATATTTAATATTTTAAAATTATATTTGTCGCATAAATAATCCTGGTAACAATTTATTTTACTATTCGAAAATGAAAATGAATCGCCGATCGTTATGAAATCAAAATTTTTACTTTCTTTACCGTCAGATTTTAAATAATTTCGGAATTCCGTACAATGCAAATTATATTTAACCGGTTTTGTAATTGATTTCGTAGCTTCATAGTTTCCTAACCTTTTTAAATCTCCGTGTACGTCTTCCAACTTTAAAAAATTCCTTACATTGAAATAATAAAAAATTACGTTGAACACGAATAACGCATAAATTATCACGAGAAACGAATTTACATATTTTTTTGCGGTCAATTTAGATCACCTCGCCTGAATTTAAAATTTAAAATACAAAAAATCCGAAACTTGTGAGAAAAAATAAAATGAAATCAAAGCCAATACAAGCATTAACATCAGAAATTTATAATTTAATTTAACCCTTAATAAAAATTTTTCGGGCGACAGCATAAACGGCACTATAATAAATAACATAAATAAAAATAAAAATTCGTACCATCTTACGGCCATGCTAAACGCAGGAATAAATTTTATATAACGTCCTAACGTTTCGGGAATTACAAATTTATTTATATCGAACATACATTTTAAAATTTTAAATCCATCTGAAATATTATCAGCTCTGAAAAATATCCAACAAATTAACACGCTGAAAAACGTAATTAACCAGCTTATAAATTTTGGCAGGATAATATTAAATTTGCGCCAAGTATGATTTATTATTAAAAATATTCCGTGCAGAAATCCCCAAAATATAAAATTTAATCCAGTCCCGTGCCAAATTCCAGTAATTAACATTGAAATTAATAAATTTCTTACGCGCTTAAATTCTCCGGCTCTGCTTCCTCCCAATGGAATATAAATATAATCTCGTATCCATTTGCTTAAAGTTATGTGCCATCTGCGCCAAAATTCTATTAAGCTCAATGATTTATACGGAGAATCGAAATTCAACGGGATTTTTAAATTAAACATTGAAGCCAATCCCATCGCCATGTTTGAATATCCCGAAAAATCAAAATATAACTGAAACGTATACGCCAAAGCCCCCGCCCATGCTTCCGGCATAGTTAAATAATCTGCGTTCGAGAATACTGCTTCAACTGTTAAAGCTAAATTATCAGCTATAACAATTTTTTTAAACAGGCCGAACACAAATAAATTTAATCCAAATGAAATATTTTCATAATCCGGAACAAAAATTTTTAAATTATTAAATTGTCCGCTCATTTCCCTGAAATCTGCTATCGGGCCGGAAATTATATAAGGGAAAAACGTGACGAACTCAAAATAATTTATAAATCCCAAATTTTTAGCGGAATTATTGAAAGTGTTTATTAAATATGCCGTTTGAGTAAATGTAAAAAATGAAATTCCAAGAGGCATAATCTCAGGACTGAAATATTTAAAATAACAGAGCGTCAAAATATTAAAAATTATTCCAGTTGCCAGCCAAAAAATTTTTTGAGTTAAATCAATTCTCCGAGCTGTAAAATAATTTATCAGTGTTGAAATTATCAAAACAGGAAGCGCAATATAAAAATATTTCTGAAACGCATAAAATATCAACGAAAATAAAATTAAATAAATCTGAGCGCATTTACTTCCAAAAAATTTTGCCGTCAGAAAAAACCCTATTAAGACAACCGGAAGAAATAAAAATATAAATTCAAATGAACCGAAATTCATCGAGCAGTCCTCCCGGTTTCCCAAGAAGATGCCCCGATACTTTTTATTAAAATTAAATTAAAGCATAATTCGGCTTCGGTGAGGTGAGGTGAGGTGATGAGGTATTGTATACGGTCATTTTATTTTGTCAAACTCCTTTTTATTTAATCCAGATTTATTATTTTATCGCCAAATATTTCATGTAACAGATCATAAATTTTCCCGTTTAAATTTTGGTCGTGTTCTGGAAATCTCGTTATATCATTATTTATTATCAGCCATGCTCTGGAACCTGTCCTAAAATTTTCAGCGGCTGGAGTCACGCGCGAACAAATACAGCGGCCATTATTGAAAAAATATAAAACTTTGCTCATGTTACTCAACGGGAGAGTTTCATCGAGTTTATGTTTTTGATCTTCGTTTAAAGTGCTGATCCATTGTCTGTGAGCTTCGTTATTTGCAATTATGTGCGTAAATCCTGCGTTATCCATTTCGAGGAGCGTTATAGCCCTGACATCTGCGACAGTATATCCCCATCTTTGCATTAGAGCCTGCGCCGGGATTTCCAGCCTGCTTAATTTTTCGTAATAATCCGAGTCCCTGTAATCTTCAACTCCGCAGTTTGAATTAAAAATTTCATCGAGTTCCATAGGTTTACCAAATAAATAACCTTGAGCTTTTTCAAATCCAATTGATTTTAAATACTCAAACTGTCCGGGAGTCTCGACACCTTCCGCTAATGATTGCACGCCCATTTGTTTGGCCATGCTTAAATTTGAGCTTAAAATATATCGTGCTTTGTCTGATTTTTCGTTGAAGCCGCTTAAAAATTTCATGTCGAATTTTATCGTGTCAAAATTATAATCCTTCAAAACATTTAACGATGAATATCCCGACCCAAAATCATCCATCCATACTTCATAACCTGCAGCCCTAAATTTTTCCATGCCTAAATTTAAAATTGTCATATCTTCGCCGTATACGCTTTCAGTTATTTCAATTTTTATCATGTTGCGGGAAATTCCATTTTTTTCAAGCGCCTGCTCAGTCTCAAAAAATATGTCGCATAATTCAAAATCCAAACGCGATAAATTTACGGACACCGGCAGCACTGGTAAATTATTTTTTACCCGCATTTTAAAATCTCTGCATATTGTGTTTAATATAAATATATCCAGCTTATGAATTTCTTTATATTGCTCAAGCGTCGGAATAAATTCAGAGGGCGGAATAAATCCAGTTTCAGGATCGTTCCAGCGAGCTAGGGCTTCGGTTTCGCAAATTTTCCCGGTCATTACGCGTATAATTGGCTGATATAAAATTTTTATTCGCGACTGTTTTATTGCTTCATCAAAATTGTCAAGTATATACTGTCTAAATGCTAAAATGCTCGTCATGTCCTCACGATATAAACAAGAACTGACGCTGTGATTTTTACGGATGCTGTCACATGCAAATTTTGCGCGGTCGCAAGCGGTTTCTATATCATCAGCCATCGATGGGAAATATATTCCGGCTCTCAATTTCAGCGTAATATTTCGGTGCAATCTGTATAAAGAATTTTGGACGGCCTCAACGGAATCCTCAAGCGCGAACCATTGAGACAGCACGACAAAATTATCATCTGAAAATCTCGCAATAATATTAGTTTTTTCGGGCGGAAACATAACCTGCATAATAGCAGCAATTTCCCGTAAAAGCGTGCTGCCCTTTGTAAATCCGAAACGGCGATTAAAAATTTTAAAATTATCAACGTTGAACCATGTTATAGCAAGTCCGAACTCGCCGGATTTAATTCTTTTTTCTGCACGCGCCTGGAACTCTTCACGATTTAATAATCCCGTAAGTTGATCAACAAAAATGTCATTCATGAATCAGATCCTCTCCCAAAATTATTTTTTATTATAAACAGAAATTTTCAATTAATTTATAATCTTACCAAAAAATTTTTTACTCAAGATTGGCATA
>ERZ842401.8380-NODE-8380-length-10180-cov-3.305580_pt1 | contig 10180 bp, 8 predicted proteins | sample MGYA00521270_ERZ842401 | MGnify/ENA primary metagenome ERZ842401 (study PRJEB31892, sample SAMEA3878208) | bioreactor metagenome | biome: Moose rumen | place: Sweden | collected 2011-10 | study: EMG produced TPA metagenomics assembly of the PRJEB12797 data set... | reverse complement strand
GGTCAATGACGCTCATGCCGATTTCGCGTATAAACTCCGCGCGGAAATGGCGGCGGGTTTGCGAGTCGAAGTCGATGCTCGAAGCGAAAAGGTCGGCAAAAAAGTCCGCGATTCGGTGACGAAGAAGACGCCGTATACTCTGGTGCTCGGCGAGAAGGAAGTCGAGTCGGGCGAATTGGCGATCAGAATTTACGGCGGCGAGGAGATTAAGCTGTCGAAAGAGGCATTTATAAAACAAACGCTTGATAAAATCGCGCATCGCGAGGAAAAATATTGACAACGGCAAGCCCTTGTGGTAAAGTTGCCGAGGTTTGTTGCTTTAAGCCGAAGTTTTTTTTGCGATTAAACGTAAATTGGAAGCTCAGTCGTGAGCGAAACATTTGGAGGTGCAAGATCATCAGAGAGCAACCAAGGATCAACGATGAAATTCATGTGCGCGAGGTGCGAGTGACGGGCACGAACGGAGAGTCGCTCGGGATCATGGCGACGCGTGATGCGCTTCGCATGGCAGAAGAGGCGCATCTCGACTTGGTTGAGATCGCACCGAAGGCACGCCCGCCCGTCTGCCGCATTATGGATTTCGGCAAATTCCGCTACGAGCAGCAGAAGCGCGAAAAAGAAGCGCGCAAGAAGCAGAAGATCGTCACGATGAAGGAAGTCAAGTTGCGTCCCGGCATCGAAGATCACGACTTTGACGTAAAGCTCAAGGCGGCGGCGAAATTCATTGCGGAAGGCAATAAAGTCAAGGCGACGATAATGTTTCGCGGACGAGAACTGTCACATCCGGAGCTCGGCTCGGTGTTGCTCGACAAATTGGCGGCGGCACTTCCGACGGCTTCGGTCGAGCGGACGGCTAAATTGGAAGGCAAGAACATGACCATGATTTTGAGTCCGAGGAGGGATAAGAGTGCCAAAGATAAAAACGCATCGGGCGGCGGCGAAGCGATTCAGCGTGACCGGAAGCGGACTGTTCAAACGCAACAAGGCGTACAAGAGCCACATTCTTGAAAAGAAGACGCCGAAACGTAAACGCAACCTTCGCAAATCGACGATTGCGGCTCCGTCTGAAGTCGCGCGCATTCGTCGCATGCTCCCATACGCTTAATTTTATCGGGAAGTGATATCGAATGAGAATAAAGACAGGCGTGACTGCTCATCGCCGCCACAAGAAAATTCTCAAGCTCGCAAAGGGCTATCGCGGCGCGCGCAGTAAGCAATTCAAAAAAGCAAACGAGTCGGTAATGAAGGCGGGCTTTTATGCCTACCGCGATCGCCGCAATAAGAAGCGCGAGTTCCGCGCACTGTGGATCACCCGCATCAATGCGGCGGCTCGCCTCAACGGCATTACCTACAGCCGATTGATGTGCGGCTTGACGAAGGCGGGCGTTGCCGTCGATCGCAAGATGCTCGCGGCACTCGCCGTTGACGACATCGCGGCATTCGGCAAATTCGTTGCAATCGCCAAAGAAAATATTTGATAACAGGGGCTGTCGATCGCGGCAGTCCTTTTTCAATGCGTAATGCGTAATGCGTAATGCGTAATTAGGAATTAGGAATGCGGAATTGAGATATGAATAAATTCAAACTGATCAATAAACTGAAACTCAAAAAATATCGCGAGGAGTTTGGAATGTTCCTCGTCGAAGGGCGGCGGCTTTGCGAAGAAGCCCGACAGTCCGGCGCGGAGATCGTCTTCGAGGTTACGGCGGACGAGATCGGCGAGCGCGAATTTAAAAAGCTCAGCGAAGTCGAAACTCCGCAAGGCGTCTTAATGGTCGTCAAGCGATCGGAACCGAAACCGCTCCGCGCGGAAGGATTGATCCCCGTGCTCGACGGCATTCAAGAGCCCGGCAATGTCGGCGGCATAATCCGAACGGCGGCGGCAATCGGTTGTCGACAATTGATTGCGCTTGACTCGACCGGCGATCCTTTCAATCCGAAATCGGTTCGCGCATCGATGGGCGGCATTTTCAAAGTCAATGTCATTTCGATGAGCCGCGCGGAATTGTTGTCGAATGAATTGCCGTTGACGGCAGCCGCACTCGAGGGCTCGCCGTACGATCAATTTCAATTCGACAAGACTTCGGCAATCGTCTTCGGCAGCGAAGCTCGCGGAGTCGATCAACAAATCCTCCGCGCGGCGCGAAAAGTTTCAATTCCGATGTCGGCAATGGAAAGCCTGAACGTCAACGTCGCCGCCGGAATTCTGATGTATGAATGGCGGCGTCAAATGTCGGCAGTCGATTGACTGTCAAAATTACGCGTGATATAATCGTCAAAAACGCTGAAAGTGGTGATTGACATGTTCGGACTCGGAGTGCCGGAATTGATTTTAATCCTCGTGATCGGATTGGTGATCTTCGGACCGGGCAAATTGCCGGGTGTGGGTAAAGCACTCGGGCAGAGCATCAAGGAGTTTAAAGACGCCAATCGGGAAGATGAACCGAAACAATTGGCATCGGCGGATGCTGATAAAAAATGACAGACAAAGATTCAACGCCCGCGAACGAAATTCAATCGTCCGAAATCCGCTCGTCGAGCGCGCCGTCCGATGAAGTCGAAAACGACGACGGCACGATGTCGTTGACGGAACATCTGACCGAATTGCGCTCGCGTATCATTAAGAGTTTAATTGCCGTCGCGGTCGGAAGCTGCGCCGGGTATTTTTTTATCGACGACATAATGTCTTGGATGGCGGAGCCCGTCGGCAAATTGTATTTCATGCAACCGTCGGAAGCATTTTTTACGTATCTGAAAATGGACATCTTCGTCGGCTTTTTGATCGCGTTGCCGGTGATTTTTTATCACGTGTGGAAATTCTTCCTGCCGGCATTGACGAAATCCGAGCGCGCCGCGCTTTCGATTGTCGTTCCGGCTTCGGTTTTTTTGTTTTTCGCGGGCTTGGCGTTTTCGTTTTTCCTCGTGTTGCCGACGGCGATAAAATTCTTCATGAGTTTCGGGAGCGAAGACTTGACGGCAATGTTTTCGTTGAGCCGATACTTCGACTTCATGCTGACCTTCGTCCTGCCGTTCGGCTTTGTATTTGAATTGCCGCTCGTGATCATCGTGCTCGGCAAGATCGGACTTTTGACGAGCGAGTTTCTCGGCAAGTATCAACGCATCGTGATCTTCATGTCGTTCGTGATCGGAGCAATCATCACTCCGACGCCGGATATTTTTACGCAATCGATGATCGCCCTGCCGATGATTCTGCTTTACGAAGTCGGTTATCTCGCCGTCAAATATATCATGCGAAAGTGAGGCAAACATATTGGCATACAACGATTTGCGGGAATTTATCGCCGCGCTCGAGGAAAGGCGGCTTTTGAAACGCATCAAGACGCCGATCAGTCCGGAGCTCGAGATCACCGAGATCACCGATCGCGTTTCCAAATTCGGCGATCATCGAAACGTCGCGCTGTTGTTCGAGAACGTAAAGGGTTATGACATGCCGGTTTTGATCAACGCATTCGGCTCGTACGAGCGCATGGCTCTCGCGCTCGGCGTCGACGATTTGAATCAGATTGCCGACGAAATTCGCGAGATCATGAAATTGCCGTATCTCACGATGAAAAACAAGACGAGCGTCATTTCGATCTTGCAAACCGCGCGGAAGGCGATCAATTTTCCAAAATACGTCCGCAATGCTCCGTGTCAGGAAGTGATAATGGAGCGTCCTTCGCTCGACAAAATTCCGATCTTGAAATGCTGGCCGATGGACGGCGGTCCGTTCATAACTCTGCCGCTCGTTGTTACGAAAAATCCCGTCACCGGCAAACGCAATGTCGGCATGTATCGATTGCAGAAATATGACTCGACGACGACCGGCATGCATTGGCACATTCACAAAAACGGCGCGGAGAATTTTCGCGATGCGAAGACGCTCGGGCAGACGAAGATTGAAGCGGCGGTCGCAATCGGAACCGATCCGCTGTTGACATACGCCGCGACCGCTCCCTTGCCGCGAGATGTCGACGAAATGGTTTTTGCCGGATTTTTGCGCCATAAATCGGTTGAAATGACGAAATGCAAGACGGTTGATCTCGAAGTTCCCGCCAACGCCGAGATCATTTTGGAAGGTTACGTTTCGACGGATGAATTGCGACGCGAAGGACCGTTTGGCGATCACACCGGCTATTACTCGCTCGCGGATGATTATCCGGTATTTCATGTCGAGTGCATCACGCATCGGCGCAATCCGATCTACTTCGCGACGGTGGTCGGGCGTCCGCCCATGGAAGATTGTTACATGGCAAAGGCGTCGGAGCGAATTTTTTTGCCGTTGCTTCAACAGTTGCAACCGGAGATCATCGACATAAATATGCCGCTCGAAGGCGTTTTTCATGACTGCATCATTGTCTCGATCAAAAAGCAATATCCCATGCACGCGCGCAAAGTCATGCATGCGTTGTGGGGCACGGGGCAGATGATGAACGTCAAGATGATCATCGTCGTCGATGCGCATGTCGACGTGCAGAATTTGAGCGAAGTCGCGTGGCGGGTATTCAATAACATCGACGCGGAGCATGATCTCGAGATCGTGCACGGACCGCTCGACGTACTCGATCATTCCTCGCCGATGGCGAAATGGGGCGCAAAGCTCGGCATCGACGCGACGAAGACATGGGAGTCTGAGGGGCACGCGCGCGAGTGGCCGGAAGAGATCGAAATGTCGGCAACCGTCAAAATGCGCGTCAATTATCTCTGGAACTCGCTCGGATTGGATTAGGGGGCGGCTTGATGATCAATTTGAAAGCGCACGCGAACAACATCGCATTGCCGCACATGATTTTCGCATTGCCATTCGCATTCATGGCGGCTTTTCTCGTCACGAACGGAGAACCCGATCCATGGATTTTGTTTTTGATTGCCGCCGCCGTTTCGACCGGACGCGCCGCCGCACTCGCGTTAAACAATCTCGCCGATCTGAAATACGATCGGCAGCAGCCGCGCATGTCGTATCGGGCAATGGTACGCGGCGAAATTACAAAATCCGAAGCCGCGATCTTCATCGTGCTCTGCCTTCTGCTGATGATTTTGATCGTCGCGCAATTGCCGCCGATCTGTCTGAAACTCCTTCCGATTGCCGTCATGCCGTTCGTCATCTACCCGTTCACGAAGCGATTCACCGGCTGGTGTCATCTCGTCCTCGGCTTGGCAATCGCAATGGCTCCCGCCGGCGGTTGGATCGCATCCGGCGGTTCTATCGATCTGCCGATGGTTCTGCTGTGCATTGCCGTCGCACTGTGGATCGGAGCATTCGACGCGATTTACGGCGCGCAAGATCGGAATTTCGATCGAGCTCACCGACTTCATTCGCTCGCAACCGAGTTCGGAGTTGAGGGCGCATTGAAACTCACGCGCGCCATGCATTTCGTCAGCATCGTCTGTTTTTTGACTGTCGGAATTTTGACGGGCGTCGGATTTTTTTATTACGTCGGAGTTTTGATCGCCGCGCTCACTCTGATCTTCCAACATTCAATCGTCTCGCCGAATGATTTTTCGCGCGTCACTCAAGCATACTTCATGCGAAACGGCATTGTCTCGATCGCAATCTTCATCTGCACTTGGCTCGCGTATGCATAATCGGTTGACACTGCAAAAACTGTACAATATAATCGATGTCGATATCGCTGAAGGAGGCTTATTTTATGGGATTGCGGCAAAAATTTTCTTTGTTGGCAATTTTGGCGAGCGGATTGATTGCAATCGTTTCACTGATCGGTTGCTATACATCTTACGTCAATTTGTCGGATACTTTGGAGCAACAGATATCATCGGAAGTCGATGCGCAAGGAAAAGACCTTGACATCTGGCTCCAATCAAAAGCCGTTTCTGCTCAATACGCCGCAGACCTGCTTGGCAATCTCGGCGACCTTAATCTGATGAAAAATCGAAACCTGCTCTCGCTTACCACGTCCGACCAAGACATTTTGGACGTGACGATCGGCTTGCAGGATAAATATCTGTTCGGATATCACGCCGGCGACTTCACGGGGCAGATCGATCCGACCATTCGGCAATGGTACAACAAAGCGCGCGAAGTCAACGGCTTGGCGTTTTCCGATGCATACGTCGACGGCTTTACAAAAAAAATGATCGTCTCGGCGGTTGCTCCGATCAAAGTCAACGGACAACACGTCGGCACGACTTGCGTCGATATTACGTTGGAGCGATTGAGCGATGAAGTTCAGAAATTGAAATTCGACGGCGAGGGCGACGGCATCATCATCGAGCGCACCGGAGCTCTGCTTGCCACCACAACCGATCGCGGCGTGAAGACGGTTCAGGAAATTCCGGGGCTGTCAAATCACTTTGACGAGATGTTGAAAAACGGCTCGGGATATTTTAAACTGCCGGGCGATGAAAAATTCGACGATCGACTCTTCGCTTACACGACGCTCAAAAGCAGCGACTGGATTGTCGGCATTGCCGTCGATGAAGCAACCGTGTTCGAGCCGATTCAGACAGTGCTGTTTACATACGCCGTACTCGTCATTGTCGGACTCGCGCTGATGATTGCGGCGTGCTTGAAAATGTCTTCAATCGTCATGGAACCGATCGGAGAATTGCACATGCATGTTTCGGAATTGGCCAAAGGCAATCTTCATGTTCCGGACATCAAAATCAACTCGAATGACGAACTCGGTGCGCTGTCGACCGCGTTTAACGACATGAGCGCGAGCCTTCGAGTTCTTATCACGAAAATGACGGATACCTCGCATCAAGTCTCGGCCTCGGCGCAAGAACTCACGTCGAATGCACAACAATCGGCGGATACTGCAATTCACATTGCCGAAAACGTCAACGAAGTGAGCGGCAACATGTCGCGGCAATTGAAAGACCTGCACGCCGCAAAAGCAAATGTCGACGTCGTATTCGGCGATATCGAAAAAATGTCGGGCAAGACCGAGCTTGTCACGCGGACTTCGCAGGAAACTTCCGAAGCGGCATTGCAAGGCTCGGAGCTTATGGAAACTGCCGCAGACAAGATGCGCAACATCGAGACGAGCGTTATGTCCTCGGCGGAAGTTGTCAAAAAGCTCGGCGAGAGTTCTCAACAGATCGGTCAGATCATCGACGCGATTGCAAACATTGCGGATCAAACGAATTTGCTTGCGCTGAATGCGGCGATAGAAGCGGCGCGCGCGGGTGAACACGGCAGAGGCTTTGCGGTGGTGGCGGACGAAGTTCGGAAACTGGCTGAACAATCGCGAGAAGCGGCGGGAACGATCTCAACTTTAATCGGTCACATTCAGGAAGATACTGAAACGGCGGTGCAGTCGATTCGTCAAGGCAACGCCGACGTCGGAGTCGGTGCGGCGGCGGTACTCGAAACGGGCGTGGCGTTTGACGGCATTGACGAGCAAATTGAACGCTTGCGAGTCAACATAGCCGAATCGATCAAACGCATTGATGTGGTTCGCGACTCAAGTCAAATGATTTTGGTGTCGATGGAAGAGATCAACAAACTCAGTCAATCGGCGGAAGAAGAGTCTCAAAACGTATCGGCGGCGGCAGAAGAACAATCGGCGGCGATGCATGAAATGGCGGAAGCAAGCAACAGATTATCGGAGCTCGCACAGGAACTTCAAACGGAAGTTCAGAAATTCAGAGTATAAAAAAAGCGCGCCGATTTTTTTAAAGCGCGCCGGTGTGATTTTTCATTTCGACAAAAATCGTTTCGAGGTTCCGCATGTATCTTCGCGCGTCCGTCAACGGCGAATCGGTTAACGTTTTTCGCAATGTTGATCGATAATATTTCAGCCGCTCGGTGCTTCCGGCAAGCTCGGCGGCTTTTTGAATGTATTCGTCCGAATTCGGCGCAATCAACTCGTCAAGCCGCGCGGAATGCAGAATCGATGCCGCAATCCGATCCGAGTGCGTTCGCCCCGCAATCGAAATGACCGGCACGCCCATGTACAAAGCATCAATCGTCATTGCCGGGTCCGTGCGCGGGTATGTCGACAACGCAATGTCAATCCGCTGAAAATCCTTCATCACGTCGCCTGTCGCCGGCTTAAACAAAATCGCATTCATGTTAAGCCCGAGCTTTTTGAATCGCCGATATGCCGCATCGATCATCGCGTCGCTTTCAAACTCCTTTGCACGCATGATCATTCGCGCGTTCGGCAATCGCCGCAAAATCTCTTTCCACACGCCGAGTATTTCGTCCGTCAGCGATTGATAATTGTTGAAGGAACCGAATGTCGGATATTCGTTTTTGACAATCGGCGCATCGGAAACTTCCGGCACATCGCTTCGACTGATATAACTGAATTGACTCGGCATGTACAACAATTTCTCGGTAAAGAATTTGTCATGAACTCCGCGCGGATCGACAATCTCATCCGTCAGGAAGTAGTCGACGGTTTTGAGTCCGCTCGTCGACAACGCCCCGACGCCGCTGATCTGAATCGGCGCGGGCTTATACGCCATGATCGGCAACGCGCAAAACTCGCCATGCCCTCCGAGATCAAACAGTATGTCGATCTGATCGGAATGAATTTTTTCCGCGATTTGTTTTGTCGATTGCCCGCTCACATCGACGAAATGCTCGAGCGGCGAATTTTTAATCAGATTGGAATAAAAATCTTTGCCCGGAATCCATTTGTATGCGAATGCTTCAATATGATTTTTTTCATGGCAGACGAACAGCGCGCAAGTCAACGCAAACATTCTGTTGACGGCAAAATGCGGCAGAAGATATCCGACTCTGATTCGACGCCCGCCGTGCTTGACAATCTCGAGATCATGAAACTGCTTAAACGGCTCGATTTCGGAGAAGATGTTTTGATAGCGCATGTGATTGACTGTCAAATCTTCAACCGGCATGTTGAGATAATATAAATTGTAAAGCGCGGCGGAGAAAATTTCTGCACGTTCCGCAGGATCGTCCGTAAGATCGACGGCAAGATTGTAATGCGTGACGCCGTCGGACGGATTGCCGTTGACCATTGCCAATTTCGCGCGCCGCTTGTGGTAATGCTGCAAAAACTCGCGCGTCGGTTCTTTGTACTCGCTTTGGAAGCGAACGGGTTGATCGGGTTTCGGAATGCACTCCTCGACGACTTTGATTTTTTCATATGCCGCATCGTAATTCATCAGAATTTGCTTCGTATGCGAGAGGAGAAGATGAATTTCCGCGCGGTCGAAAACATCGGCTTTCGCCGCCTGCTCCAACCAATAATCGGCGCGTTTGACGTTCGTGACGTTGTTGATGTTGCTGTCATAAAAACCCGGCTCCGCACTTATGTACTCATGCGCGCGTTGGAAATATTTTTGAGCATCGTCTGCGGTAACCGGCGGCTCGTCGTCATGAAAATCCGGAAGCGGCTCGCCGTTGATCCAAGCGTGATAGATTTTTTCATACGCCGCTTCCAATTCCGACATGTAAATCGAATCGTTCATCACCGGCGACTGGCTCATTCGACGCCGGAGCGTCAAGTGATAATCCGTGATCCGATCGACATCATTGGCGAGCTCGATTGCTTTTTGAATGTACTCTTCCTCGCTGAATGCACAAAGCTCGTCGAGTCCCATGTTGTGCAACAGCGAATATCCGAACCGACCGTTATGCCGTTCGCCGACGAGTGTTATGACGGGAATTCCCATGAACATTGCATCGCAAGTCGTACCGCCGCCGGGGTAAGGGAATGTATCGAGCGCAATGTCCGTTTCCGCGTATTTGACGAGATAATTCATTTCATCGGCTTCCATGCGGACGCGTTCGATCGGAATTCCCGCCGCTTTGATGCGTCCGACGGCATAATCGATGCCGTATTGCGAGCGAAATGCTTTGCCTTTGAGATACAGCCGGGAATTCGGAACTGCGTTAAGGATTTTCCCCCAGACGCGCAATGCTTCGTCCGTGACTTTCGTGAAATTGTTGAAGCTGACGAAGGTGACATAACCGTTTTTGATGCACGGAGCCGGCTGAATTTCGATCGGCGCGTCATGCCACATGTAGCAGAAATGCGAATGTTGCAGGCGAAGAATTTTTTCGGTAAAAAATTGATCGTTGAGCCCCTCGGGATCGGTGAACTTATCGCACAGGAAGTAATCGATCGTTTTCAAACCGGTCGAGTTAAACCAACCGATCGCGCTGATCTGCACCGGCGCGGGCTTATACGCCATCACGCGAAGGCAGTTATTCGCCGTGTGACCGCTCAGATCGACG
>ERZ842401.8379-NODE-8379-length-10181-cov-3.927513_pt1 | contig 10181 bp, 3 predicted proteins | sample MGYA00521270_ERZ842401 | MGnify/ENA primary metagenome ERZ842401 (study PRJEB31892, sample SAMEA3878208) | bioreactor metagenome | biome: Moose rumen | place: Sweden | collected 2011-10 | study: EMG produced TPA metagenomics assembly of the PRJEB12797 data set... | reverse complement strand
CACAGGGCTGGTACACCATGGCTCTTATCGAGGTGCTTGACGCCCTGCCCGAGGACTACGCCCGCCGTTCTGAGGTCATCGGCCTGCTGGTGAAGGACTTCGACGCCATCCTGAAGTGGCAGGACAAGCAGACGGGAGTGTGGTACCAGGTGATGGACTCGCCCGAACGCGAGGGCAACTATCTGGAGAGCACCTGCTCCGCCATGTTCACCTACGCCCTGCTGAAGGCCTACCGCAAGGGATATGTAGGAGCCAAGTACCGCGATGCCGGCATCAGGGCTTACAAAGGCATCATCAATAACTTCATCCGCGTGAACGAGGACAAGACCATCTCGCTGACCAACTGCTGTAGCGTGGCCGGTCTCGGTCCCGCCGCTACCGACGAGGTCATCGCCGCCATGAAGCAGGTGAACCCCAAGGGCAGTGTGAAGGAGAACCGACGCCGCGACGGTGGCTACGCCTACTACCTGTCGGAGCCTGTACGCGATAACGACGCCAAGGGCCTCGGCCCGTTCATCTGGGCCAGCCTCGAAATGGAGATGCTCGGCTACGATACGGAGCATATCGACAAGCCCATCAACCGCCAGGCCGTCGTCTCGCGCAATAATCCTGTCATCACCGAGGCCGACCCGCTGGCCGCGCTTACTGTGGGCAATGGCCATTTCGCCACGACGGTCGACGTCACCGGCATGCAGTCGTTCCCTTTTGAATATGAGGCAGGTGTGCCTCTGACAGCCATGTCCGACTGGGGCTGGCATAAGTTCGAAAACACCGGTGCCCTGACACCGTCCGATTCTGAGAAGTCCTTCGACCTCGGACACGGACATCAGGAAGTGTATGCCGTGGAGTATAAGGCCACCAAGGGCGATGCTCCCCGCAATGTGGCAGCTACGGAGTACTTCCGCGTGAATCCTCATCGGCTGAATCTTGGCACCATCGGCCTGGAGCTTCGCAACGCTGAGGGCAAGGAAATCGCTTGGAAAGAGCTGACTGACATCCGTCAGGAGCTGAAGCTCTACGACGGCGTTATCGAATCGCAATTTGCGGTCGACGGTTTCCCCGTCGACGTCACCACCGCCGCCTTGCAGGACAAGGATGCCGTGCTCTATCGCATCAAAACGCCACTACTGAGGGATGGTCGCGCCGACGTGGCCATCCGCTTTCCTTATCCCACAGGTAGGCATGCCGACGCCGCCGCTGACTGGAACCGCCCCGAAGCGCACAGCTCGCGGGTGCTGGAGGCTGGCGACAATTATGCTGTCCTGCAGCATACGGTCGACGGCACGGTCTATATGCTGACCATCACTTGGGAGGGTGATGCCACACTGCGTGAAACCGACCGGCATTGCTTCAGTCTGTCTGGACGGAGCAACGTGTTGTCATTCCAGGCTACCTACGAGACTCTTCCGTCGAAGGAGGAGCCGGTCGCCGTTCCTGATCCGCTCTATTTCGACCAGCAGCTCAAGGGCGTCATACGTGCGTGGAACCGCTGGTGGAACGACGGCGCCATCGTCGACTTCTCGGAGTGCACCGACCCGCGCGCCAAGGAACTGGAGCGCCGCGTGGTGCTCTCGCAGTACCTCACGCAGGTGAACTGCGCCAACAACATGCCCCCGCAGGAGACGGGTCTGACGTATAATTCGTGGTTCGGTCGCCCCCATTTGGAGATGACGTGGTGGCACATGGTCGACTTTGCCCTGTGGGGCCGTCCGAAAGTGGTGGCTAACGTGCTCGAATGGTACAATAACGTCGCTTACCCCGTCGCTAAGCAGATTGCCCAGCGGCAGGGCTTCAAGGGAGTACGCTGGATGAAGATGACCGACCCGTGGGCGGGCGAGGCCCCGTCGAACACCGGCTCGTTCCTCATCTGGCAGCAGCCACATTATATATATATGGCTGAAGAGATGTATCGCGCTGCCCCCACAGCCGTCACGCTGGCCAAATATGCCCAGCAGGTGGAGGAGACGGCTGCGTTTATGGCCGACTTCGTCAGCGTGCCCGTTGCCATTTCCAACGGGAAAAAGCAGTATTTCCTCCAAGGCGCCACGGCCATGCAGGAGTCGATGTCGAAAGACTTTAGCTATAACCATCCTTTCGAGCTGGCCTATTGGGGCTACGGCCTCAGCGTGGCTAATACATGGCGCGAGCGTCAGGGCAAGGAGCGTAATGCTCTGTGGGACGACATCACGGCCCATCTGTCGCCCCTGCCTATGAAGAACGGCATCTACACCGCAGGCCTGCCCGTTGGCAAGACCGACAACCTGAAGAGCTTCGACCCCTTCGATGCTGTTGGTGCAGGTGCCAAGCCCGTCCTTGCTACTGAGACTTTCGATGAGAAGTGCCGCAACGACCATCCCGCCGTGCTCGGTGCTTTCGGCCTGCTGCCTGCTAGTCAAGTTTGTTGCGATAGTATCGCAACAAACAGAACGCTGGCCTGGGTGATGGCCAACTGGAACTGGGCCACCACCTGGGGCTGGGACTACGGCATGACGGCCATGGCTGCCGCCCGTCTGGGTCAGCCCGAAACCGCCCTCCAGGCCCTGCTCATCGACACACAGAAGAATACCTATCTGAAAAACGGGCATAACTTCCAGACTGCCGACCGCCTGCGCATCTACCTGCCCGGCAACGGTGCCCTGCTCACTGCCGTGGCCATGATGTGTGCTGGCTGGGATGGCTGTCAGAATCCCCATAACCCCGGCTTCCCGCAGGATGGCACGTGGAATGTGCGCTGGGAAGGCTTACAACGTATGCAATAACTAACTAATGATATGAAGAAGTTAATTACAACATTTGCCATTGCAGCCATGGCTGTGGTTGCACAGGCGCAGGCTCCTGCTTTCCCGGGAGCCGAGGGTCACGGACGCTATATCACTGGCGGACGTGGCGGTGAGGTGGTACACGTGACGAACCTGAAAGACAGCGGAACCGGCTCGCTGCGCGATGCCGTGAGCAAGGCCAACCGCATTGTGGTGTTCGACGTTGGCGGTGTGATTGCCTTGTCGTCGGACCTCACTATCAAGGACAACATCACCATTGCCGGACAGACGGCACCCTGGCCGGGCATCACCCTGCGCTATCGCACCGTGCGTCCTGGTGCCAACAACATCATCCGCTTCATCCGCATTCGACGTGGTCAGGAGAAAGATGTCAACGACGGTGCCGATGCCACGTGGCAGCGCCAGAAGAACGGCATGCTGCTCGACCACTGCTCCTTCTCATGGAGCATCGACGAGATAGCATCGTTCTACGACAACCGCGATTTCACCATGCAGTGGTGCACGCTGGGCGAGGCCCTGGCCAATCCTGGCCACAGCAAGGGCGAGCACAGCTATGGCGGCATCTGGGGCGGCAAGCAAGCCTCCTTCCACCACAATTTCCTCTGCCACATGCAGAACCGCGTGCCACGCTTCTGCGGCGCCCGCTATGGCTGGACGGGCTACAACAACACCAAATACTCCAACCCCGTGCAGGCAGAGATTGTTGACTTCCGCAACTGTGTGATGTACAACTGGGGCAATGGCAACGGCTGCTATGGCGGCACCGGCGGCGGCAACATCAACATTGTGAATAACTACTACAAGGCAGGCCCAGCCACCACCAACAAGACCCGCGTCACCCAAATCTCCGTTGCCACTTCTAGCAATGCTTCCGGCTCGGCCTACATGGGCTACTGCGCCCGCTATTACATTCAGGGTAACTATGTCACTGCCGCCGGCAGCAAGGCAGAGAACTACGACTGGCAGGGCGTTATCTACGACACTGGCACATCTACAATCAACGGCGAGCGCTACTGCCCCGACGCCAGCCACCTTTATGGCGAGAACGTCACATACGTTAAGAACTCCAGCAATGTGGACTGCGTGAAGATAAAACTCGACGAGGCCGTCGATGCCGGCGCGGTAACTACCCACTCAGCCCAGACAGCATTCACAAAGGTACTGGCCTTCGCAGGAGCGTCGCTCTATCGTGACGGTGTGGATGCACGCTACATGGAGGAGGCAGAGAACGGCACCACTACATACATTGGCACCGCTGCAAAGACCGGCGACGGCAAGACCATCAAGCATCTGCCTGGCATCATTGACTTCGTGAGCGACCAGGGGCCTTACGAGCTGGAGTCTACCGCGCGTCCTGATAATTTCGATACCGACCAGGACGGCATGCCCGATGCTTGGGAGACGGCCAACGGACTGAACCCCGCCGATGCCAGCGATGCCAATGCCTACACCCTAGACACCGAGAAACAGTGGTACACCAACATCGAGGTGTATCTCAGCTCTATCGTAGAGGACATTATGAAGGCCGAGAATGCCGACGCTGAGTCGGCTGTAGAGGAATACTTTCCCAGCTGCCAGAAAATCGATGGCATTATGGACGTCCGCTCTTCGGACATCATCCGCACCGATTACTACGACCTGAACGGTCGCAGGCTCCTTGAGCCGCAGCACGGCATAAGCCTACGTGTGGAGCACCTTTCCGACGGACAGACCGTGGCTACCAAGGTGCTGAAATGAACTACCTCAGAACAAAACTTTCTTTAATTATTAACTAACAAAAGCACTAAGAGATGAAAAGACACTTATTACGCTTAGGAGCCCTCTGTCTGCTATTTATGCTAGCAACGGCAGGCAGGGCAGAAGGCTTTAAGGACTTTGCCGTGATTGTCAACAATCAGGAAGGCACTCTGCTCACTGCTGACGAACAGGTGCAGGGCACAGAAGTAAACTTCGGCGTGGCCGTGGCTGATGACGGCACCGTGAGCCGCGTCGCTGCCGACGATGCTGCCAGCGTGGCTACCGTCAGCGGAAAGTTCCACAGCGAGCACGGCTGCACCAACCTGAAGGTGGTAGTGCCTGTGCCGGGAGCCGTCAAGATTCTCGTGGGTCAGTGCACCTACAGCAGCAGCGACATCGTTGTGACTAACAGCAATGGCGAGACCGTAGCCACGGCAACGCCTGCGCAGGCATGCTGGAAGAACGACCGCGCAAACGTTACTGAGCTGACCTACAGCGGCCCTGCCACCACACTCACCATTACTGGCATGCAGTATTGCCCCTTCGTGGCCTTGGAAAAGGTTGCCGACCCCGTGGCCGACGTCGTTGCCACCTGGGACTATGCCAACGCCGGCGTGATGGAAGCCACGATGGCCCTCTCAGGCAGCACTGAGGCCGGCACCGTGAATGCCATCGAGGACAACGGCATCCTAATGACCGTCGAGGCCAATGGCGCTTCCTTCCGCAACAATGGCAACAACATACAGGTGCGCAAGGGTGCCGTGTTCAAGATTCCCGTGAAGAACGCTGGCGACATCGTCACCGTGAAGGGCTACCCCAACTATTCCTACTACACCATCGGCAGCAGTACTACCGAGATTACCAACACGCAGGACAACCCTGCCACCGCGTACAAGGCTTCGGCTGTCGATGCCCAGGCAGGCTATGTGGCTGTCACCTCTACCAACGATAACAACTACTTCTATTCGCTGTCGGTGGTGCAGAAGGCTGCACAGCCCAAAGTGACGCTCGACAACGCCCCTGCCACGGCTACCTTCGTCTTCAATCTGGGTACTGAGGGGCAGAAGGCCGACTTCGGCGAGGCTACCGATTATTTCATCACCAGTAAAGTGACGGTGGGCAGCAATCTCTTTATTAAGGATGCAGATAACAAGGGCAACGGCCAGACGCGCATAGAGCCCCTAAGCCAGCAGAACGAGAGCGACGGCGGCACCGCTGCCGACGAGAGCAATGCCATCCGCTTTCTCATCCAGCCAGGCTTCGGCTTCGCCTTCACTCCTACCAAGGTATCGCTCAACACCACCCGCTATGGCACTGACAACGGACTCATTGACGTGTCATGGCAGAATGCCGACAAGACTACTGTTTTGCTGGAAATGGGCGTGAAGCCCAAGCGCGACAATGAAGCCGACCCCATCACACGCCTCTCCTACGATATTGAGGGAGCCACTCCTGGCGAGGGTACTTGCGGACTGCTCGTGAACCTCTACCATCTGCAGGGCAATAAACAGATCGGCTTCTCCGACATCGTTATCGAGGGCACGCTCAGCGGCACTGAGAAGGATGTGCCCGTGCTGGCCACCATTACCATCAACGGCGAGGAGTTCACCGCCGCACAAATCTTCGACGATGCCTATGAGGCCGACTTCGAGCTGTCGAAGAGTGTGCCCATGGTCAGCGCCGAGAATCCCGTCACGGCCACAGCACTGACAGGCCAGCTGGGCACCATCACCTATGAGGGCGACGACACGCACTGTCAGGTCACCATCCCCATCACTGGCGACGATGCCTCAGTGGACTACGTGCTCAACGTGGTGCAGAAGCCTGACTTCACCCTCTACTACATCAGTCCGGAGGACGGCACCACCGTGCTCACCACCCAGCAGGTGGAGAAGGATTCGCCCATCGGCCAGTTCCAGGGTGACATGCTGTCTAACTATGCCATTCCCGAAGGCTATGCCATGCGCGGCTGGTTTGTCCGTAGTGACGGTGGCCGCAAGTACACCATGGACGACATCGTCACCAGCGATCTCAACCTCTATGGCTACTGCACGGAGATAGAGACCGCCAGCACGCATAAGAAATATACCTTCGACCTGACCAGCCCCACCTTCTATGCCGAAGACCATGAGGCTTTCAATCCCACAGGCGAAGGCTTCTACTACCACGATGGCCAGCATGGCTGGGCTTTCCATAAGGACAATAAGATTGGCCTGCTCGTAGGCCCGAAGGCAACCGTCTCGCTTACCCTCTGCCGCTATGGCAGTGCTGGCGACATCGTCATCACCGATGCCAGCGGCACTGAAATTGGCACGCTGCCCGGCATGAACACCGAGGGCACCGACGGTGAAATTGTGGCCTTCAACTATGAGGGCGAGGGCGGCATCATCACCCTCAACCTGAACACGGAAGGCGAGATGTACCTCCACGGCGTGAAGATTGTCAACACCGCCGAGGTGAACTATGAGAGCCAGGGCAACTGGTACTTTGTGAAAGCTGGCGATGCCGGCAGCCTCATCGACGTGCTCGATGTGGTGAACGGTGTCAATGCCGCCAAGGATGCTGAGCGCTCGTTCATATTCCTCCCCGACGGCACCTACGACCTGCGCCAGACGGTGAAGACCGCCATCAGCGGACACAACATTTCCATCATAGGGCAGTCGATGGACGGCACCATCATCACTACCAAGCCCGACAAGAGTATCGAGGGACTGGGCAGCGCCGACATGCTGCACAATAGCGGCTCGAACCTCTACCTGCAAGATCTGACGCTGAAGAATGCACTCGACTACTACAATGCCGGTTCGGCCGGACGTGCTGCCGTGCTGCAAGATGCCGGCACGCGCACCATTGGTAAGAACGTGCGCATGCTGTCTTATCAGGACACCTACTACAGCTCGAACAGTAAGCAGCAGGCCTACTGGGAGACTTGCGACATCCACGGCACCGTTGACTTCATCTGTGGCGGTGGCGACGTGCGCTTCCAGAACACCATCATCTCGCTGGAGCCGCGTGCACTCGACGGTAAGGGCAGCCGCACCATTACGGCTCCCACCACCAACACCCAGTTCGGCTATGTATTTGATGGCTGCACCGTGGTTGACCTGGCTGAGGGCAAGGGCAACTGGAACTATGGACGCACCTGGCAGAATGAGCCCATCTGTGTGTTCCTCTCCACTACACTCGACGACAATGCCGCCAAGACCATCATCAGCTCGCGCTGGATTGAGAAGGGCATGAACAGCAAGGACCCGAAGCTCTTCGGCGAATATGGCACGAAGGACATGGCTGGCAATGACATCACGCCCTCCAGCAACATCATCAACTCGCATGGCGGCGCGTTCGAGACCATCATTAGTGCCGAGAAGGCTGCTGAGTTTGCCTATGACAAGATGTTCACCGACTGGTATCCCGCTCAGCTGGCTCAGCAGATAGATGCCGAGGCCACCAATGCGAAATACGACAATGGCACCGTAACGTTCGACCTCATGGACAATGGCATGCAGGGCTGCGCCATCTTCAAGAACGGTGACTTTGCTGGCCTCTCGTTCGATGGGGTCTTTAATATTACCGTCGATCCCGCTGTCGATGCCCTTACCATCCGTGGCATTAACCTGATGGGTGGCTTCGGCCCCGCAGCTGCTGTGACCGGAACTGTCAATGCCATCAGCACACTAGCTGTTGAGCCTGTGGCCGACGGTGCTCCCGTCTACAACCTGCATGGCCAGCGCGTCGGCAAGGTCACACGCGGTCTCTACATCGTGAATGGCAAGAAGGTGCTGGTCAAGTAAGCATTCGGCAACTGCTATTTACCATCATTCAGCCCCCGTATGTCTTCCTGGCATACGGGGGCTGCTTGTAGGCTCCTGCATCGGCAAAGGGATCATCCCTCGCGGTAGAAGTCAAGGGCTTCCTCAATCTCGGCTTTGGTGGCCGTTTGGTTGATTTGAAGCCTGCCCACGTCGCTGAGCAGGGTGAAGTTGATTTGGCCGGCGGTGTTTTTCTTGTCGTGGGTCATCAGCTCCAGCAGGATGGGGTAGTCGTCGCAGGTAATGGGCATGCGTCCGTAGCGCTCTAGAATGAAGCGGGTCACTTGGCGCATCTTGTCCGTGGGGAAGGCTGTCTTTACGACGCTGAGGTATAGCTCGCAGATGAGTCCCCATGCCACGGCATAGCCATGCAGTACGGGATGGCGCTGCAATGCCAGCGACTCGAAGGCGTGGCCCACGGTGTGCCCCAGGTTCAGGGCCTTGCGCAGTCCCTGTTCGGTGGGGTCTTCCTGCACCACGCGCTGTTTTACCGCCACGCTGTCGGCCACCATCCGCTTCAGCTGCTGCAAGTCGGGCTGCTCCAGGTCGAATGTCAGCAGCTCGCTTAAAACATCGCGCTTATCGCTGCCTATCAGCCCGTGCTTCAGCATTTCGGCGTAGCCCGAAAGCATGTTTTCGTGGTCCATGGTGCGGAGGAATATGGTGTCGAGGATGACCGATGAGGCATTGCGGAACACACCCAGCTCGTTTTTCAGCCCGCCGAAGTTGATACCGGTCTTTCCGCCCACGCTGGCATCGACCATGGCGAGCAGCGTTGTGGGAATGTTTACCAGGTGCATGCCCCGCTTGAAGGTGGAGGCGGCAAAGCCTCCCAGGTCGGTCACCATGCCTCCGCCCAAGCTGACCAGCAGCGAGTGGCGGGTGGCTCCCAGACGCTGCATTTCCTGCCATACATGGGTCAGGCTCTCCAGCGTCTTGTGCTCGTCGCCGGCCTGGATGGTAATCATGGCGGCTCCTTGCAGGCAGGCATAGTTGCTTACTATCGGCCAGCACAGCTGCTGGGTCGTTTCGTCGCAGAGCACCAGCGTGCGGTCGGCCCTGCATTCCTGAACAGCCGCTGACAGCGCCTGTTCCAGATTCTCAGATATGATAACTTTCTGCTCTTCCATATTTTCGGGGACAAAGGTACGAATAAGTGGGCGAAGTGCAAAAGAAAAAATCATTATTTTTTCCTATTTTTGATTAAACCTTCTTGCGGGCAGTGCGTCAGAATGATTAGTTATGAATAAAAATTTTAAATCCCAATGAAACGATTTTTACTCTTGATGGCCGTGACGCTGTCGGCGGCCCTCTCAGCAAATGCGCAGCGAACGGTGAGCGGCACCGTGGTAGACAAGGATGGCGACGAACCGGTAATCCAGGCCACGGTAGCATTGCTGAAACAGGACAGTTCGCTGGTTTCTAATGCCGTGACAAACATGAATGGCGTGTTTCAGATGACCGCCCCCCAGGATGGCAACTTCTTGCTGCGAGTGACCTATGTGGGCTATAAGCCCCTATTCCGCAGCATCACTGTCAGTGGCAAGCCGCTGGCGCTGGGCACCATGAAGATTGAGGCCGACTCGAAGATGCTGAAGAACGTGGAGGTGGTGAAGAACCAGGCCCGCGTCTATTCAAAGGAAGACACCATTATATATAACGCGGGCGCGTATAAGACGCCTGAAGGTTCGGTGGTTGAGGAGCTGGTGAAACGCCTGCCCGGTGCGCAGGTGAGCGACGACGGCTCGATTACCATCAACGGCAAGCAAGTGAAGAAGATCAAGGTGGACGGCAAGGAATTCATGACCGGCGACACGCAGACGGCCATGAAGAACCTGCCCACCAGCATTGTGGA
>ERZ842401.8378-NODE-8378-length-10181-cov-5.458128_pt1 | contig 10181 bp, 9 predicted proteins | sample MGYA00521270_ERZ842401 | MGnify/ENA primary metagenome ERZ842401 (study PRJEB31892, sample SAMEA3878208) | bioreactor metagenome | biome: Moose rumen | place: Sweden | collected 2011-10 | study: EMG produced TPA metagenomics assembly of the PRJEB12797 data set... | reverse complement strand
AACTACGATGAGGCGGCGAAGACCCACGAGTGTGCCATCGAGCGATTTGTCAAGTAAAGAATATAAGAATGCACTGCTTCAGCTTAATTTTTAGACAGCACCTAAAGAAAATTTTCATGCTGAAGGCGTGCAGGGGGCACCAGCCTTGTCTATTCGCTTTTCCCGTGCTATACTCTGCCCAGGAGCAAGAAGATGGGAATTTACCTTAACCCAAACAATGAAAATTTCGCGGAGACGGTGCGCTCAAAAATCTTTGTGGACAAGACGATGCTGATAAGCGCGATGAACGATATTATGCAGACTGCGGATAAGTATGTCTGCGTGTCCCGCCCGCGACGTTTCGGCAAGACGATAGCGGGGAATATGCTGTCAGCATACTACTCTAAGGGCTGCGATTCCCGGGAGCTTTTTGCCCCCTTCAAGATAAGCCGTGATCCCGACTTTGAAAGCAAGCTGAACAAGCTGAACGTAATAAAAATAGACATGAACAGCGAGTTCAAGAACTCACGCGATAAAGGGAGAGTGCTGGATAATCTTCAGGACAGGATAATAGATGAGTTTTCGGCGCAGTTTCCAGACATGACCTTCAACAAGGAAGACTCTGTTGGAGAGTGCATTCTTAGGACGTATGCACAGAAAGAGGAGCGGTTCGTCATCATCATAGACGAATATGATGTGCTTGTGCGCGAGAACGTGGAGCAGAAACTGTTCTCGCAGTATCTGGACTTCTTAAACGGGCTATTCAAGAGCGACACCCTGCGTCCGGCCATATCGCTGGCATATATCACGGGAATCCTGCCGGTGGTGCGTGACCGCGTGCAGTCGAAGCTGAATAATTTCGAGGAATATACGATTTTGGACGCAGGGAAGCTTGCGGAGTTCATCGGCTTCACCGCCTCGGAGGTACAGGCGCTCTGTGCGGAGTACGGGGCGGACTATGAGGAATACGAAAGGTGGTACGACGGCTACCGGCAGCATGGCTTCGAGATTTACAACCCTGAGTCTGTAGTGAAGTCGCTGACATCCGGCAGGTGCGAGAACTACTGGAGCAAGACATCGACATACGCGGTCATTGCTGACCGCATACGGGCAAACTTCGCGGGCACCAGGGATGACGTGATCCGTATGCTTGCAGGCGAGAGCGTGGACGTGAACGTGACGCGCTACATGAATACGATGACGGACTTCTCCACCCGGGGCGACGTATTTACATACCTCATCCACCTTGGCTATCTTGCCTATGACCGCGAGGAGGGGACATGCTGCATTCCCAATAAAGAGGTAAGGCAGGAGTGGTTCAACGCAATCGAGGCGGAAAGCGAATACGCCGTTACAAACAAGATAATCCAGTCTTCCAAGGAGCTTTTAGCCGAGACCTTGCGGCTGAATGCGGAGGCTGTGGCAAGGTCGCTTGACGAGAGCCACATACACGTGACGAGTAACCGCAGCTACAACAATGAAGATGCGTTGCAGTCGGCGATATATCTTTCGTATATATATGCGCTCAACAAGTACACGATCGTAAAAGAGATGACGACGGGGAAGGGCTTTGCCGATGTTGTGTTCATCCCCTTCGTGCCGGGGATACCCGCGATGATAATTGAATTGAAGCGCAATGGCTCCACCGGGAGTGCGCTGGCGCAGATACGGGAGAAACGCTATTTCGATTCTCTTTCAGCATATTCTGGGGACCTGCTTTTTATAGGCGTGAACTACGATGAGGCGGCGAAGACCCACGAGTGTGCCATCGAGCGATTTGTCAAGTAAAGAATATAAGAATGCAAAATAGAAAGACTGGTAAAGGAGACGTGGATAAAGCAGATAAAAATTTCAAAGTTGTAACTTGCGTCCTGTGAATTTGTTGGTATATAATAGAAGCATAACTTCAAATAACAGGAGACAATTATGAAGAGAAGAATTCTTTTCGGAAAATGGCTTGCGGTCTTTGCCGTGTGTGTGATGGGTGGAGAGGTGTTTGCCCAGACGACGGGAAACCTCTTGACGAATGGAGACGCAAACAACGGGCTTGCAGGCTGGGTTGACCCTGCCGATGCCTGGTCAGTGGTGACAAGCGAAAGCGGAATGAGCCCCATTGATGGACCGTGGTTCTGGCCAAAGAGAAGAAGCAGTGCATCCAGCTATGTGCTGTATCAGGATGTTTCCATCAGGGCGTATGTTGGACGGACGGTTACGCTTTCCGCCTATGCGCATGGCTGGAACGGACAGAGCGACAAGTCGCAGCTCAGGCTAGAATTCCTGAATTCGAGCGGCAGCGTACTGGATGCAGCTGAGTCTGGCGTTGTGCAGGGGCACGGCTGGCGGCAGCTGAGCGTGAGCAGGGCTGTGCCGAGCGGCGCGGTGACGGCGCGGGTAAAGCTAATCGGCAGAGACTATAACAGCATGTGCGACAGCCACTTCGACAAAATATCGCTCGTGGCGGGCGGCACGGTGACAAGCGGCACGGTGACAAGCGGCACGGTGACAGGCGGCTCTTCCACGACTAGGCCTAGCGGCACGACATCGACAGGCACTGCTGCTTTCGGCATTGGTTTTTACCTTGATGCAGGCGAAAAGATACAGCTTTCTGCCCCCTCCGGTGCAACCTGGTCAAGCTCTAATTCCTCCGTGGCAAAGGTGAACTCCCGTGGCATTGTCACCGCAGTTTCTGAGGGTACGGCTGTCATCACTGCCACCTCTGGCGGTAACAGAAGCAGCATCACTGTACAGGTAAGCGACTAAATGCTGACACCGTTTTCACGGACGCAGCTGCTCCTTGGCGAAGAAGCCATGGCGCAGCTTGCGCTTGCCCATGTAGCGGTCTTCGGCATCGGCGGGGTGGGGAGCTTTGCCGTTGAAGCGCTTGCGCGCAGCGGCATAGGCGCCATAGACATCATTGACAACGACAAGGTCTGCCTTTCAAACCTCAACCGCCAGCTCTACGCGCTCCATTCCACCCTCGGGAGGGACAAGGTGGATGTTGCCGCCGAGCGCATCCGCGATATCAATCCCGACTGCCTGGTGGTGCCGCACAAGCTCTTCTTCCTGCCGGAAACAGCGTCCCGCTTTGATTTCTCTCAATATGACTACGTGGTTGACTGCATAGACACGGTGGCTGGCAAGATACAGCTGATTTTGCAGGCAAAGGAAGCAGGTGTCCCCGTCATAAGCTGCATGGGGGCTGGCAACAAGCTTGACCCCTCGCGCTTTGCGATAGCGGATATTTCCCGGACGAGCGTCTGCCCGCTTGCCCGTGCCATGCGGCAGGCGTTGCGCAAGCGGGGAATTGAGCATGTCAAAGTGCTGTATTCCACGGAAAAGCCGCTGAAGCCCCTGTCCGACGAAGCTGCGGACAGCGATGCCGGAAGCCGCAGGCAGGTGCCGGGAAGCACTGCTTTCGTCCCCTCCGTTGCGGGACTGATGATTGCGGGCGAGGTAATCAGAGAGCTTGCAGGGCTTTATGAGCCGCCTTTGGCTGATGATTTTGAAAGCGGCGCGGAGTGGCTGTAGTTTATAGTTTATTTTATGGAATAAAAGCTGCCGATGCGCTATACTTGTTTTCATGAAGATAAGGAGATTTTCATGAAAAAATCTATGGTATTGGCGCTGTCCGCCATCTTGCTTATTGCAGGCTGTACGAAAAAAACGCCGGAAGAAAGCACTCCGCAGCCAACGCAGCCGAGTGTCCAAGAGGAGGTTCTTCCCGCCGCACCTGTCCTGAGCTATTTGCCCGGAGTGGCGTTGTATAATCCGGGGGCGCTTTACAAGCCCTCAACGGAAGAGGACGGCCTGATGGTCTGGAGCCGCAACGTGAACTGCGGCACGGTGCTGGAAGTGTACAGCTATTCTGACAGCGGCGTGGAGATGAAAACAGCCACCCGCGTTGTAAAGAAGGAGCGTCAGGAACGGCAGTTCGTGCATGTGCGCTACAATGGCGATGACTACTGGATTCAGGACGTGACCGTAGCAGTCAATGCCGTGCCCAACGTGCTGATTGAAGAAGATACCTTTATCTATAAAGAACCAAACGTAAAGAGCATGACAAGCACGGCGCTGCCCTTCGGGACGATAGTAGCCGTCTCCACTTTGAAAGGTGACAGCAATTTCACCTGCATCAGCGTGGATACGGAAAAGGAAACCTTCCATGACGTCTATGTAAAGGCGGCGAACGTGGGCTTTGGCGATGATATGACCATTCTTGCCCTTGTTGACGGAATTAAAAAGGCGAAAAACGAAGTGCTCCGCAATGAGCTTGCGGATGCCCTTGCCCATTTTACGACGAATTCCGTGCTTGTGGATGAGCGGCGCTACGAGGAAATGAACAAAACATCCCAGAATATTGACGGCTGGCTTGTCGAAGAGCAGATGCCGGGCTTCTTCTATGAGGAGAATTACAGCACTAGCCGCCCGAACGGACCCGTGCAGGATGAATGGGAAACAGAAGAGGGGGCTGCAAAATGAAAAAGACCGTAATGCTTTTTGCCGTGGCAGTGTATGCGCTGTTTGCTGCCGGTGCAGAGATGAAGAATGCGCTCATGATACAGAAAGAAGGCGCTTTGTGGACCAAGACTGAAAACGGCGAGATGAAGTGGGCAAAAAACATAGCTGCGGGCACCGCCATACAGCTTGATGACAGCGCGGCACTCAAGGCGCAGCGGCAGTCCGGCGGCAAACTGGTAGACTCTGAATTCTATCCGGCGCTTTACGAAGGGAAAGACTACTTTGTGATGACAGATCGCGTGGCTGTCGCCGGGGAAAAGCAGGTAAAGGTGATGGTTCAGAATGCCGTGCTTTACGGCAGCGCCAGCGTGCTTGATTATTCTTCCACCATCGTGCCGTTCAAGAAGCTCGTCGTTGTGGGGGAGACCCGCCAGATGGCAGGCATGGATTTTGTCTCCGTGCTGTGGTTTGACGATGTGAACTATGTAAAGCGCAACGGCTGGGTTCGCGCTGAAAAAGTGGGCCTCGCCGTCGATGACCTTGCCGCTTTGCAGCTTGTGGACAAAGCTAAGGCGGCAAAAGACGACAAGGTGAAGAACGCCGTCATTGCAGATGCCTATACCTTGGAGATTTCTGACGAGGTGCGGCACCTCATTTCCGTGGAAGAGTATAACATCCTGCAGGGCTTTAACCCCGACAACGTAAGCACGGGCAAAGTCCAGCTGCGCATAGACAGCCCTATGGAAGAATCCGGCTATTATGTGCATATCTACGATATTCCAAGCACCAAGGGCAGGGTAGTGGGGCGCGTTTTCTATGCCGATAAGGTCCGCTCTGACAAGGAAACTGCTGATTCCACCACAGAGCGCGTGCAGTATGCAACTGGCATAGAGGAAGTAAAATACAGCTGGTTCCACATACTTGCAAATATTGCCGAGGACGGCACCGTTATCTGGCCCTCAGGCTGGGTGTACGGCGTGTGCAATCCGCGCTAGAATATATCAGGCAAGAAGGGCGCTGATTGCCCCGTCTGCTATGATTTCAGGGAACAGTTCGGCGGAAGCGTTTTCCTTTTGGAGGACGGCTTCCGCCCTTTTTTTTATTTCCGCTGCTGTTTCCGCCCCTGTGTGCAGGCAGATGCTTTTGATGCCGCACCTGACGGCTATCGTTATATCGCACTGAATTTCGTTTCCCACCATCACCGTGGCATGGTGGTCAAGCTTTTCCCGTTCAAGGAGCAGCTTGAGGAAAGCTGGTTCCGGCTTCATCATGCCAAAATCAGAGGATATGTAGATGCCGTCAAAGCAGGGCAGAATGCCAGAAGCTTCAATCTCTGGCCTTGTAAAGATAGCCTGCGCGTTTGACAGCAGGAATATCTTTTTGCCCCGCTCCTTCAAAGCGCGCAAAGTCTGGAGGGTGTCGGGGTAGGGATGAATGTATGCCCGCGAGTAAAGCCTGAAGAGGTTTGCAGTGGCTGTGCTCCACTCGCTCTTCATAATAGCGGAAAGAATTTCCTCTTTCCGCATTTTGTAGTCCTCGCGGAGCCTGTTTGTCGCCGTGCCCGCAATAGCCGCGCTGCAGGGATGGAAACTCGGCGCTTCCAGAAGGAGCCGTGCAAAGACCCGTTCCAGCTGTATCTCAGGACACTGTATCTTCCTGCGCTTTTTCAGCGCTTCCCGCTCTTCCGCATCCATGCGCCAGAAGGTATCGGAAAGCGCCTTGCCCTCCCAGTCGCAGCCGTAGACAGCGTAGTATTCCGCAAGAAAGCGCCAGAGCGAGGCGGAGTGCTCATCGCTCTTGATGTCCAGAAGCGTTCCGTATAAGTCAAAAATATAGTTCTCAAATTCCTGCATAATATGTCACTGTTTTTTGCCGAATTTCTTCAGCAGTTCGCTTGCCTTGTCGGTGGCTTTGTCTACCACGTCGGAAGCAGCCTTTGCCGCCTCCGCGTTGCCGGTAAGTTCCTCCACTTTTGACTGCACCGCGCCAGAAGCCCGTGCCTTTAACTCTGCTTCCAGTTCATCACGTTTTTTCTCCAGTATGGTCTGTATGTCAGCAAGCTTGGTGTTCTGGATTTCTATGTCGCCCTCAATGCCGAGGAAATCTTTTGCCTTGGCAAGGTATTCGTTAGACGCATTGTTGATTTCCGCATTCAGGCGTTTGAGAGCGGCATCCTTGGCATCGTTGCCAATGCTTTCCACCACAGACTTGATGGCTGCGGAAAACTGGTCGGCAAAGTTGCCGTCAAGGGCAAGGTTTACGCCTTCAGCTTTGTTGTAGGCAAACTGGTAGCCTATGTCCATGCTCTTCACCGTGTCGAGAGCCTGCCTGTAGTACTTGGTGACAATTTCGCTTGAAAAGCCGTCGGTTGTCAGCACCACGGGATTCAAGTCAACCGTGCCGGATGCGGAAAAGCCGTCTTCCCGCGCGGCGGCGCTCAAAAGGAGCTTTGCCGTGCCGTTGATGGATGGAATGCCGTTTGCTGCGGCAATCTTTGTACCGTCAACTGCGGCCTTAAATCCATCGCCCGTGTAATTCAGCGAGATGAGCGGCTCGGTGCTGGCAGAGCGCACGTCAAGCACCGCATTTGCCAGGTGCTCAATGCCTGCCGCCGCAAGCGTGCCCGTCAGCTTGGTGGTCTTGTTCCTCACGTTCTGGTCATTCGTGATTTCCTCTATAGTTGCCTTGAAATTCTGCCCTGAGACCTTTGCCTTCTCTATGAGAAAGGTGGGATTTTCGCTTAGGTACCAGAAGGTGGTGCCCTTCATGCGTTTGGGCCCGCTTTTTTTCTTCTTTTCCGCAGCGTTCTTTGCGGAAATGTCCAGCGCCTTTTGCACGAAAGTGTTTTCCTTAATCTGATCGACATAGCCCTGCGCCTGCCTGACGTAGGGGTAATACTTGCCCACCATGCTGAACGCCACAGAGCTTATGGCGTCGGTCAGCAGCTGCTTGGCATTTTTGACGGCGTTCACCACGGTGGCAAGGCGGTTCTGCACCATATTCTTGTCCGCAACCACTGCGTTTGCAAGGGACTCGGAAAGAGTTCGCACGCCGTTTGCGTCGTCCACCACTTCGTCTTTCAATCCTTCCGCGGTCGTCTTGAGGGACTTGCTCTGCTCGATGACGGCATTTATCTGTTCAAGCACCGTCTGCAGGCTCTTTACATCTGAAATGCTCTTTACGTTGATATTCTGCAAATCCTTTACCTGATTGGCAAAGTCTTCCACCTGTGTTTTGATTTCTTCCGGCTTGCCCTTCCACTTTTCCACAAGTCCCTGCACATCTGCCACAGCCTGTTCCGCCATGGCGGTTGTTTGTAGCTGGGAGCGCAGGTTGTTGACGATGCTTTCCACATCGGAGCCGCCGAGCATATCCAGAGCCTGATTTTTTACATTGGTGAGCGCGAGTGTGCTCTTTTCCCGCAGGCTCTTCATAAACGCGCTGTCTTCTATTGCCTCTTTTTCTTCTTTTTCCTTTTTGGAAGATTTCTTAACGGGCAGCTCACAGCTAGTGTTGCGGTCAGTGTTGAGCGCTATGCCGCTCACTTCGAGGTTTTCCGCAAGGAATTTGCCCCGCAGCGCCTGCGCAAGGTTAAAATCAAGGTTTATCCGCTCCAGCTCAAAGAGGTTCTTCATAACCGCGTTCTTGTTGCCCACGGCAATCTTGTTCACGGTGAGCGAGGCATCGAGGATGCGCAGATCTACGGAGCCAATCTCCGTCTTTGCACCGAATGCCGCTTCCCCTCCCGCAATCAGTGCTTTTTTCAGCAGCGGATTTTTGAAAACGGTGATGACAAAAGCGATGGCAAAGATGATGCCGAACACGATGGCGAGCGGCAGAAGCATGATCCTTCCCTTGCGCTCCATCTCTTTGGCAAGCGAGCGGAACTTTGCTATCTCCCGCTTGCTGAACAGCCTGTCGCGGGGGATGGCGAATTTCTTTGGCTTCTTTTCATCCGCACCTTCTATAAAGAGCTCTTCAAGCAAGGCTTTGTCGCTTGGAATGGAAATCTTTCCGAGAATTTTTGATTTAAGTCCCCGTTTGGAGTAGGATTTGCGCAGTATGGCGGGCAGCTTTTTCAAGGGAAGGACTTTTGCGTCTTTTTTGCCTGTTTTATCGTCGCCATCGCTTTCTTCGGTGGTGACAAGCTCAGTGCTTTCTGTGCCTGTATCCTGAGGCTCTGTTTCCACGGGCTCTAGCTTTTTTTCTTCTTCTTCCATATCCATTGTTACGCCTCCTCAATGAAATCGGTTATTTTTTCCACAAGCGGAACCTGCTTTATCATCTGCAGGAATTTGAATTTGCGCATCAAGTTTCCTATATAATGCCGCCACACGAATATGAAGAGCCGTGCGACAAGGTAGAAGGGAATGCACGCTGCAATGCCGACGGCAAGGCTTCCCATCACAATCGTGTTGTTGAATTTGGTGAAGGAAACAAAGGGAATGTCGAGCAGCCTGATGAAGGTGCTCCGAAGGGAAGGGTAATCGAGGATATAGTAGCCAATCCTGTCAAAATAGGGGTCAAGTGCAGGGGCAAGCAGGGAACCGAGCAGCATTGCAAGCACCAGGGCGCCGCGCTGAATGCGCAGGAAGAACATAAAGATGAACAAAATGTACCAGAGCACGTTGTCCTTTGGCATAAAGCCAAGCAGCATACCGAGTGCAAAGGCACAGGCGATGGCGCCGGGGTCTCTGTTGGAGCTCAGTGCCTTTAAAAGTTTAGCCAGCGGTTTGAACATAGCTTAATTATACCACTAGCTTTTTTAAAAAGCTACTTTTTTCCTCTCTTTTCTATGTCCTTTCAAGGAACGTGTCAAACAGGAAATTTGTGTCGTGGGGGCCGGCGCAGGCTTCTGGGTGGAATTGGACGCTGAAGGCGGGGATGTCTGTGTATTCAATGCCTTCGCAGGTGCCGTCGTTGATGTTGACAAAGCTCTGCCGCGCAAAGCGGGGAAGAGTGTCTGCTTCCACTGCGTAGCCGTGGTTTTGGCTCGTGATGTAGACGCGCCCGCTTGTCACGTCCTTTACCGGATGATTGCCGCCCCTGTGCCCGTACTTGAGCTTGCTGGTCTTTGCCCCCCGCGCAAGGGCGAGCATCTGGTGCCCCAGACAGATGCCGAAGAGCGGAATCCGCCCGTAGTCGCACAGCTTGCGTATTTCTGAAATAATGCCGGTGTTTTCCGCCGGGTCTCCGGGGCCATTGCTCAGCATGATGCCTTCCGGATTGAGCGAGATGACTTCCTGCGCTGTGGTGTTGTAGGGAACTGTGGTGACACGGCAGCCCCGTTTTTCAAGTTCGCGCCTTATATTTGCCTTTGCGCCGAAGTCAAAGAGCACGATATGCTTCTTTGCGGAGTCCTCTGCGCGTTCTATATGGCTGAGCTGTGAAACAGATTCCACTGCATCCGCAATGCGGTATAAGCTGATTTCTTCCAGCAGCTTTTCCTTGGCAGCGCCTTCTTTTAGCATGGCTTCAATCCGAGTGACTTCATCCTGCCCGCTTGCAATCATTCCCTTCATCACGCCGCTTTCGCGCAGTGTTTTGGTGAGCTTTCGTGTGTCTATGCCGCAGATGCCTATGATGTTCTGCTCTGTTAAAAATGAATTCTTCTGCCATTTTTCTCACCTGCTTTCTTATTAATCGTTTGATAAGGTGCTTGTTGCAACTTTCTGAATTTCGTAAATATCCTTCGCAAGGCACGGGGTTAAAAGGTTGGCGATATTCATAGATTTTTGGTCTTC
>ERZ842401.8377-NODE-8377-length-10183-cov-3.641390_pt1 | contig 10183 bp, 8 predicted proteins | sample MGYA00521270_ERZ842401 | MGnify/ENA primary metagenome ERZ842401 (study PRJEB31892, sample SAMEA3878208) | bioreactor metagenome | biome: Moose rumen | place: Sweden | collected 2011-10 | study: EMG produced TPA metagenomics assembly of the PRJEB12797 data set... | reverse complement strand
TCAGTTTTATGGCGCAAAATTACTGAAAATTGCTGAATTTGGAGTAATTTTGCGGCCAAAATCGACAAATAAATGGATAATATAAAAGGAGTACTGTTTGACTTGGACGGTGTGTTGCTCGACACAGAGGGAATTTACACCGAGTTTTGGTCGCGCATCGACCGCGCATTCCCTACCGGTGTGGAGCGCTTTGCCCATGTGATAAAAGGCTCAAACCTTGAGTCGATACTCAACACGTATTTCGCTCGCGAGAAGCATACTGAAATAGTGGCAATGCTCAACGATTTCCAGCGCGATATGGAGTATCGCTTCTTCCCCGGCGCGCTTGAGTTGCTTGAATTGCTTCGCGAGCGTGCTATACCATGCGCGTTGGTGACCAGCAGCGACAGCAAGAAGATGGACGCCGTATATGGCGCTCACCCGACCTTTCGCGACTATTTCGCAACCGTCGTGACGGGCGAGATGGTGAGCGAGCCCAAGCCTTCGCCGGAGTGCTATAAGTTGGGCGCCAAGCTGCTGGGGGTGGCCATTGAGGATTGTCTGGTGGTGGAAGATTCGCTCAACGGCATCAATGCCGGTGTTGCCGGCGGGGCGCGTGTGGCCGCTATCGCCACCACGTTGCCGGAGGCGACCATAACCGCAGCGCTCGGTGGCGACCGGCGTCACCGCGTGTACGGGTCGACAAGCGAGTTGCTGGCCGAGTTTAATCGCACTGATTAACAAGGTGTAGCGTCATCTCGCAGCGGTCGCAGTGGCATCGCACCTCGAGGCGTGTGCCCCCCGCTTGCGATAGGAAAAGTTTTGCCGGTAGTTTTTTGGCGCCTGCAGGGTCGCGCAGGCATGCTCCAAGTTCCCGTCGCAGGCAATAGCGCGTGTGCATCACCGGGTTGTCGCCCACGTTCCCCGTCACCTCGAGCGCGCGCTCGGCGATGGTCGCGCCGTGGTCGCGCAGCAGTCGCTCGGCGAGGCTATTGGCCACATTGTCGGCGTTGACGAGTCGGGCGGCAGGGCATTTTGCAGTCGGAATCTCGTGTCGCGGCAGTTCGCGTTGAAAAGAGTCGGCGTGGCATTTGTCGAGTTCGTCGATAGCCTGTCGGCGCAATTCGGTGAGTACGGAGGCCGGAATGAAAATCGAGTCGAGCGTAGCGGCGTCGCGCAAGCGGTAGATGGTGTTGCCAAGCTTTGCGAGAAGCGAGCGTTGTCGTTCGCCCTGCGGCGTATTGGCGGAGTCGAGCTCGATGTCGATGCAGTGCGTAGCCCCGATGCCGCGCTCGTCGGATAGAGAAAGCGAAAGCGTGCCGTGGGAGTAGTTGAGACGGGCGTCGACGGCGATGGCGCGTTTGGCTGTATCGCCGGCAAGAAGGTCAGCAAACGCCTTGTCGATGGTGCGATAGATGATGGCACCGGTGGCGATGCTGAGCTTTTCGCGCGCGATCACTCGGTTGCCTCGGGCGATGTTGACACGGAATCCACCGAACTCGCCATTGGGGTTGAGATAGCTAAGTCCGTCGCCGTTGCTTATAGTTTTCTTGGTGTTGATTACCAGCTCGTTGCCATGGCAGGCGACGGCCGTTCCCAATTTCTCGCCAAGCGATTTGGGTGTGTTGAGCTGCGCCATCGAGTGGCCGTTGGCCTGGCGGCGATCAGTTAGAAAATAGCGAGTGAAGCCGCGGTTGAAACTTTTGTCGAGTTGTGGCTCGAAGTTCAGGCTAACATTGCCGCTTGAGGCGGCTAAGCAGTCGTCCCGGTTATCTAGAATAGAGTCTATCAGCCGCCGATAGTAAGCCACCACGTTCTTGACGTAGTTCTCGTCCTTCAGTCTTCCCTCTATCTTGAACGATGATATGCCGGCGTCGATCATGCCGGCGATGTGGGCCGAGGCGTTGAAGTCGCGCAGCGATAGCAAGTGTTTATTATGCAATAATGTGTTGCCGTCCTGGTCTTGCAGGTTCCAAGCTGTTCGACACAGTTGGGCACATTCTCCACGGTTGGCGCTACGATGCTTTAGAGCTTGGCTAATTTGGCATCGTCCGCTGTAGCTCACGCAAAGCGCTCCGTGGCAGAATCCCTCGAGCGGCACGTCTACTGCGCGGCTTATGTCGCTGATTTCGTTGAGCGTGAGTTCGCGCGCGAGCACGAGTCGGCTAAAGCCCAGGTCTTGCAGGAATCGGGCCTTTTGTGGCGTTCGCAGGTCGCACTGAGTGCTTGAATGTAGCGCTATAGGCGGCAGGTCGAGCCTAAGCAAGGCGAGGTCTTGCACAATGAGGGCGTCGACGCCCGCGTTGTAGAGGTCGTGGATTAATAGCTCGACCTCACGCAGCTCGTTGTCGAAGACGATGGTGTTGACGGTGGCGTAGACGCGCGCGCCGAAGCGGTGGGCGTACTGTGCGAGCCTTGCGATATCGTTGATGCTATTGCCTGCTGCTGCTCTCGCGCCGAAAGCTTTGGCGCCAATGTAGACGGCGTCGGCACCATGGTTGATGGCGGCAGTTCCTACCGCGATGTCGCGAGCCGGGGCGAGGAGTTCGATATGTCGTTTAAGTTTTTTCACATTATTTAACGTTTAAATTTACCTAAAAGATGAATTTCTGATGAAAAATTGTGGTGGAGGATGGGTAAAAATCTTGTACTTAAAAAGTGCTGAAAAAAGCCGGTTTTGAGGCTTTGAGCGCACTCTGTTTTGTTTTGTAACACTTTGATTGTCAGATATAAAAATGGAGAATGTTTCGCAACATTCTCCATAAAATAATTAACTTTAAATATAATACCATGAAAAACACACACACTGCAAAGGTACGACCAATATTTGACATGGCCAAATTTTTGTAAACTTTTTTTACTTCGCTCGTTACAGGTTACATGTTACTCGTTTATCGTTATTTTAAGAAACGTTCCAAGTAGTCAAAATCCGGCAGTAGTGAGGAGGTGGTGCAAACGTTTATTTTGTGACTAATTCATTAAATAATTCAAAAAAAATTGCACGTTAATTATTAAATGTTTAAATTTGCACGCTTTTAATCGGTGAAAATTGCAAAAAACGACGCATGATTGCCGGTTGAATTAAAGTTTGGGAAACGATTATTTCTTTGGGAGACAACTGCTTGTGTGACTTTCAAAGCACCAAAGCAATAGTCAATTGTGAACATAAAAACGACTTGGAACAAGAGAACAAAAATACAGAACAGGAGTTGCGATGGTACGCTATGCGCGCTACATTTAAGCGCGAATTGGTAGCCAAGCAGTTGCTCGACGATGTGGAAGTGGAAAATTATATCCCGATGCGCGAGGTGACGAGGATTGCCCGCGGCCGGCGTGTAACGTTCCACGAGCCTGCTATTCACAATCTGATATTTGTTCGCTGGACCAAGGACGCGCTTCAGTCGTTCAAGCGTCGCGTGCCGTATCTGCAGTACTTGACATCGCGTTGCGGCAACGATAACGTGCCCATCACGGTAGCCGACGGCGATATGAATTCGTTTATAGCCCTGTCAAGCAGCGATGAGTTGAGCCGCGAATATTACGATCCGTCGATGGCCGACATTAAGAGCGGCATGCGAGTGCGAATCACCGGCGGCACGCTCAGCGGCGTGGAAGGCTATTATGTGAAGATAAAAGGTAAACGCAACAAGCGCGTGCTGGTTTCGATCGACAATGTGGTGGCTGTCGCTACAGCGGCCGTGAAGCCCGATATGATAGAAGTGATTGAGAAATGACAGAAAGCTGGTATATATTATTAACCTTTGCCGTGACTATGGTGCTTGCCGTGATAGCCGAGCGCTGGGTGTTGCGGATGGCTTATAAGAAACATATTTTTGACTCGCATAACGCCCGCAAGATACATCGTGGCGACGTGCCCCGGTTGGGCGGGATTATATTCTTTCCGGTGTCGACCATTGCCGTGTTGTTGTCGTCGATAGTGGCGATGCGCCTGTTCAACTACACGGTGCTGCCCGGCGATTTGAGCGAGATATTGGGCTTGATAGGCGCGATGTTTATCATGTTCATGTTCGGAATGTTCGACGACTTCCGCGACGTGCGGTATCGCGCCAAGTTTGTGTCGCAGATTGTGGCCGGCTTGCTGCTGTGTGTCTCAGGCTTGTGGCTTAAGGATTTGCACGGGTTGTTCGGCATTCACGCGCTGTCGCCGTGGGTGGGCTGGCCGTTGACGATATTCGCTATTATCTTTGTGATTAATGCCGTGAACTTTATCGACGGCATCGATGGCCTGGCCGGCACCACCTGTATGTTCGGGTTGAGCTATTACGCTTATTTCAACTATATGACCGCCAACAGCTTGATGTTCTTGCTATCCATAACGCTGATAGGCTGCGTGTTGCCATATCTGTACTTCAACCTGTTCGGGACATCGAAGGGCCATACCAAGGTGTTTATGGGCGATACCGGATCGACGATATTGGGCGTTGTGATGGTGTCGTTTGGTATGATGGTGAACAATTCGTTGCCGTCCGACAATGCGGTGAATCCGATGATGCTCGGTTTCGCGCCGCTGGTGTATCCGTGTTACGACACGGTGCGCGTGGTGTTGCACCGGTTGCGCAACCATCGCAACCCGTTCAAGGCCGATATGAATCACTTTCATCACAAGTTGCTTGCGGTAGGATTCAGCCAGCGCGCCACCTTATTAATTATAAATTGCATCTCAATTTCGTTTATTATATTGATGACATTATCATGCCTGTTCATCGACGTGACGCTGGTGCTATTGCTCTCGTTACTGCTGTGGATGGCTATTAACATAGTGATAACCCGTAGAATGAAAACTAAAAACACAATAGAAAATGAAGAAAATTAAGAAACTGTGGATGTCTGCCGCTATGGCGCTGTTGCTTGGCAGTTGCTCTACGCCTAAGCTCGGTTATTTCCAGGACTTGGAGAATGGCCATGTGCAACAGTTGAGTGCCGCGTCGGCTATAAAAGTTGAGCCTGGCGACAAATTGTCGATTCTTGTTAGCTGCAAGAATCCTGAATTAGCTTATCTGTATAACTTGAATATTGTGGGGCGTTATCGTCCGTCTACTACTTCTGAATCTTCGTCGCAACTTACAACGAGTCAAATTGCGAGTTATACTGTGGATGATAACGGTGATATTGATTTTCCGATATTGGGTAAGATGCATATTGCAGGTATGACTCGAAGTCAAATCTCTGATTATGTGAAGGATCGTCTGTTGACCGGCAATCACCTTAAGGATGCTACCGTGACTGTAAATTTCCAGGATATGTTTTTTGAAGTAATGGGCGAGGTGAATCGTCCCGGTCGATTCGCGATTGATCATGACCGCGTAACATTGATTGACGCATTAAGCCGCAGTGGCGATATGACGATATACGGCAAGCGGGACAATGTGCTGGTAATTCGTGAAGAGGACAATAAGCAGTGCACTTACCGTATCGACTTGCGCAATGCCCAGGAGTTGTATAAGTCGCCGGCATATTATATTAAGCAAAACGATATAGTGTATGTTGAGCCTAACAGCACTAAAGCTAATATGTCGACAGTAAACGGAAATACGTGGCGTACTCCTACGTTCTGGATGTCGGTAACGTCGTTGGTAACCTCGTTGTGTGTAATCATCTTTAGAAGATAATAAGGAAATGTCAGAATATAATTCGAATAGCAAAGGCTATTATGCCGGAGAAGAGAAGGAATCTTCGTTTAGTTTCCAGGATCTTCTATTGCTCGGGATCAAGAAGTGGTATTGGTTCTTGATTTCGATAATCTTATGTTTGTCCCTGGCGATATTGTATATATTGGTTACTCCGCCGGTGTATAGTCGCAAGACAACGATATTGATAAAGGACAAGGATAACCATTCACTGTCAAGTGAGTTTAGCCAGTTTTCGAGTATTGGTGTAGGTCGTAGGAATACGAACCTATATAATGAGATGATAACATTCAAATCGCCGTTGTATGTGCGTGATGTGGTAGATTCACTAAACTTAGAGACGAGTTATTCAACCGAAGGAATGTTTCACGACAATGTTCTATATGGTCATAATCTGCCCATAAAGGTTACATTTACCGATGCGACTCCTACTATGAAAGCTCATCTTACGGTTAATTTGCGTAACGATGGCACTTGTGAGTTGACAGACTTCTTCAAGCGAGATAACGAGGACATGTCGGCCAATGGTAGTTCCTCCAGCAGCGTCGAAGAAGAGTCCTCATCGAGAAAAGGCAAAGGCACAAAGGTGAAGACAAAATTAGGAGTTATTACGAATACGCCTATAGGTCAGGTGCTTATAACGCCGAGTGAATATTATATGGGTCAAACGATGAAGATTCACGTCAACCGAAAGAGTATAGCAGACGCTGTAAAATCGGTGGCGGGTCGTTTGAATGTTGATTTAAGTGACAAGAAGTCGTCAGTATTCGAAATTTCGTTTAATGATTGCTCGATTGAACGAGCAGAGGACGTGTTAAATGTACTGTTTATAAAATATAATGACCGTTGGGTAAATGATATTAATGAACAGGCAAAGAGTACGATTGAATTTATTGACAACGAATTAGCACAAATTCAAGGTCAATTAGGCGATGTGGATGCGAATATCTCTGCGTATAAGAGTGAGCACCAAATGCCAAATCTTGACATAGCATCAAACATATATCTGAATAAGGCTGAGGTGACAAGCACAGAGTTGCTTAATTACCGCAACCAATTGTATATGGCCAAATATATCAAAAGTCAACTTGTGGGTGAAGCTAATAAGAATAAAGTGCTACCAGCTAATTCAGGGATTGATAATCCTATGGTTTCTCAACAGATACTTGCGTATAATGAGAAACTGTTGCAACGCAACAATTTGGTTGCCAATAGTAGCACTATCAATCCGTATGTGGTTGATCTTGATCAACAATTGTCGGCAATGCGTCAGGCGATAGTTGCCGCTCTCGACAATGTAATAGTAAATTTACAGGATCACGTTAATGCTTTGCAAGGAAGTGCGAGTCGCACTGAAAGCAAACTGATTTCAAATCCCACATTGGAGAAGAACCTGTTAAGTGTTGAACGTAAGCAAAAGGTTATGGAACAGCAATATATCTTTTTGTTGCAGAAGAAACAGGAGAATCAGCTTTCAAAAGCCTTTACAAACTATAATACTAAGATGCTTGCCGCACCAAGTGGATTAGATAAGCCTACCAAGCCTGTGAAGATGAATATTATGATAATATCACTCTTGCTTGGGGTGCTTATACCAATAATTATATTGTTCATAATGCATAGCTTGAATACTACTGTAAGGGGACGCAAAGATTTGGACGTTCTGTCGATTCCGTTTATTGGAGAGATACCGCTGTCGTATCGTCGTTTCAACGGCCTACTGTCGTTTATTAACCGACGTAAGGAGAAGCGCGAAATTGTGGTTCATGAACAGGATAATAATATTATTAATGAAGCGTTCCGTGTCGTGCGAACGAATCTAGAGTTCGTATCGGGTCGTGAAGGCAAGAACAAGGTGTTTATGTTCACATCGTCAAATCCCGGCTCGGGCAAGACGTATGTGACGAGCAATTTGGCAGCAAGTTTCGCTATAAAGGGCAAGCATATAGTGGTTGTAGATCTCGACTTACGCAAGGCATGTACATCGGAGTTCGTTGGCAATCCTAGGAATGGTGTAGCAGATTATCTGTGTGAGCGCATCGACGATTTGGATTCGATAATAGTTAAAGATGTGACAACAAAGAATTTTGACATCCTTCCCGTTGGTACCATTCCGCCGAACCCCACAGAGCTTTTGCTCAGCGACCGATTTGAGGAACTGATTTCGCAATTGCGTGAGCGCTACGATTTGGTGTTTATCGATTGTCCACCGGTGGAGATTGTAGCCGACGCGTCGATTGTCAACAAGTTGTGCGACATGACGGTGTACGTGATCCGTTCGGGCGTCATGGAACGCTCTATGCTGTCTGATGTCGAGAAGTACTATACCGATGGCCGCTACAAGAATATGTCGGTTATCCTCAACGGAACGACTAAGGACAACAACGGTTACGGCCGCTATGGTTACACCTATGGTTATTCCAAAAAGTAAATCAGAATTAACTACTAACTACGCATATAAAACAGAAATTAAATGAAAGCTTGTTTTATGGGCTTGGGTTATATAGGCCTGCCCACAGCGATTATTGCCGCCCGCCACGGCGTTGATATCTTGGGTGTTGACATCAATCCCAAGGTGGTGGAGAAAACAAATGCCGGCCAGCTACACATTGTAGAGCCGGGAATGCAAGAACTTTTGGAGGACGTGGTAGCCAAGGGCAAACTGCATGCCTCAACATCACCTGAGGCCGCCGACGCATTCTTCATTGTAGTGCCTACGCCATTCAAGGGCGATCATGAGCCTGATGTGTCGTACGTTGAGAATGCTACGCGCATGGTGTTGCCATATTTAAAGAAAGGCGACTTGTACGTGATTGAGTCGACATCGCCCGTTGGCACAACAGAGATGATGGCAGATATTATCTACAGCGAGCGTCCCGAGCTTAAGGGTGAGATTTATATCGCGTATTGCCCGGAGCGCGTATTGCCCGGCAACGTGATATATGAGCTTGTGCATAACGACCGTGTGATAGGTGGAGTTGATGAGGCTTCAACCGCCAAGGCAATGGAGTTTTATTCTCAATTTGTTGAGGGAAAGCTTCACCCGACCAACTCACGAACCGCCGAGCTTTGCAAACTCACAGAGAACTCGAGCCGTGATGTACAGATTGCGTTTGCCAACGAGTTGTCGATGATTTGCTCGAAGGCCGGCATCAACGTGTGGGAACTCATTGAGCTTGCCAACAAGCATCCGCGTGTCAACATTCTGCAGCCAGGTTGCGGTGTGGGTGGACACTGCATCGCGGTTGATCCTTACTTCATTACAGCTGCCTATCCCAAAGAGGCTCGCATTATTGCTCAGGCTCGCGAGACCAACACCTACAAGGCGCTGTGGTGTGTAGAGAAGATTAAGAACGCTATGATGCGCTTTGAGTTGGACAACAAACGCCCGCCACACGTGGCAATGATGGGCTTGGCGTTCAAGCCAAACATCGATGACCTGCGCGAATCGCCCGCCAAGAAGATCACTACGAGCGTGATGCAGAGTTGCAACAATGCCGATATCATGGTGGTGGAGCCGAACATAAGCGAGCATAAGGTGTTCAAACTGACTCCCTATCAAGAGGCTTATGACAAGGCCGACATAGTGGTGCTTCTTACGGCTCACAACGAGTTTAAGACACTTGAGTGGCGCGACGATAAGATTATTCTCGACTTCTGCGGAATTTTCAAGAAGTAAGAAGCGAAAAATAGAGACTGAGAGCGGATGTTGTTGAGCATACTCGTATATGGACTGACGGCAGCAATATTATGCTACTTGGGGTGGCATGTGTCCCATAGGGAGCAGCAGGCGCGTCTGACCTATGGCGAGGACTTTCAACTTCCATTCTACAGTTGGGAGATATTGCTGAGCATATTGGTGATAGCCGTAGTGGCCGGTGCCCGCTGGCACACCGGCTATGACCATGAGATGTATCTGAACGAATACACCCGCTTGCTTGAGGATGGCGACTTCAAGCGCCAACGCTTTGAATGGGGCTTTAAGCTTATTAGCAAAGCTTTCGCGTTGATTAAAGCCCATTATTTCTTCTTTTTTGCCTTTTGGGCATTATTGCAGTCGTCGCTATTATACTTTGCACTTCGCGACAAGAAATTTCTGCTCCCGTTTATAGGATTAAACCTAATGCTAGGGGTTTACTTCTATAATTGGTGCAATTCGATGCGTCAAGCTACAGTGGCTTGCTTGTTTATCGCACTAATCCCCTTAATATCAAAGCGTAGCTGGCGAAATTTTATATTATATACGCTTGTTGTGTTGTTTGCCACAAGCATCCATCGTTCAGCCTTTATCCTTTTGCCATTGTATCTTTTTACTTTTTACAAGGGAGGATTCGGCGATAGGCAGTATCATAGAGTAGTAGGAATAGCCGCTTTTGCGCTATCTATTGTGGTAGGTGTATATCCAGTATGGTTTAAGACGTTCACCTTCATGCCCTCGCTCCTCGAGTGGGTGGGATATGACGCTTATAATCAATCGGCATTACTAGAGTCGTTGCTGAACGGTGAGTTCCGTCAAGTGCATTTCGGCCCTGCTCGCATGAGCGTTATAATCACCA
>ERZ842401.8375-NODE-8375-length-10186-cov-4.530846_pt1 | contig 10186 bp, 6 predicted proteins | sample MGYA00521270_ERZ842401 | MGnify/ENA primary metagenome ERZ842401 (study PRJEB31892, sample SAMEA3878208) | bioreactor metagenome | biome: Moose rumen | place: Sweden | collected 2011-10 | study: EMG produced TPA metagenomics assembly of the PRJEB12797 data set... | reverse complement strand
TCAGGTGCTGGAAGGCGTGGTGAAGAACATCACGTCCTACGGTGTCTTTGTGGATCTGGGCGGTATCGACGGCCTGGTGCATATCACCGATCTCAGCTGGGGCCGCATCAGACACCCCGAGGAGATTGTCAGCCTCGACCAGAAAATCAACGTGGTTATTCTCGACTTCGACGAGGCAAAGCGCCGCATCGCCCTTGGCCTCAAGCAGCTCACTCCTCACCCGTGGGATGCTCTCGACCCGAACCTCAAGGAGGGCGACCATATCCACGGCAAGGTGGTGGTCATTGCCGACTACGGTGCCTTTGTCGAGGTGATGCCCGGCGTGGAGGGCTTGATTCACGTCAGCGAAATGAGCTGGAGCCAGCATCTGCGCAGTGCACAGGACTTCCTCAAAGTGGGCGATGAGGTGGAAGCCGTCATCCTCAACCTTGACCGAGAGAACCGCAAGATGAGCCTCGGCATCCGTCAGCTCATGCCCGATCCCTGGATGAGCATCGCCGAGAAATATCCTGTGGGCAGCAAGCACACGGCCACGGTGCGCAACTTCACCAACTTCGGCATTTTTGTGGAGCTGGAGGAGGGCGTGGATGGCCTGATTCACATCAGCGACCTCAGCTGGAGCAAGAAGATCAAACATCCGGCCGAGTTCACCAAGATTGGAGAAAAGATTGACGTTGTGGTGCTTGAGGTTGATGCCGAGAACCGCCGCCTCAGCCTTGGCCACAAGCAGCTTGAGGAGAATCCTTGGGATGTCTACGAGAGCCTCTTCTCGGTGGGCAGTGTGCACCAGGGAAAGATTGTGAGCATGAACGACAAGGGTGCCACCGTGATGCTTCCCTATGATGTTGAGGCATTTGCCCCGATGCGCCACCTTGACAAAGAAGACAAGAGCAAGGCCAAGAACGGCGAGACCCTCGACTTCAAGGTGATAGAGTTCAACAAGGATTCGAGGAAGATTATAGTGTCGCATACCCGCACCTTCCAGGAGGGCAACGATGCAGCCCGCGAAGGCGACGGCCGCAAAGAGCGCAACACCCAGAAGACCGTGAAGCAGATTAACGAGAACCTGGAGAAGACCACGCTTGGCGACCTTGACATCTTCCAGAAACTGAAAGAAGAAAACTAAACAGCTGGAAAGAAGCCATTCTTTCAGGTAAAGTCGGCAGGGGCGGGCACGCAAGTGTCCGCCCCTGTTTTTGTCGGGCGGTGTGCAAAAAAAGCAGGTTGGTTTTGGCAACAAAAGAGCCTGATGTGCGTCTAACAAGCGGGAATATGAAAAAAAACTTGCCAGTTTGACCTGAAAGTGCTATCTTTGTACGATGGGCATTTGTGTGCCGAATGTGTAAAAGTTTTGAATATGAGAATAATGCATAATAATCTTGTTCGGGGCTGTTCCATCATTGTAATGGTATCATTGCTGATGGCAATGGCTGTCGATGCTGCTGCCCAAGGCGGAACGTGGAGTCAAAGCACTGCTTGTCCGGGCTGGAATAACCCGACAAGTTTTACCCAGGGGAACCCGGCTCTGGGTATGTATTACGAGGGGCAGACCGGCGTCAGGGCAAACGACGAGCCGAATGTTCTCACAGGCAAAACGGCAATCAACTGGAGCACAACGGTGCCCGCCAGCCAGATGGCAACCAAGGAAATGAATATCGGAGGTGATTGCGCCACGTTCCCGGCGGCTTTTCCGCAGAACAGGGCCTTTGCCATATATGATTCCACCACGCAGTGTGCGGGCTATCCCGTAAACCGCGACCCCAATACGGAGAACAATCTCCGTTTTGTACCGACGCAATACAATACGCATGACAACACGGGGCGCATAGTGAATACCAATCTGACAAAGAGCATCAGGATTGGGGATGCCTGCGGCCGCAGCGGGGGCGACAATGCGGAGGCACTGTATTATTATATGAATGTTACCCCATTCAATGCGATGCTGTTTATCTACTATGCGTGCGTGTTTGATGCGCCTGGGCACGGAGTGAGGCAGGATCCGGTGTTCCAAATCCGCGTGCAGAAGAAAAACAGTGCCAACGAGTGGGTTCAGGCAAGTCCCACCCAGGCTTTGCTTGAAACGCACAACGACACCCTGGCCTATTTCATCACCGCAACTCCGCGTTCGTCGAGCCGTCCGGACGGACTTGTAGACGGACAGGACGGGTGGCATACGGCGCGCGACCCGGGGCGGCACTCCGTCTATTACAAAGACTGGACGAAGGTGGCCATCAACTTGATAGGTCTGATGTATCAGGATGTCCGCATCGAGGTAATGGTGACGGACTGCCAGATGACGCAGCATTACAGCTACGCCTATATCTGTGGCGAGTGCCGCGAGATGGTCATTAAATCGTCGGGCTGCCCGGCGGGTCTCGATTCGTCGGTAACCACGCTCTCGGCCCCCCGCGGGATGTTGAGGTATGAATGGGCAGCTTCGGAATACGGCAAGTCTGACCCTGTGGACCGCCTCGACCCGGGTGGAGCCGACGAATATTTCACATTCCGCACCCTGCGGATGAATGACGGTTCGCCGGCGGCGGGTCCGGAGGACTCCATCATCACCCGCAACGGTCGTCGCGACACGGTGCACTACTGCGACTATGATGTCAAAGCGAGTGATTTCCGCATCATCTACCGCCCCAATGCCGAGCATCGTCCCATCCGCCCGACTGACGGGGTCGGTGGAGTGGTGGACAGTTTTGGCAACAACCAGACCTTCCGCTGCCGGATGATGTCGGCTCTTGACCCTGCAAAACCATTCTACACCAACCTCTATTTGAGTGTGCAGAATTCCAAGCCCTCGATGATAGTAGATCAGGAACTGACCTGCGACGGGGGCGTGAAGATATGGAACCGAAGCGAGGTGCCTGGCGATCCGACGCTCGTGGACCTTAATGCCAGCACATGGAAAATCTACGGGAACCCGCAGTGCACGGGGCAGCCCCTCTATTCGTCCTCGGGCAGCAGCATGGAACGGCAGTTTGATGATACAACATCGCGCTACCTGTTGCTGCGGACAGAGACATCAGACCCCTCATGCTACTCGGAGGCGGTCTATAAGATTAGGCCGCTCAACAGACCCAGGCCTGCAATGAATATTTCTAACAGGGTGCTCTGCGATGCAGACCAGACCACCATTACCGACAATACGTCCGATGTGTTTTACAGGGAGTGGAATATACTTGATGAGCAGGGTGAAACACAGGAACAAATCAAGGGAGAGCGTAATAATGCTGCAGCCAACCGGGTTTTGCAGCGTTCGTTTGAGAGATCGATTAACCCCATCAAACTGCGTGTGCTGAATGGGGATTACGCCTATTCTGTTGTTGGTCGCGACACGGTTGTCTCGGGAGATACGGCTTGGTGCGATGCCACAATCACTGATACGGTGGCTGTCTTTGTCCATCCCAATCTACAAGTGGAGGGAAGCACCATTGTTTGCCAAGGAAGTAGAACCGATGCCACAGTGCGTGCGTTGGGCGTGGAGGGGTGCACCTATGAGTGGTCGCTTAGTCATGGCACAATCACAGGAGGCATTCCGGCGGGAGACCGTCTCGAAGTGGAGCCTTATGCCGACACTGCAATCTATTACGTGCGGGTGACCAGTCCGCAAGGTTGTGTGGCATGGGACAGCATAAGCGCCTACTATGTGAGGCCCACGCTCACGATGTTCCCCGAAACGGCTATATGCCCGGGCGATACTGTAACTCTTATGGGTGCCAATGCCGACCACTATCAGTGGACGGCTGCACCGTCCGACCCGTCGCTTGCCGGCCAGGCTACAGCTGACACAATCAAGGTTGTCCCTACGCGAACCACGGTTTATACAATGACGGGCTACGGAGCCAATGACTGTGCGTCCACCCCTTTGCAAAAAACAGTAACGGTGGTTCCGCTGCCCTCTCCCGAAGTAAGTTTCAGCCCAGACTATATCGATACGGAAAAACCGACAATAACGCTATCCGATTTGTCGCAGGGAGGAGTGAGTACCCAATGGCGCTTTGAGGGAGGCGAAACGCAGGACGGTTCCGAGGTGGAGCATACATTTGAGGGTATTGATCATGACACGGCAACCACTGTGGTGCTTGTTTCACGCAATGAGTTAGGCTGTTCGATAGAATACCCTTTCCAGATACCCATCAAGCTTTATACTGCATGGATGCCTACCGTATTCACTCCTGGGAGTGAGGACGAGAACGACCATTTCAAGCTTTATACAATCAACACATACGATTACTTCCACATTTCCATATACGACCGTCGCGGAATGCTTGTGTTTGAGTCTAATGACCCTCATTTCTCGTGGGATGGCACGTATAAGGACAAGCCCTGTATGCAAGGTACCTATGTGTACATTTGCAGCTATCGCAAGCCTGACACGGGTTCGCTGATCACGCGTCAGGGTTCAGTTACCCTTTTGCGCTGATGGCCGACAAGTATGCCCTGCTGAAACGCTATTGGGGCTTCGGTGCTTTCAGGCCATTGCAGGAGGAGGTGATTGATGCCGTCTGCGCGGGTTCCGACACTTTGGCGTTGTTTCCCACCGGGGGAGGTAAATCCCTTTGCTATCAGCTCTCGGCATTGATGTCCGAGGGGCTCTGCTTGGTGGTCTCTCCGCTGATTGCTTTGATGAAAGATCAGGTTCAGGCTCTCAATGAGCGCCACCTCAAGGCTGCCTGTATCATTTCGGGGATGAGTCGGCAGGAAACAGTGGCTGTGCTGAACAACTGCCTTGCCGGAAGCATCAAGTTCCTCTATGTCTCGCCCGAGCGCCTTCGTCAGCACCGGTTTGTTGAACACTTCCGACAGATGAAGGTAAACCTGATAGCCGTGGATGAGGCGCACTGTGTGTCGCAGTGGGGTCATGATTTCCGACCGCCGTACCTGCAGATTGCCGATATACGGCAGTATCATCCACAGGTGCCGCTACTTGCGCTCACGGCCACGGCCACGCCCGCTGTGGTGGAAGACATCAAGTCGCATTTGGCTATGCGGCGGTGCCGGGTGTTCCAGGCTTCCTATGTCAGGCCCAATCTCAGCTACAACGTCTTGTATGACGACAACAAAACCTCGTCTCTCCTCCGCATAGCGCAAACAATCAATGGATGTGGCATTGTCTATACACGCAATCGCCGAGCCACCCTTCAGGTGGCTGAAACTTTGGTGTCCGAAGGCGTTTCGGCGGTTTACTACCACGCCGGTCTTTCCGCTGCCGACCGCGACCGTCGCCAGGCCGAATGGATGCAGGGCAAATGTCGTGTGATGGTGGCTACCAATGCTTTCGGCATGGGAATCGACAAAGCCGATGTGCGCTTTGTTGTCCATATGGACATGCCCGATTCGCTCGAGGCCTACTTCCAGGAGGCGGGGCGTGCGGGGCGCGATGGGCGGCCGGCTTACGCCGTGGCTTTGTGCAGTGCCGCCGACCGCGAGCGTCTGCGCCATGATTTCGCTTCTTCCTATCCGTCGGTGGCCTTTATCCGCAGTGTCTACAATGCCATATGCAACTACTACCGTGTCCCGTTGGGGAGCGGCGCCGACTGCCAGTACGATTTCGAGATAGAGGCCGTTTGTGAGGCTTACGGAAAGCCGGTCCGTGAATTCTACAGCGCCTGCCGTTTCCTTGAACGCGAAGGCCTCATATGCATACCCGACAGGGAAGAATCCGTCTCCACGCTGTTCATCCCGGTGAGCCGCGACGAACTCTATCGGTTCCAGGTGAATCACCTTCGTTACGGAGACCTTTTGCAAGCACTTTTGCGCATGTATCCGGGGCTGCTGATGTCGGCGGTCCCCATCGAGGAGCGCAAGGTTGCGGCCCGCAGCATGTTCTCTGCCGAGGAAGTGGGCAATGCACTGCGAGAGTTGCAGGCCATGCACATTGTTGAATACCGTCCTCGTACAAGCAAGCCTCAAATTGTATTCTCTTCACCGCGTGTAAAGGAGGACAGCATATACTTGAGCGCCGAAAACTACTCCGACCTTAAATCTGCGGCCGCCAAGCGGTTGCAGGCTGTGATGGACTACATAGCCAACACCAAGGATTGCCGTAGCCGTCAGCTGGTGGCCTACTTTGGAGAAACCGGGCATGTGGCCGACTGTGGGGTGTGTGATGTCTGTCGCCATCGCCGGCCTCCTGCCGATATAGAAGAGGCGGTGCTGCATGAGGTGGAGCGCAATGCCGTCAGTCCGCAGGATCTTTGCCGCATTATGGAGAACGAGGGCTATGCCCATGTGGGAGAAACGCTGCGTGGCTTACTCGACCGGGGGCAGCTCTATCTGGACAAGAATTTGCTGCTCAGGCTCTCGTAGATTCTGGCCACGGGCAGTCCCATAACGTTGTAGTAGCAACCGTCGATGCGTTCCACCCCAACCATTCCAATCCACTCCTGTATGCCGTAGGCTCCGGCCTTGTCGTAGGGTTGGTAGGTGTCCACATAGTGCTCAATCGTCGCCTGGCTCAGTTTTTTGAAATACACATCGGTGCTTTCGGTGAAAGAAACCCTATTGTCGGGAGCCCGAAGGCAGACCCCCGTGTAGACCGTGTGGCGATGGCCCGAGAGGGAGTGCAGCATGTCGATGGCTTCGGCGCGGTTTGCAGGCTTGCCCATAATCTGTTGGCCATACACCACAACGGTGTCGGCCGTCAGCAGCACGGAGCCGGCCTCGAGTTGTGAGGCCGGGAACGCGTCGGCTTTCTGTTGGGCGATGCACTCTGCCACGCGGTGGGCCGGCAGTTCCCCGCTGACGTGTTCATCAGCACTAATATCGACATACTCATAGGGGAAGCCCAGCGCTGCCACCAGCTGTCGGCGGCGGGGCGATTTCGATGCCAGCAGCAGTTTCACTACTTCACCTCCTTGCCGGCTTTGAAGCGGGCCTTGTAGGCTTCCTGGCCGTTGTCATACCACACCCACTTGCCCTCTTTTTCGCCGTTGGCGAACTGGCCTTTCTCAACCGGGGCGCCGTTTTCGGCATAGCGTTCATATTTGCCGTCGAGGAGGCCTTTGTTGAAGTTCTGCTTCAGCTCCACCTTGCCGTTGGGGTAGTAGCGTATTTCCTCGCCGTCCTTCTCGTCGTCGGAGTAGTGGATGATGTAGCGCACGGCGCCGTTGTCATACAGTCCCTGCCATTCGCCGTCTTTCAGCCCGTTGCTGAACGTGCCGTAGTAGTCCACGCGGCCGTTCTCGTACCAGGCTGTCCATCGGCCTTCCTCGCGGTCGTTGACATATTCGCCCTCGTGCAGTTTCTGTCCGCCCTCGTACCATGTGGTCCAGGTGCCCTGGCGTTTGCCCTCGCGGTAGTTGCCGGCGCGCCATTTCTCGCCGGTCTCATAGTAGTAGGTCCAGCGGCCAGTCTCTTTCCCGTTGGCGTAGGTGCCCTCGATGCCCGTCTTGCCGTTGGTGCGCCAGTAGAACACCCAGCGGCCGTCCTGGTTGCCGTCCACCATGTTGCCTTCCATGTCCATCTGTCCGTTGGCCAGCCACCAGGTGGCCAGCCCTTGGAGCTCGTTGTTTTTGTAGACGCCTCTGAACTTGATGTTGCCGTTTTCGTGCCATTGTGTGGTTTGCCCCTCGCGACTGCCGTTCACGTAGTTGATTTCCTCCTCTTTCTGTCCGTTGGCGTACCATGAGCGGTAGATGCCGTTGCGCTTGCCGTTCTCCACAGCCACCTCGCTCTTGAGGTCGCCGTTGCGGAACCAGCTGCGGTTGCTTCCGTTGCCCGAATGGCACTCCTCGGCCATGCGGCTTCCATCGTCGTAGTAGAGGGTCCAGACGCCCGTCTTGGCACCTGCGGAGTAGGTGCCCTGCTGCGACATGCGCCCGTTGGGGAACCACCAGGTCCAGGTGCCGTTGCGCTTGCCGTTGTCGGTCAGGCTGCCTTCCACGGCCACCTGCTTGCTTCCGGCATAGGTCTTGCTGTATTCTTTCTGGGCCTGCACCGTGGCGAGGGCGGCGAGGCAGGCGATTGCGAGGGTGATGTTTTTCTTCATGGTGAGGGTTTCTTTGGCTTATTCAGTGTAGACGAGGGTGATGCATACCGGCTTGTCGGCACGGTTGCCGTTGAGCACGATGCGTGCTGCCGAGCTGCGTCGCGAGTTGATGTTGAGGATGGTGCCGAGGTCGATGCCGCTGCGCAGCAGGCCTTGCACGTGGCGCGGCAGGAGCAGGTGGTAGGCGCTGTCGGCAGCGTGGTAGTAGCCGTCCACTCCGCCGAGCAGATAGTCGTTGATGTAGCCCTCGCGGCCGGTGGCGGCGGGGGTGTAGGTGGCCACAATGCGGTCGGGCCGTTCGCCCCAGTCCCCCTCGGCCACGGGGAGCAGCATTTCGGCGTTGTGCACCACCGCGCGGGGGTGGGCTGTGCGGAACGCTGCAAGCGCGCTGTCGAACACCACCCGCAGGCGGTAGCCGCCCAGCGGCTCGAGGTAGAGCAGGGCCGAGCCGTCGATGCTGTCGGCACCGAGGGCGGTGCCGGCATAGTCGTGGCTGAAGTGCATGAAGGGGTGGGAGAGTGAAAAGTCGTAGTGGCTTGTGTCGTTTTCGTTTCCGTAGTGGTAGTGGGCCGTCAGGCGGGTGTTGGTGGCGGCGAAGTTGAGTGTGAGCATGCCCGGGTCGGACCGTGTGGGGTCGAGGCGCAGGCGCAGCCCCTTGACGAAGTCCACGAAGCCTGTGTTGTCGCCGGTGTAGTTGAGCATGGTGGCCACGTCGCCGCCGAGGCGCAGGCGAATCACGGAGTCGCCCTGGCCGATGCTGAGGGTGGAGTCGAACAGCCGTCGCGCGGGATTGACCGGCAGCGTGCTGTAGGCACGGTAGGCGCTGTCCTCGGCCGACACGGCCTCGGCCAGCTGCATCACCTCGAAATGGAAGTTGTAGCTGACCGAGTCGGTGGGGTAGAGGTTCTCCCTGACGAGGGTCAGCACGACCGAGTCGACCGTAACCGAGTCGAAGTTGATGGTGCTGGTGCGCGAGGGCAGTGCCACCTGGGTGTAGATTTCCGCGCCGACGGTGCCGAAAGTGGGGTCGGAGTAGTTGCCCACGATGTTGTAGTCGGAGCCGCCCGTGGCCAGTGCGCTGTCGCGCTGGCTGTAGGCCAGGTTGGCCTGGAGGGTGGCGGTGCGGGCGTTGTAGAGGGTGCCCCGGTTGGCGAGACCCAGCCCGAGGTCGCTCTCCTCTTCGGTGCAGCCGACGGGCAGCACCGCCAGCAGGGCGGCGGTGGCTGCGAGGAGGCTTCTCCTGAATAGTCTGCTCATCTTGGTGTGTGGATTGTCAGTTCTCAATTTTCCCGGTGATGGTGTCGTAGAATTTATTGATGCGGGTGTAGAATTCGTCGCGGTCGGCTATGTGGTCGAGCACATTGCGCTTGTTTTCCTTGGCGAAGGCCACCAGCTCGGGATTGGCGTTGGGCGACCCGATGATTACGCCCTGCGAATAGGTGATGGCGGCCTTCATCAGGCCGAGGTATGAGGTGTCGCCGTAGAGGCGCAGGTCCTTGGCGGTGGCGTTGTCGGTCTTCATCTTCCGTTCCAGGTCGCCGCCGATGGAGCCCTCGAAGCCGTCGTCCATCAGCATGACGACCAGCTTGGTGCCGGTGAAGAAGGCGTTTTCCTTGTTGATGCGGCGCAGGTAGAAGGGCACCATGGCCGACATCCAGCCGCTGAAGCATATCAGGTGGGGCTGCCAGGCCAGCTTGCGCACCGCCTCGAGGACGCCGCGCCCGAAGAAGAGCAGCCGCTCGTCGCTCTCGGGCGGCAGGGTGCCGTCGTCCTGCACCAGCGCGTGCCGCGAAAAGTACTCCTCGTTGTCGATGAAGTAGACCTGCATCCGCGCCGCCGGAATGCTGCCCACCTTGATGATGAGCTGCCGGTCGCAGTTGTTCACAATCAGGTTCATCCCGCTCAGCCTGATCACCTCGTGCAGCTGGTGCCGTCGTTCGCTGACGTTGTTGTATTTGGGCATAAACACCCTTATGTCGCGCCCCATTTCCTGCATTTTGGTGGGCAGGTAGCGCCCCATTGTCCCCATTTCACTCTCCTTTGTAAACGGCACAATCTCCTGATTGACAAACAGTATCTTCCCTTTGACCATACGGCTGCAGTATAATATTATTAATCATGCAAAATTAGGAAAAAAAACTGAACCGCCAAAATAAACTTTCCGCCGCCCGGGTGCCGGCCGTCGGGGCA
>ERZ842401.8374-NODE-8374-length-10186-cov-5.556411_pt1 | contig 10186 bp, 6 predicted proteins | sample MGYA00521270_ERZ842401 | MGnify/ENA primary metagenome ERZ842401 (study PRJEB31892, sample SAMEA3878208) | bioreactor metagenome | biome: Moose rumen | place: Sweden | collected 2011-10 | study: EMG produced TPA metagenomics assembly of the PRJEB12797 data set... | reverse complement strand
CAGTCCGGTGGACTGTTTTTAAAGAGGGGAAGCCCTGCAAGAGAGGGCTGCCCCTTTTTCAAGGCGCAAACCATTATAATCGGCAAAAAGCTGTATTCGCATATCACAGTCTGCCTGGCAATTTTTTAGCTTTTACACAAAGTTATGTCCTTAACAAAAATCTCCCCTGCGCATAGCAAGGGAGATATTAGGGTGTGTTGACACTAAATTCTTATTCCTCAGAGCTTTCATCAGCCTGACTGTCGCTGACCTCCGAAACGCTCTCAGCAGGGATATCCTCATACTCAAACCCGGGTATCTCGCCGTTCATGAGCTTTTCAAACCGGCTGCCGTCTATCTTCTCATTCTTCATGAGATACTTTGCGATGATGTGCAGCTTATCCATGTGCTCGGTGAGTATCTTCTCGGCGTCGTCAAAGGCTGACTCTACGATAGACCTTATCTCGTTGTCTATCTCAGCCGCAACGTTGTCTGAATAGCTGGGGGTGTTGGTGTAGTCTCTGCCAAGGAACACCTCATGCTCACCCTGACCGTAGACCACAGGACCCAGATTATCGCTGAAGCCGTACCTCGTCACCATGCTCCTTGCGGTAGATGTGGCTCTTTCAAGGTCGTTTGAAGCGCCTGTGGAGATATCGTCAAGTATGAGCTTTTCGGCAACTCTGCCGCCCAGCAGCACGATGATGTTGTTGTACATCTCGTTCTTGCTCACAAATGACTTATCCTTCTCGGGCAGGCTCATGGTGAAGCCGCCTGCCTGACCTCTGGGGATTATGGTCACCTGGTGTACCTTATCGCTGGTCTTGCAGTAGTAGGTGCAGATAGCGTGACCGCCCTCATGGTAGGCTGTCAGCCTTCTCTCAGCCTCAGACACCACCTTGGATTTCTTCTCGGGGCCTGCAACTACCTTGATAGAAGCCTCCTCCATATCCTCCTTGGTGATAGCCTTTCTGTTCTTTCTCGCAGCCAGCAGCGAAGCCTCGTTCACCAGGTTTTCAAGGTCAGCGCCTGTGAAGCCAACTGTTGTTTTTGCGATAGTTTCAAGGCTCACATCGGGTCCAAGGGGCTTGTTTCTGGTGTGTACCTTTAAAATTTCCTCTCTGCCCTTTATATCGGGGTAGCTTACAAGTATCTGTCTGTCAAATCTGCCGGGTCTCAAAAGGGCAGGGTCTAAAATATCACGCCTGTTGGTAGCTGCCATTACGATCACCGACTCGTTATCAGCAAAGCCGTCCATCTCCACCAGCAGCTGGTTGAGGGTCTGCTCTCTCTCATCGTGGCCGCCGCCGAGACCTGCGCCTCTCTGGCGTCCCACAGCGTCTATCTCGTCAATAAAAATGATGGCAGGTGCGCTTTTTTTAGCCTGCTCGAAAAGGTCTCTCACCCTCGAAGCTCCCACGCCCACGAACATCTCAACAAAATCTGAGCCCGAGATGGAGAAGAAGGGCACGTTAGCCTCGCCGGCAACAGCTCTCGCCAGCAGAGTCTTACCTGTACCGGGAGGTCCCAGCAGCAGCACGCCCTTGGGTATCCTTGCACCGATATCCACATATTTTTTGTTATCCTTGAGAAAATCAACTATCTCCTTGAGCTCTTCCTTTTCCTCGTCAGCACCTGCCACGTCGTCAAAGGTGGCTTTTTTGCTGCTGGGAGCAAGCCTTGCGTTGGTCTTGCCAAAGCCTGTCATCTTGCCGCCGCCTGCGCTCCTCATCATAAACACGAAGAAGAAGATCATGACCCCCAGCATGAGCAGCGTAGGTATCAGATTGAGCCAGAAGCTGTTGTCTGAAATGGGTATGAGATCATACTCCAGCGGAGCGTCGGGGTTGGCTTCGTCATAAGCCTTGCGGTAGTTAACTGCGTCCTCGCCCCCCAGCACCTCGTTAGCAAAGAGCGAGACGTTGGGCACGCTGTAGGTATACTCCTTTTTATCGTCGTCCTTGAGCTTATAGGTCAGCTCACCCGAGCCAAGATCAAGCTCAAAATATGACACATTAAGATCATCGAACTGTGACATGACCTCAGAATACTTGACCTCGTCAGTCTTGCTGCTCATACTCATAAGGATATAGACAAGCCCGAAAACAATGCACACCGATACTATCAGGTAGATCAGTAAGGACCTTCCGCCGTTTTTCAATATATCACAACCTTTTTCCTAAATTCCGCCCAAGCGGTGTAAAAATATGGATATTCCCCCGAAACACAGGGGTTTTCAATGCATTTTAATTATGATACCAACTATACTGAGTTATTATAACCCTTTAATGTGACAACAGCGTGAAAAGCCGTGCCGTTAGTCAAAATACTGACAAAAGCCACTATTCGCAGTAAAAAACAAGCACTTTTTTAGTGCTTTCGTCAATTTTCACACGCTGGGCGCAGCCGTATCCTTCCACCATCACCACGCCCTCGCTGTCTGCCAGGATCACGGCAGAGCTGCGTTCATGGGCTTTAAACGCCTGTTTTAAAAGCATTCTCACGTCCGAGCTGAAATCACGGCTCACCAGCCTGAGCTTGTCGCCTGCTTTACGCTGTCTCAAAACAAGCTCACCAATTATTTTATCATAATCGAGACACGAATTTGCAAACTTTTTATTAACATTTTCAAATTTCCCGTCAATTTCAATAATTTTAAAGATAATTTTTCTGCCCTGCCATTCCACCTCACCGTTTTCGGGGACGTTCAGCTGCTTATCCTCGCTTTCGCTCTCCTGCTCCTTATAGAAATACAAAAGCGACGACCTTGTAGCTGCAAAGCAGTTTTCCTTGACATTGAGCTTGCCCCCCTCGCTGATAAGCCTGTCGGTGAGCTCCACCAGCTCGCTGGAAGCCGACACGCCGTTTTCCTCCAGCAGCCGCATGATGACACGGCGCTTCACGGGGTATTCAAGGCTCATGAGCTTTTCTCTTGCAAAGCCCCCCGACCCCTCATTCACACGGCATTCCTCTAAAGCCTTGTCAGCCAGAGCTTCAAGAAAAGCGCTGTCCTGCCTGAGATATTCCGCCGTTCTGCGGTAGGTGGCAAGCAGCGAGCTGTTGATATTTTTAAGCTCGGGCAGCACTCTGTGCCTTATCTTATTGCGTGAATAATCATCTGTCAGGTTGGTGGAGTCGGTGACAAAGCTCTGCCCCTCGTCTGCCAGAAACTGCTCTATCTCACCCCTTGAACACTCTATGAGCGGTCTGATAACATTATCTCTCACAGGGGGTATCGAGCTTACGCCTTTCAGCCCCGAGCCCCTTGCAAGGTTGAATACCGCCGTTTCAAGGCAGTCGTCAAGGTTATGGGCTGTACATATTTTGTCAAGCCCTGCTTCATAAAAGGCTTTGTATCTCAGCACCCTTGCGCCCTCCTCGGTGGAAAGCGAATTTGCTTTACAGTAGCTGATAACGTCTATCCTCTTCACCGTAAGCGGTATGCCCAGCCTTTTGCATAGCTCTTCACAAAAGCGCTGGTCGCCGTCGCTCTCCTCACCTCTCAGGCAATGGTTAACGTGCAGCGCCGAGACACCAAACCCCAGCTTATTTAAACACAAAAGGAGCGCAACGCTGTCTGCTCCGCCCGAAAGCCCCACAAGCAGCCGTTCGCCCTCTTTTATCATATCATACTTTTTTATGGTCTTACTGACCCTGTCAAGCAGATCAACCTTCATCTTTTCTGAAATCCACTCCTCTGAACAAAGTGTACTCTCCTATCCAGCTGAGCCTGATAGTGCCTGTTTCGCCGTGGCGGTTTTTGGCAACTATGCACTCTGCCAGCGACCTGTCCTCCTCAGAGTCGTTATAATACGCCTGACGGTGGATAAACATGATTATATCAGCGTCCTGCTCGATAGAGCCCGACTCTCTCAGGTCTGACATCAGAGGGCGCTTGTCCTCGTGCTTCTCGGCATTACGTGACAGCTGCGAGAGCGCCAGAACAGGCACATTCAGCTCTTTAGCCATGAGCTTTAGCTGTCTTGTGATCTCACTTATCTCAGACACACGGCTTGAATGCTTGTTGGGCGACTGCATGAGCTGTATGTAGTCGATGACCACAAAGCCCAGGTTTTTCATTCTTCTCAGCTGTGCCTTCATCTGGGGCACAGTCAGGTCTCCGCTGTCGCCGATATATATGGGCAGCTGCGCCAGCACATCGGCAGCCTCGGCTACCTTTACCCAGTCCTCGGGCTTGAGCTCCCCCGTTCTCAGCACAGTGTTGTTCACCTTGCCCTCAGACGCCAGCATACGTGTTACCAGCTGCTCTCTGCCCATCTCAAGGTTGAAAATCACCACATCACGCTTGGTCGCCTTGCAGCAGTTTACCGCCATATTCAGCGCCAGCGCAGATTTACCCATTGCAGGTCGAGCCGCCAGAACGAGCAGGTCGGTCTTGTTGAGTCCGCCGATAACATGGTCAAGCTGTGAAAAGCCCGTGGTGGAGCCCAGATGCTCCGCAGCGTCGGGACCAGATATCTCCGACAGGTGCTCAAAGGTCTCCACGATAACGTCGCTTATCCTTGAAAGTCCGCTGACCTCCTTGCCCTGCCTTATGTCAAATATCTTCTGCTCGGCACTGTCAAGCATGGTGGAGGGGTCGGTCGTTCCCTCATTGGCGGTCTCGATTATCTCGTTAGCCGCATTTATCAGCGCCCTCACCTGTGCCTTATCGGCGATTATCTTGCAGTAGCTGGCGATATTTGCCGTCGAGGGCACATTCTCCATAAGCCCTGTCAGGTAGGTCTTAGCCATTGCCGAGCTCTCAAAAATGCCCATTGATACGGCTTCGTTTATGACCATTATCACATCGCCGCTTTTGCCGGTGCTGAACATTCTCATTATTATGGAGAAGAGCTGCTGGTGCTGGGGTCTGTAGAAGCTCTCGGGCTTTAAAAGCTCTGCCGCCGTGCTCATACACTTTACAGGGTCGAGGAGTATGCCGCCTATAACAGCCTCCTCAGCCTCCTGTGAATATGGCAGCTCCCTGCCGAAAACGGAAGAGCCGCTGACGTTTGAAAAATCCTCTATGCCGGGCATGACTATTCCTCGACCACCTTGATCTTAACAGAGCAGCCCACACCGTGGCTGAGCTTTACAGCGCCTGTAAAGTCGCCGTAAGCCTTTATCTCGCTGCTCAGGCTTATCTTCTTCTTGTCCACATCAACACCGAACTGGGCTTTCAGAGCCTCAGCCACCGCACCCGAGGTAACTGCGCCGAAGAGCTTGCCGCCCTGACCAGCCTTAGCCTTTATGACCACCTCTTTATCGGCGATCTTTGCAACAACAGCCTTGTTGTTTGCTATCTCCACATCTATCTTATGCTGCTCGGACGCCTTTTTGCCTGCCAGGTCGTTTAGGTTCTTGGCATTGGCTTCAACCGCCAGCCCCCTTGCAATAAGATAGTTTCTTGCATAGCCGTCGGCAACGTTCAGGGTGTCCCCTGCCTTGCCTGAGCCTTTAACGTCTTTAAGTAAAATTACCTTCATTTAAAACACTGCCTTTCTGGGGTGTGTTGACACTAAGCCTAACACACGTCTTTTTGGATATTTTTGTCCCGTTCGTCGTTAAAAATCCTTGCAGGGCGACAGCCCAACTGCGGATTTTTGCCTAGAACGGAACAAAAATATCTCAAAAATCCGCGTATCAGTTTAGTGTCAACACACCCTAGTTATTTCTTATAAATTCATCTATCGCTTCGTTGAGCTTTGCCTGGGCGTCAGCCAGTACATAGCCCTTCAGCTGGGCTGCCGCCATGGTCAGGTGACCGCCGCCGCCTAAGCTCTCCATAATAAGCTGCACGTTGAACAAGCCCATGCTCCTTGCCGAGATATTCACCGTATCGCCCTGCTGGTAGAGCACGAAGGAGGCGTTTACTCCCGTTATGCCCAGCATTTCATCGGCTGCCTGTGAGGCTGCTATCCTTATGTTTGAGAAATTGCCGTCAGCCGAAGCTATAGCGCATTTTCTGTAGATATGAGCCGAGTTGATGATAGCCGATTTCTGGTGATAGGTCTCTATAGAGTTTGCGAACATCTGCTTGACTGCCACCGTATCTGCGCCCATTTTTTTAAGATAAGCCGCAGTTTCAAAGGTGGTCACGCCTGTGCGCATAACAAAATTTTTGGTATCAAGCATTATGCCCGAAAGCAGAGCCTCAGCCGCATGGACGTTTATGCTGGTCCTGTCACCCCAAAGCTCGATGATCTCGGTAACAAGCTCCGCCGCCGATGAAGCGCCCGGCTCCAGACAGCTGGCGATAAGGGGCTCGATACCGTTGACCATTCTTCTGTGGTGGTCTATAACCACCATATTTTTGGCTCTTTCTATCATTTCCTTAGACTCCACCAGCTGGGGGTTATGGGTATCAACAACTATCACCAACGTGTCGCTGTCCAGCCTGTTCAGTCCCTCCTCGGGGGAGATATAGTAGGTTGCTATCTCGTTTTCCTCGATATATTTTATAAGCGTCTGCGCCAGATTTTTCTCCTTATCCACCACCACGAAGCAGTCGGGCACTATCTTTCTCAGAGCGCAGCAGAGACCTGTTGCCGAGCCTATGCTGTCCAGGTCGCCGAAGCGGTGACCCATTATCAGCACCCGTCTGAAGCCCTGGTCGTTATCGCTGCTCTCACGCCTGAAGTTGCCCAGGCTCTCGATACTGCCGGGCTTTATTATCTCCAGCAGCGCCTCGGCGAATATCCTTATCTTGACCCTGTTATTGTTATCAGCACCGCTTGAAACTCCGCCGAAGAACTTGAACTCGCCGTTTTCACGGTAGGCAGCCTGGTCGCCGCCCCTGCCCTGGCAGAGCTCCAGCGCCTGCTTTGCCAGCTTTTCGCATTCCTCCAGCCCCTTGCCGTCTCTGCCGATGCCGATAGACAGGGTGATGGTTGACCTGCCGCTGACCTTTATCATTCTTGCTTCTTCAAGTATCCTGAACCTGTTCTCGATCTTTCTTGAAAGATATCTCTCCTCCATAAAAACATAGAACTTATCGTTTGATACCTTTTTGGCGATGGCTGTAGTGCCGTCCAGAAAGCGCTCCATAAGCTTTTCTATCTCAACCACCACGTGAGCCTTTTCGCTCTCTCTTATATTCCTCATAAGATCGTCAAAGCTGTCGATAACTATGATTATCACCGAGTTATGGGACTGGTAAGCATCATATCTCAGCTCGGTATAATCGGTGACGTCGTTGAAATAGACCATTGAAAGCTCGTTATTGACATCGGTATGCACAGCCTTTGCCACATAATACCTTTTATTAAGGCATATCTGGCAGCCCTCGGGGGAAAAGGCTTCGGTCATATCCACCTTCATTATATCGTGCAGGCACACACCGTAGGGGTCGCCCGCATACATTTTTCTCTCAAAAAGCTTGTTGAACCATACTATATTATCCTCCCCGTCTATGACCACGCAGGGCGCAGGAAAATACAGCATAGAGTCACGCTCGGTCCTTGATATCTGGGTGGACAGCCTTGCTATCTGCTTTTTGGTCTGGTTCCTGAATATAAATGCTTCCAGCAGCAAAAGCATGGTAGCCGTGCAGGATATGAGTATCAGCACGCTGCCCGTATCCTTTCTTTCGGGGGTGGAGTGCAGCACAAAGCCGCCTATCACTGCCGAAAGCGCAACAACGGCTATCGTCATTGACAAAAGCATTATATATCCGTTGTTACCCTTCATCTCCTATCAGACTCCTTCTACTAGAGGTCAGAGGCAAGAGGCAAGAAGTAAGACCTTGCTTACCTGACTTTCTGACCTGTTTTATTTTGTTTTACACTTTTATTTTGTTTTACACTATTATATTTCCATTATTATCGGCAGTATCATGGGGCTTCTCTTGGTCTTTGTGAAGATAAATTCCGAGAGCTTATCCTTCATTCTGCCCTTGATAGCGTTCCACTCATGCATATTGCTGTCAAGGCAGCCTTGCAGCGTCTCTGTCAGCAGAGCCTTGGCTTCGCTCATAAGCTCCTCACTCTCACGCACATACACAAAGCCTCGGGATACCACATCGGGTCCTGCCAGTATCTCGCCGATAGAACGGTCGATAGTAGCCACGGCTATGATAAGTCCGTCCTCTGCCAGATGCTTTCTGTCTCTGAGCACGATAGCGCCCACGTCGCCCACGCCCAGACCGTCCACCAGCACCTTGCCTGCGGGCACCTGACCTGTTATCCTCATATCCACGCCGTCAGACTCAATAACATCGCCGATACCGCCGATTATGATATTCTCCTCGGGTATGCCCACTGACATGGCGGTCTGCTTATGCTTCATAAGGTGCTTGAACTCGCCGTGAACGGGTATGAAGAACTTAGGCTTGGTGATAGACAGCATGAGCTTCTGCTCCTCCTGACAGGCGTGACCGGATACGTGTACCTCGTACATCTTCTCATACACCACCTCAGCCCCCAGCTTCATAAGGTCGTTGACCACCCTTGTCACCAGCTTCTCATTGCCCGGTATGGGGTTAGCCGAGATTATTATGAAATCCTGCGGTGTGATGGTCACCTTTTTATGCTCGTTCATTGACATTCTTGAGAGTGCCGACATAGGCTCGCCCTGGCTGCCTGTGGTCACCAGCACTATCTGCTCGGGCAGATATCTGCCTATCATGTCGATATCTATAAGCACGCCGTCGGGCACTTTAAGGTAGCCAAGCTCGATACCGACGCTTATGACATTCACCATGCTCCTGCCCGAGACTGCCACCTTTCTGCCCGTATTAACGGCGTTGTTGATTATCTGCTGCACCCTGTGGATATTTGAGGCAAAGGTAGCGATTATGATCCTTTTGCCCTCAGCCTTGCTAAAAAGCATTTCTAAGCTGTCCCCCACCTTGCGCTCACTGACGGTATAGCCGGGTCTTTCCGAGTTGGTGGAGTCGGAAAGCAGCGCCAGCACGCCCTTGTTGCCCAGCTCCGCAAATCTGGGCAGGTCGATAATGCCCCCCTCGATAGGGGTATAATCCACCTTGAAATCCCCCGTGTGGATAATAACGCCTGCAGGGGTATGCACCGCCATGCCTACCGAGTCGGGGATAGAGTGGTTGACTCTTATAAACTCCACCGCCATGCAGCCCATTCTTATGGTCTGTCTGGGAGTGACCACGTTGAGCTTTGCGCTGCCCAGCAGGTCATGCTCTCTCAGCTTGCCCTCGATAAGACCCACCGTGAGCCTTGTGGCGTAGACGGGTACGTTGAATTTTTTGAGAAAATAGGGCAGACCGCCGATGTGGTCCTCATGCCCGTGGGTTATCACCACGCCCCTTAGCTTTTCGATATTGCGCTCGATATAGGTAAAATCGGGGATAACTATATCAACGCCCAGCATTTCGCTGTCGGGGAAGGCAAGTCCGCAGTCGATGATGAACATATCGTTTGCGCACTCGATAACGGTAAAGTTCTTGCCTATCTCGTTAAGACCGCCAAGGGGGATTATCTTCACGGGGGTTTTTCTCTGTGGCTCGCTGCTCTTTTTGCCTGAGCTTCTCATGGCAGGGGCTTTGCTCAGCTTGCGCTCCTTAGCTCTTTCAAGCTCCTTTTTTGAATGCATTATGGGAACAGCTCTGTACTGTCCCGATCTGGTGGAATAGCGTTTTGATGTGTTGTTTGAAGATCTGTTACTCTGATTATTATTCATAAAACAGTGTGCTGCGCCGCAGAACTTTATAAATGCGCAGCAAAAAAGCTCCTTTCTGTTTCAGGGCATAGTCAGCCCATAATATTTGATTTTTCCGTTAGATAGAAGTGCTGTGCAAGGGGATAATGCAGACCCACTGCCGAAACGTTGCCCTTTACACACAAAAACAGCTCTGGGCGGCTGCCCGAACGAAGATCAATTTTTGATCTTCTCAGAAGCAAGAGGCAAGAAGCAAGAGGCAAGACCAAGCTGCGCCAAGGGCGAATTTAAAGCCTTGTCCGCTTTGCAAAAAATTTATCCTGCTTACTGCTTTTATATTCCTGCATTTAAAGATCAATTATTGAGATCGGTTCCCCGGGCTGCCCGTGAAAGACATATTGGTGAGACGAAGCTGTTTGTAAATATCTGCCATAAAGACAGACTATATCCGAACAAAAAATATCTAATACTATTTTACCTTATTTTGCCCTAATTGTCAAGTATATTTATTTCCCCCACCACGCCAAACGCACGAACAAATATTCTTAAAAAATTCTCCATTCGTTGTTGCCAA